>Ga0315541_1001997_pt1 | contig 17700 bp, 14 predicted proteins | sample SalMarSW160190MG_FD_203095 | JGI IMG/M metagenome (GOLD analysis project Ga0315541, IMG submission 203095) | Salt marsh sediment microbial communities from the Plum Island Ecosystem LTER, Massachusetts, United States - Salt Marsh Sediment SW1601-190 ...
TCATCGCTCAATAATTCACTTAACGCCTGCGTCCCTTCCCTGCTGCGCTCACAATCCCCGGAATTCAGGCTTCTGAACTCAAATCTGGCATTTCGTTGGCAATAATTCAAAGTCAAATTAACAGCGATTCTAAAAGCCCAGGTGTAAAAGCTGCTTTTGCTCTCGAATTTAGCTATGCTCTGTATTATTTTGACAAATGTTTCCTGTGTAAGTTCCGCAGCATCATGGGGATTTGTGCACATTTTCAATATAACATTATATATGCGATTCTGATACTTAAGTATAAGCCTTTCCATGGCAGCAGAATCGCCCTGCCTGCACCTTTCTACAAGCATAGCATCAGCAATATCAATCTGTGCCATTTCAGCGTGCACGCCTTTTCCTCTTAATTAGACCAATTTCATTGTAAGAAGTTCCGATAAAAACTGTTTTTACCACTGAGAATCCAACAAAAGCGGACTAAATATTAAGCCCCCAAATTTGCATGTTTTTAGCCGGATATGAAATACATGACCATCCCCAAGCTTGGACCCCGCTCTGCGGGTTCCTGCGCTTGAGGCTGCCACCCAATAAAACTGATCGAGAATGCGTGGCAGCCTCAAAGCCGAAGGCTTTGGGGATGGTTTTACCCAGACTAAAAACGTACCCAAATTTATTTGGGGATCTTCAGAGATATAATCGCAGATTAAGCATTTCCGGTCAATGTAATTTAACCCGGCAGGCAAATATTAAAGCGATGTCAATGCTTGTACAGATGACCTAAATATTATTTTGTGCGTTTAAGGGCAAACTCACCTGTTAGCCGTTTGCCGGTTGGGCACAGAAATGTCACTTGCAATATATAACTCTGGTTGTCGGTTGACTCAAGAGGCAGATTGAATTGATAGGCCCTTAAGAAATCCCGCCAGTACTTGTTATTTTCGGCGGCGTCGATTAAATCGGTATCCGGCCAAATAGCAATTCTTCTTCCCTTTGGCTCGGCTGAACGTTGAACATGTTCATATATCTCAAACCGAAACACACCCGGCGACTTCATTTGACAGCCAAATGAGTCTAATAAGCTCACATAAACATTTATTTTAGACCCCGTCACGCGGGAACCCTCTGATGTCCCCTCAGCTCCGGAAGTACCGACAAATTCGGTTAAAAGCGTAACCTCAACCTTAACCGGATTGTAAGCAATATTGATAGATGATTCAGAAACATTATGAGCTTTGTCAACTTTAGCTTGTGGTTCTGTATTTAATTGCAGCTGCTCACAGCCTGTTTGGGCTAAAACACAGAAAAAAAAGAGCATCTGCAATACTACAATAATCAATTTCATAAACTATAGATCCTCATCAAGTATATGACCGAGATAGTACTTCTTGGCCCTCAAATAGTCAATATTGTGCTTGCTCGGCGCAGCCCTTAACGGTATCTGCTCGACTATTTTAATACCATAAACCTCAAGGCGACTGATTTTTTTGGGATTATTAGTCAGTATTCGTATATTTTTAAGTCCCAAATCACGACATATCTGAGCACCGATTCCATAATCCCGCCTGTCAGGGACAAATCCGAGCTTTATGTTAGCATCGACTGTATTAAGTCCCTGCTCCTGGAGTTTATAAGCACGGAGTTTATTACTAAGACCAATACCTCTGCCTTCCTGACGCAGATAAATAAGCGCCCCCTTGCCGGTCTTTTCTATCATCTTCATTGCGTTTATTAACTGATAACCGCATTCACACCGTTGTGAATGAAACAAATCGCCCGTCATACATTCCGAATGCACTCTTACTAATACCGGCTCATCATGCTCAATGGGTATATTATTATCATCAAGGTCTCCCACGCCGCCTTTGCATAGTGCAAGGTGTGGTTCGGGCGAAGTTATACTCTCATAACCAATCAACTTAAACTCACCATAGTCGGTCGGCAGGTTCACGCATTCAATTCGTTCGATCTGGCTTTCACGCTGCAACCTATATTCAACAAGCTTGGCAATAGAGACAATTTTGAGATTATGCTTCTCACAGAATTTCAGAAGCTGCGGCACCCGTGCCATCGTGCCGTCCTCATTCATTATTTCACATATCACGCCGGCCGGTTTGAGACCCGCTAACCGCATCAAATCAACCGCTCCTTCAGTCTGCCCCGCGCGAACCAATACTCCACCTCCTCTGGCTCGAAGTGGAAGTATATGGCCAGGACGGTCAAGGTCGCTCGGCTTGGCACCATCAGCTACCGCCACCTGAATCGTTCTGGCCCTGTCAGCAACACTTATTCCGGTAGTTACGCCCTCAGCGGCGTCAATACTGACCGTGAATGCTATACCAAACCTGGCAGTATTTTCAGTAGACTGTTGATATAGGCCGAGCGAATCACATTTATCAGGCGTGAGCGGCAGACAAATAAGCCCCCTGCCGTACTTGGCCATGAAGTTAATAATCTCCGGTGTCACCTTCTCAGCGGCGCAGGCCAAGTCCCCTTCGTTCTCACGATCCTCATCGTCGACAAGGACTATCATTTTGCCCTGCCGAAGGTCTTCTAAAATCTCCGGTATTTCACTAAACCCCGTTAGAAATTTTCCTTTTTGCGCCATATTTACTAAAAAATCCTAATATCTAAATTCGAAATCCGAAACAATATCAAAAAATCAAATTTCAAATGTTCAAAACATTTTGGATTTTGAATTTAGGTCATTTGAATTTGTTTAGAATTTAGTGCTTCGGATTTCGGATTTCTCGTTCTGGTTCTGTTCATACCTTTCAATATATCGACTTCCGTTGCGAATGTAAATAAGAGTCGCTAAAATAGCAGCTACCGCCGCCGACCACCAAAGGAAACGCAAGAACCATATCCAGCCGGGTATAAAACAGGAAATCTCAGGAGCAAGCAGAATCGCCCCCACCATTGATAACTGCAAGGCTGTTGCAATTTTACCGATTAATGCCGGGGCGATAAGAAACTGTGACGTGATAAAATAAACAGTTACAAAACCGAGCAGCAAAAATATGTCTTTGCCAATTATCAAAACAACCACAGTCGGCGGGATTAAGAACCCTCCTACATTTGCTCGCTCTGATGCCAGCAGCAGACACGCAGATGTGATAAGTAATTTATCAGCAACGGGGTCCAGAAACGCACCCAATTTGGTAGTTTGCTTTTTTATACGAGCTAAATAGCCGTCAAGGCCGTCACTAACTGCCATAAACAAATAAATGACCGTCGCGATGTGCCGCATAGTATTACGGAGGTTGGCACTAAGATGAAGGTCATTTATCTTCAACATACAAATGACGAAGGGAACTATCAGCAGAATCCTGAGGATAGTCATCCGATTGGCCCATGTTAACTTCATAGCATCCTTCCTACGAACATCACCCTTGCCATTTCAAATTCACAGCAGATATGCTAAATGACCAAAGCAAATTTAGCAATAGAATACCGGCGTTTTAATTTGCTTGCCGCAAACGACTATAACGATACAATCAACATGAAATTTTTGCATATAAAAACCTTCAATAAACAAAGAGCTGGGTATGAGTAGAAAACTCGCGGTAGCATATTACAACCTTTCGATTATGCTCGATGCCGGCATGCCGGTTCTCAAGGCTCTTGAAACCACCACGGCAGGAGCAACTGGAAATCTAAAAAAGGCCTTTGCCGCCTTAGCCAAAGGCGCCTCAGAAGGCGACAGCCTGGCGGAGACAATGAAAAAGTTTCCGTGGACTTTTGCTCCTATAGATATCATGCTGGTGGAAGTGGCGGAAACGTCGGGTAATCTGCCAAAATCTTTTAAACACCTGTCACAATGGTACGAATTCCGCATCAAGCTAAAGCATATCATCATCTCCGGATTGATGCTGCCGCTTGCGATTTTTCATATTGCCGCTTTCATTATTCCACTGCCCCGACTGGTTCTGGGCCAAACCAGTGTAATCGGCTTTTTTTTTCAAGTATTAGGAACTTTAGCCGCTTTTTATGTACCGGTTGTGGTAATCATAGCAATCTTGCATCTCATGCCCAATAAAGGCCAGCTTCGAAGAGTCTTTGACACTGTAATTCTTTGGATTCCTGGTTTAGGCCAGGCTGTTCGGCAGCTTGCGATTAGCCGGTTCTGTCGAGCATTTAACCTGCTCTACGAAGCAGGTATTCCAATTACACAATCTGTACAAAAAGCCACAGACGTAACAGGCAATTGCATTATAACAGACTTGCTCAAAGGTGGAGCCGAAAGCGCACAGGCCGGAAAGCTGGTTTATGAAGGTTTCTCTCGCAAGCTGCCGGCGGATTTTCTCAATCTCTGGCAAATCGGCGAGGAAACCGGTGAATTAGACAAAACTATTCAACGCCTCGCTAATAATTATAGCGACACTGCTGAGTGGCTGCTCGTCGAGTTTTGCCGATGGACGGTGCGACTGATTTATTTTCTTATATGTGCTTTTTTGGCAATAACAGTCCTGATGATGGGAGCTTCGGTATTTAGCGGATATGGAACGTTTATGTAAAACCTCGGAGTAAATATAAAGAAATCAGCCTAATTTATTTACCCATTGCAGACACAATGATATAATCACCCGGTTTTATTAAGGGCAGGGTAAATGGCTGTACTGAATGTAAATATCGACCATGTTGCTACGGTCAGGCAGGCTCGTCTGACCGATGAGCCGGATCCTGTCTGGGCGGCGGTCGAGTGCGAGCTGGCCGGCGCGAACGGAATCACAGTCCATCTGCGTCAGGACAGACGCCACATTTGCGATCGAGATGTAAAGCTGCTAAAAGAAACCGTTGCCTGCAAACTCAACCTTGAAATGTGTATGGCTGAGCTTATAGTTAAAATCGCCGAAGAGATTAAGCCCGACCAGGTGACGCTGGTTCCCGAAAAAAGGGCTGAACTAACCACCGAAGGTGGGCTGGATTGTGCACAGCATAAAAAACGCCTGGCAGAAGTAGTTAAAAGAATGCACAAAAAAGGCATCCTAGTAAGCACCTTTATCGCACCGCAGAAAGAACAGATAACCGCATCGGCCCAGACCGGCTGCAATGCTGTCGAACTGCATACCGGCATGTATGCTAATGCAAAAAACGCGAAAGAGATTGAAAAAAGATTCTCAGAGCTGGAAAATGCAAAGGATTTTGCGATGGAAAATAATCTTATTGTGCACGCTGGACACGGCTTGACATATCGAAACATAGGGCCGGTCGCACACATCAAGGGACTTTGCGAATTCAACATCGGCCACAGTATAATAGCAAGAGCGGTCTTCGTCGGCATAAGGCAGGCAACCGCTCAGATGATAGAATTGATAAACAAAAGTGAACTTAATCCGCCTACGGCGGATAAAATTTGGAGTGCCTAAAGTGCCTAAAATTATAGATTGTAACTTTAGCTCACTTTAGGCACTTTCATGTAGGAGATCGAAAATGTTTACAGGTGCAATGGTGGCTTTAGTTACACCTTTTCAGGATGGTGAAGTTGATTGGGAAACACTCGATGAGCTGATCGACTTCCAGTTGGAAAACGGCATAGATGCGATAGTACCTGTGGGTACCACGGGCGAATGTCCAACCCTAAGCCACGAAGAACATAAAAAGGTTATCGAAAGAGTTGTCAAATCAGCAGGTGGAAATGTGCCAGTCATTGCCGGTGCCGGTTCAAACAGCACGGCAGAGGCTATCGAACTAACGGCATTCGCAAAAAAAGTCGGCGCTGATGCCACCTTGCAGGTTTGCCCATACTACAATAAACCCACACAGGAGGGTTTCTATCAGCATTTCAAAGCAATTGCAGAGGAAGTTGATCTGCCGATAGTTCTATATAATATTCCCGGCCGATGCGGAGCCGGCATGACGCCGGAAACAATCGCCCGTTTAGCTGAGCTTGAAAATATCGTCGCTATCAAAGAGGCAACCGGCAGTCTCGACCAGGCCAGTGAAATCACTGCACGCTGCGATATAACCATCATTTCGGGTGATGATTCGCTGACACTGCCATTGGCTTCAGTGGGAGGTAAGGGCGTTATCAGCGTTGTGGCAAATATCGTTCCTGCGGACGTTAAAGCGATGACCGATTTAATCCTCCAGGGAGATTTTGTCTCGGCCCTTAAATGGCACAAAAAGCTGTTTGCACTAAGCAAGGGTATGCTAACCCTGGCGACGAATCCAATACCTATCAAGGCTGCAATGGCCATGCTGAATATGATGTCGGAAGAATTGCGTCTGCCAATGACTCCGCTGGAAGACAGCAAGAAAACTATCCTGCGGCAGACACTCCAGGAATACGGCCTACTGTAGAAAAGAGTATAGAGCGTAACAGACATTTGTTTCCGTGGTGTGGGAACCGGTCTCCGCTGGTAGGGCCGTTTCATAGCGGCACGCAGATTCGGACGGAGAATCACCAGATCGGGCATATTCCGACAGCAGCATTTTTTTGCCTTTGAAATTGGGTTTGATTGGGTTTGTTTTCCCAGAGTCTGAAGGCGTGGTTCATTTTCATAATCCTTTGTTGAATAAAAGTTTAATTTCATTTTGGCTTTTCGGAAATTGGGTTTGATTGGGTTCGTATTGGGTTTGTTTTCACACAGTTTGTAATTGGCAATATTTTCATAATCCACTGTTATTATAGAGGTTACGTTCATTTGGGCATCCAGAAAATTGGGTTTGTTTTGCATAAAATAGGGCCGATTTGTACCTGTGGCAGAGCTAGAGAGTCCTCGACAGATGTAGAGCAAGTTAGTGAAGAGTGAGCTAAAGTGCCTAAAGTGAGCTAAAGTTGGATTCTCGATGCTCATGATTGGTAATTCCCCTAAGGGTTTTCCGTTTCGCTCCAATATTGACTCCCAAGGTGTCGGGATCCCCGATAAATCGGGATCTTCGCTTTGCTGCGACTTCGATATTTACGAACGATGCTTTTTGGTGTGTATCTGCTGATACGAAAACGTGCCCTTCGACTGTGCTCAGGACGTGCGGTTCTCCGCTATATCCGCCGCCGGGCGGTTTATCGTTTGCCTTTTGGCCCCTAAGGGGCTGGCAAACTTACAGATATTTTAACACATTTTCAAACAAAAATCAATAAAAAACGGCCCAAAAATCGCTTTTTTGGGCCGCCCTGAGCGAAGTCGAATGGGACTATTACCCAAAAAGCACCTTTTTTTGGCCATCCTTTTTCCTATTGAAATCCGAACTATATCATCTATAATCTCCCTAAAGTGTGCGGATTTCCTTGTGTTGACGGGAATTTTGGTAAATTTGGGTTATTGGGAGCAAGCGCGGTATTGTTTCTATTATTATAAGAAATGTGCATATTGATGAAGTGTTTGTTATTTGTATTTATGTGAGAGAACTCAAAAGACATTAAAAGGACAAACAATGGGAATAATAATAATCTTAATACCTTTGTTGATTTATCTTGTTGCAGCATTAGCTGTGAAAAAAGGTGAAATTAAACATCCTGACGACTATTTTATTGCCTATAAGAAAGTTGGCACCACTCCATTTGCCAACTCGTCTATTGCATATGGCTTCCAGGTTGCGACTGTTTATCCTTTTATCATCTGGGCTGCAACAGGCTCGATTTCACTTGCTCTTGCCAATTCGTTTTTCTGGGGTGTGGGTATCCTGGTATTTTCATTGGTAATCCCAAAACTTAGCGAGTTTATCGGAACGGATAAAACGCTACACGGCTTCATCGGAGAAAAATATAAAAGCACCGGACTCAGACTCACGACTTCATATTTGACGATTTTAGGAATTGCCGGTGTGGCGCTTGCGGAAATCGTATGGGGTTCATCGATATTATCGATTTTGATAGGTGATTCTAAGATTGCCATGTATCTTGTCTTGTTCTTTATGATCCTATATGTTTTACTTTACATATTGAGAGGCGGACAATTAAGTTCAATTAGAACCGACCAAATCCAGCTAATATTCTCATATCTCGGTGTTTTTGTCATAATAGGTTACTCGATTTTCGTATTGATAAAGAATAGTGTTACTCTAAATTTCTCGACTTCATTTAGTTTGCTCGTTCTAATCATCTCATTGGCTGGGATTTTGTTTTATCGGAAGTTCCGTTTCTTAAAATCCCAAGCTACAACTGGTAAATTAGCAGGAATAACTAAATTCACCAACATCTTAATTTCCGCTTTATTTATAATTGTTATTTGTCTGGCGTTATATTCTTTGCCAAAACTCAATTTTGCGGGAGCGAAAACCAGTCTTGCTATCGGCAGTTTTGGCTTCCTGACGCTGCTTGCTTATAGTCTGATGCCGCTTCTATTCCAATTTTGTGATATGACGAACTGGCAGCGCATTCTCTCGGTTGAAATCGGTGATAAAGATGACAAAAAGATAGTTATAAAGAACATAACTAAAGGCTTAAGAGTTTACGGTTTCGAATCCCCATTTTCCTGGTTTTCAGTTATTGCTTTGGGTGCTTTTGTAGCGTTAGCATTCCCCAGTATTATAGCGAATGGTGACCCATTCCACAATATTCCTAACTTGTTGGTTTCATCTGCAAAATGGTACGAGCAATTATTCGGTTATACTTTTATTGTAAGCATTCTTGCAATTATGCTTTCAACTGTCGATTCTGCAATTATTGCAGTCATGTTCGCTTTTACTTATGATGCGTATCCTTTTTCAAGAAAAATCATGGACTCCAAAGACGAGTCAGCAATTAGCATAAATGCTCCTAAAATAATGGCTGTCGGCAAAGCATTCAGTGTTGTATTAATACTATTTCTGTCTTTGCACATTTTCATCGACTATTTTGAGTTTGGTGGGGTCAACTTTATAGGTATGCTTTTCGCATTTTATACCGCTCAGCTATCTTTCGCAATCCCAGTAATAGGAGCAATCCTATTAAAATCTTTACCCCAAAAGGGATTTGTTATCGCCAGTATAATTTCAAGCGCAGCATTTGGTGTGTTTTCTGGCTTATATATAACAATAAAAGGTTTTGAAGCTTACGGATGGTTGCCGATTATTGGAACATTAGTAATAAGTGGTTTTGTATATTTTTTGGGCTACATAATAAATTCAGGAGTAGGTAATGAAAACTGATAACATTATAATATTAATTGTTTTGATATTAAGTGTTTTATATGGTTTTCTCGGACCTAATAAAGATGGATATTCTTTCAAAAACTGGGAGAATGTTTCAGTAACTACAACTATTATTTATGCTGTAGTTTTATATGGTTTTGGACTATTTGGTGGTAAATTTGATAAATTAAAGAGAATGCCAAAAGCTTTTGTAATAACATTTCTTGTAATAATAATATTCATAACTATTCCATTTAGTTCGGCTTTCTTGGGTGAATTTTTTAAAGTTTCTTTTCTGAATAAATTAGCTCTAATTTTAGATGGAGGGCGAATAGTAAAGATGTGGCTCTTAACCATAACAGCATCTTTTTTTCTAGTTATTGATGTCATTATGATGAAATCAGAAGGTGATGACAAAATTAAATTCCATATTAATCTTAAATATAGTGAGCTTCCAGTTTTTGGGGCTTTTATTATACTTCTTGCTTATTCGTATTTTCTCGGAGATATAAAAATTACTAAATATGGCCTGGATTCATTTTTTGCAGGTGCGGTTGCGTTTCAAATGATAAGTTCAAATATTGTTTGGATGCAGAATGATGATAAACTTTGGGAATCAATAAAATCAATGTCAAATAAGGAGAAAAACTAAAATGCCATTATGTGGATTTAACGAAAAAATGTTAAAAGCTTTGACTGCTTTTAGCGAAGGTTTAGTGGAGCATGGTCTTAAGTTCCGTTCAGAGAAGAATGGTGAAACAATAGACCAGGCAATTAAACGAGAAATCTCAGACTTGACTAGGATGTTATCAGAAACTAATAGAATAGACGATAGTGCCAAAAGAATCTTGACCGAAGGCATCATCAGATATGCTATGGGCTTTTATCTGATAATGAGAAAATATAATATTGAAGATTACAAAGAAGCTGTTGACAAAATATGTGAATATTTTCATTTCATGGACGAGAAATATTATTCTGAATTGGAAGGAAGACCTGATGATATGAAAGAATTAACCGAGCTCCTTAATGAAAAGCAAATATAAAGAACTTTAAGAACTACGCCCAGTGGGGCTGTTGAAAAAGTTGATTGAGTTTGCAAAAATGAGTGGGTGGGAGTAGTTTTCACAATTGAATTTCTTGACGCGGCGTATAATTGTTTTTATAAACAGCTAATACTTTATTTAGAAAAAAGGAAAAGATTTGGAAACGCAAGCTCATTTAGCTCAGCTTTTTGAAGACCAAGCAATTGTAAGAAAAGTTAGGAAGCGTTTGCCTCACCTGTTTCAACTTGCTGAACTGGAAAGCTCACGAGCAGGGAAGGTCGGGATGCAAGTTGGTTCGATTCGTGAAAACGTGATAGTTGCTTTGCTAATATACAAATTTGGTGAGGAAAATGTTGAGACAGAAATTCCCATCACCGCACCCGAAATGGATGTAAGACTCTTTGGAGAACCTGTATCAATTAAGACAATTACAGGTAGTTTCAGCGGTGTTAAAGTGATATGGACTGTTGATGCCACAAAAGCAAAAGAATTTCGTGAAAACTATTACCCTCATTGTGATATTTTGCTTGTGCGAATCAACTGGGATGATATTGGTGGGCTGTACTATATTCCAGTGCAGACCCAGAAGAAACTCTTTGACAAAATAGGCAGAGAAAACTATATAAAGCTTCCGAAGGCAGGGACAAATCCTCGGGGAGTTGAATTTGCTAAAAATGTATTAGCACGCTTGACAGCGGACAGCCAATCCAAACATATCGAAATAAATTGGCAAAGAGGCAAGGTTGAGTTAAATGCTTATAAAAGATGGCTTGATTTTTGGAAAGAAGATTAAAATGGCGAATAATCGAACGATAAGAGGTACGAAAACAAGCTCATTCGGAGCTCCAGGGAGAATAGGCCACGATTCATCGATTTTCTATAACAGCAAGCTTTATGCTGATAGAAAACCTCCAGAAAAAGTCAGCGTTATCGAAAATTCAATTCCTGCAGAACAGCTTGACAAGATATACTGCAAGTCCAGTGAAACGATGAACGAAATTCCGGATTACAGCATCCATTTAATGGTTACTTCGCCACCTTATAACGTCACAAAAGAATATGATAAAGACTTGTCTTTACAAGAATACAGGGATTTACTGCGGGCCGTATTCAAGGAAACCTATAAAAAATTGGTCACAGGTGGTCGGGCCTGCGTAAATGTTGCCAATCTCGGAAGAAAACCATACATACCGTTGCATAGGTATATTATCGAAGACATGCTCGACATTGGCTTTTTTATGAGAGGCGAAATTTTATGGAATAAGGCCAACAGTGCAAGCCCTTCTACCGCCTGGGGGAGTTGGTTATCTGCCGGAAATCCCGTATTAAGAGATATTCACGAGTATATCCTGGTCTTTTCTAAAGAGTCATTCTCAAGAAAAAAACAAAATAAGAAAAGTACCATTTCCAGAGACGAATTTCTCGAATGGACAAAAAGTGTCTGGACATTTCCAGCGGTTTCTGCTCGGAGCATTGGGCATCCGGCACCGTTTCCGGTAGAGTTACCATATCGATTGATTCAGCTTTATACTTTTGAAGCGGATATTGTCTTGGACCCATTTATTGGTAGTGGTCAGGCTTCAATCGCTTCGATAAAAGCAAACCGCCATTACATAGGGTATGACATAAACGAGGAATATGTAAAGCTGGCTGAAAAAAGGATTGCAAAATTTGAATTTGATTTTAAAACTCCTGGATTATTTGAAGTTGAAGGTCAGAAAAGGGGCAAAAAGAAGCCTGTAATGTCTACGGCTAAGTGAAAAGACGGAAGACAGTCCCGTTAGGGATGGCTTACGCCAAAAACGGAAGACTGCTATTAGGGTATCAGATAATCAGTAAATCAGGTTACAGGATACTCATCTCGGCGAAGGCGCGATCCGTAGCGGTGAGTCCCATCTTTACATAACTGGATTCCTGCGAAAGCAGGAATGACCGAGTCGAGATTGCCGCGCTTTGCTCGCAATGACGAGCATCCAGAATCCAGTATCGAGTATCCCTTCGACTTGGTTCGACTCTTTCGACTACGCTCAAGACAGGTTCGCTCACCACAGGTTGCTCAGGACAGCGTCCGTGGCAAAACTAAACGCAATACGCGATACACACGACGCAATAGTATGTTTTCACTCTCCAACATCGGCTTGTCTCCTTAGACATTATACACCTTTCCTGGATGATTCACAAATAGGTCGCAACCAAGCCGATGTTTATTCAAAAAATTTCCGATTTCAAGCCTTAGGCGTACTATTGCATAGCTTCACCCCGTTAGAGAACGAAATTCTCTAACGGACTGTTCCGACGGTGACTTTCTCTAACGGGGTTCACGATAAATTTGCAGAATAGATGAAATCATCTTACTTACGGAGTGATTTTCTCTCAAATATTGCTGAGCATTACGGGCGATTTGCCTGGCAAATTCTTTTCTGTCTAACAGCCGCTGTAAAGCGCCTCTTATACTAATCTCGTCATTCTGATTAAACACAACGGCTGTCCGGTCCGCGATAATAAAATCGTCAACTCCGCCTTTACAGGCTGCAACTGCCAAACCTACGCTCATTGCCTCAAGCAAAAAAGGATTAAAAGAGTTGTTGGGCTGTAGCTGAATAAAAATATCACCCGCGGCAAGCACAGAACGCCATGGTCTTATTGCAGGAACAATAGTAACTCTCTGCAAAAGATCCAGCGCAGCTAATAGCTTTCGCAATTGTCCTTCCGCCCGCCCTTGGCCTATTACTATCAACATAAATTCATCCATCTGTGGCGGATTGATCGCCAGATTCCGTACCGCACTGAATAAATTCTCGAAGACAGCCACATTATCCAAAGGATGGACCGTTACCATACTAACCAATCGGCTGCGCTGCGAGAAACAAACACAGTCCTGTTCAACGAAAGTGCCGATATTTACCTGCTCGATTCGCTCGGCTGCGTGAGGATAAAATTTCGTCACATCAGCAGCGATGCTTTTAGCCGGCACAATGATTTTTGTACAATGCCTCGATATAGAGAGCCCTCGCCACCTTTTCTTTAAGGAATTGACCATCATTACATAAGGCAAATCCAACAAACGAGCCAATTTTTTTGTAAGGCTTACTTTGCTTTCGCTTATACAGTGTAAAATAGTAGGTTTAAATTTAACCAGTTGCTCAACAAGCCTATTTCTGTTGTAAGGTCCCGCCAACGGCAGCTTGATAACCGGATATCTAAAAACCTCAACAGATCCGTATATAAAAGAACCCACATCACAGTCCGGGGGGCAAATCAAAGCTGTAGGAATCGACTCATCCGCCAAGCCGGCTAAAAGGTGCTCAAGAAACAAAGAATACTCGAAAAATGTTTTTTCTGAGACAATCAAAGCAGGCCGTATCGTCTTAGCAAAGCTCCTGGGCGGGGCAATCTCTGTCGCCGTAACTTGCACTCCCGATTCTTTCTGCTCTTCGTCCATTTACTTACCTTGTATATCTTGAAAACTCATGTATTCGTCATGACTAACACAATTCAGAAGAGAAAAATTGAGTACCTGAAATATTATCATAAAAGGAATTTCCCGACTATTGTAAAATCATAATCTATAAGAATAACCATCGCCGTGCCGGCGACGGCTAAACTATGAACTCAAACCGCGATTTGTTCCTTTAACAATATCAAATTATATCTACACAATATGCTTTGTTTAATATTTAACCTTGCGATTATCTGTAAATCTGTTATAAACACGGATAGAAAATCATGGGAAGATTGATTGTAGTCGCAAACCGATTGCCGCTTAATATAACAAAAAGAGCGGATGGGTTCCATTTCCGCCCGAGTCCCGGCGGACTTGCTGTGGGCTTATCTTCACTTCCGGAGACTTTCGAGCGGCTCTGGATAGGATGGCCGGGAATAGCCAGCGATAAACTTACAGCCAAAGACAAAGATAAAATCACAGATAAACTGGCCACCGAAAAAAGTGTTCCGATATTTCTTTCCAAAAAACAAATAAACAACTATTACTCAGGTTTCTGTAACGAAACAATCTGGCCTCTTTTCCACTACTTTCCTACACGTACCTTATATGAAAATCGCTTCTGGCAAACTTACCAGCAAGTTAATCAGATATTTTGCGATGAAGTGACAAAGGCTACAAACAGCGGAGATTATATCTGGATTCACGATTACCAGTTAATGTTACTTCCTAAACTTCTGCGGGAGAAGTTCCCAGACCTGCAAATTGGCTTTTTTCTGCACATACCGTGGCCTTCATTTGAGCTATTTCGGCTGCTGCCTTGGCGTCAGGAAATATTAGAAGGTCTGCTCGGAGCCGACTTGATAGGATTCCACACGTACGACTACGCAAGGCACTTCCTCAGCAGTGTCTGCAGAATAGCGGGACTCGATCACACGCTGGGCAAAGTTGTCGTCGGTAATCGTACCGTTAAAGTCGATGCGTTTCCTATGGGGATCAATTACGAAAAATATTCGCAGGCAATCAACGATGATGGAGTCAAGCTGGAAGTAAATAAAATACTGCAAAAAGTTGGCGACCGTAAAATCATCCTTTCCATCGACAGACTGGACTACACTAAAGGAATTACACAGCGAATGGAAGCGTTCGATTTATTTTTATCTGAAAATCCAGAATATAAAGGCAAAGTTACCTTAATCATGGTGGCCGTACCAACCCGTACCGATGTGGAAGACTATAAAATATTAAGAAGCAAGCTCGAACACCTGGTGGGAAGAATTAATGGTGAACATGGAGCAATAGGCTATATGCCTGTATGGTATCTTTACAGATTTCTGCCCTTCAAAAGCCTTACAGCGCTGTATAACGCTGCCGATGTAGCCTTGGTAACACCATTGCGGGATGGAATGAATCTAATAGCCAAAGAGTTTATAGCTACTAAACGTGAAGGAAAAGGAGTTCTGATTATTAGTGAAATGACCGGTGCAGCAAGCGAGCTGGGCGAGGCTCTAATAGTCAATCCAAATAATAAAGCATCAATCGTGGCGGCAATAAAAGAATCGCTGGAAATGCCGGAAAATGAACAAATCGAACGAAACAGATTGATGCAGGAAAGGCTCCAACGCTATGACGTGCTAAGATGGAGCAGCGATTTTCTAAACGCTTTATTTGATGTTAAAAAAAATCAGTTTGAGATTTCTGTCCATAAATTATCTAAAGCCAACAGGCAGAAACTAATCGGCGACTATGCTAAAAGCAAGAAAAGACTGTTTCTGCTGGACTATGACGGCACACTTGTGAGCTTCACAGACAAGCCTGCAAAGGCAGGGCCGGATGATAAAATCCTGAATTTACTTCAGGATTTATCAAACGATCCCAAAAACAAGGTCATAATAATTAGCGGACGAGATAAAAATACATTAGTTCAGTGGCTTGGTGGTCTTAATACGGCATTAGTTGCCGAACATGGTGCCTGGATAAAAGAAAAAGGCGAAGACTGGCAATCCACCGAAGGCGGGATGTCACTCAGAACCGACTGGAAAGATCCTATCAGACCTATTCTTGAGCTTTATGCCGTTCGTACCCCAGGTTCCATAGTCGAAGAAAAAGACTTTTCGCTGGTTTGGCACTATCGAAGAGCAAATCCTGAGCTTGCCGTCATCAGGGTTCACGAACTAAAAGCTGCTCTTTTGAATCTAACGGCGAATCTGGACGTCGGTGTATTCGAAGGCAGTAAAATACTCGAAATAAAAAATCACGGTTTAAATAAAGGTCGGGCCGCTGAGTTTTGGCTAATTAATCAGAAGTGGGATTTTATTTTAGCCGCAGGTGACGATTACACCGACGAAGATATGTTCGCTTGTCTGCCCGATACCGCATATTCCATAAAAGTAGGTGCAAGTATTTCCAAAGCGCGATTCAACGTAGATAACGTTTCCGATTTGAGGCTGTTACTTGAAGAATTATTGTCTAAAGTTTAAAGTTTGGAGTGACGAAGTTATAAAGGGTCTCAAATTACGGATTATAACTTTAGCTCAAGGAGCCTGCTATGTTAAGTCTTGAAGATTTCAGACACCTTGTACCAGATAAAACATTAGCTGAAATCTATGCCAGAGCCAGAAAGCTTTACGGTAAACATATTGTCCATATTAACTCCACCTACCAGGGTGGCGGCGTTGCAGAAATTCTTTATTCGCTGGTATCGCTGATGAACGATGTCGGTATAGACACCGGCTGGAGAATTCTGCACGGTAGTCCCGATTTTTTTAACATTACAAAGAAATTCCACAACGCTCTGCAGGGAGCAAGTTTAAACCTGTCCGAAAGAAAAAAGCAGCTATACCTTCAGGTCAACAACCACTTTGCGCGGTTTACACACATTCACCATGACTGTGTAATTGTACACGATCCTCAGCCGCTCGCACTAATAAGACCCTACAGAAAAAGACAACCCTGGATATGGCGATGTCATATAGACTTGACCGATCCACATCCACAGTTGTGGGATTTTCTGAAAGGCTTTTTGCTTAAATATGACCAGATCATTGTATCAAGCAAAAAATACTTCAAAGAGGATCTGCCGGTAGATCAAAGACTGATGTTACCGGCCATAAATCCACTTACCCTAAAAAACAGAGAGCTGGATGAAAAAACCATACTGAAATATGTAAAGAAAGCCGGCATTCCAACAGACAAGCCTGTCATTACCCAGGTCTCAAGGCTCGACCCATGGAAGCACCCCGAAGGTGTGCTGGACGTCTTCAACCAGGTCAAGGAAAAAGTCGATTGCAGATTGGTCTTCTGCTACAACCTCGCCAGCGATGACCCTGAAGGAGTCCAAATATATAACAAGGTTTATAAAAAAGCTAAAAAGCTTGTTGATAAAGGCGATGTTTTATTTGTTGTCGGCAATAATGATATCTTAGTAAATTCTATCCAAAGGTTTTCAAAAGTAATAATTCAAAAATCTACAAAGGAAGGCTTTTGCCTTTCTGTCACCGAGGCGTTATGGAAAGGCACACCCGTTGTTGCTTCAAACGTCGGAGGCATACCTGCTCAAATCGAAGACGGTAAAAACGGCTTTCTGCTCGAACCGCAAAATTTAGAAGGATTTGCCGACAGAATTATCCACCTGCTTAAGAATCCAGATGATGCCATAAACTTAGGTGAAAAAGCAAAAGAGAACGTTGCGCAAAAGTTCCTGATAACACGGCTCCTCTCGGACCACCTCGATATGTTAAACTCAATAATTAGCAACTAAAAGTGACTAAAGTGACTAAAGTGAGCTAAAGTTATAATCCGCAATTTTAGGCACTCCAAACTTTAGTCACTTTAGGCACTCAAATTAAGTTTGTGGAGACTGTGTGATTTGTTTTGTCAGCTCATTCAATAAAGAGTGCATCTTCGGATCGGAGTTTTTAGTCTGGCCTATCTTGCTGCAAGCGTGCATAACGGTGGTATGGTCACGTCCGCCTAAATGGCCGCCGATCTCTTCGAAGCTGTGCCTGGTTAGGTTCCTGGCTAAATACATACAAATCTGACGCGGCTCGGTAATGCTCTGGCTGCGTTTCTTACTCTGCAGGTCAGCAAGGCGAACATCAAAATGCTTGGTTACCACCTCCGTAATATCACTGATATTTATCTGTTTGGAAATTGATTGAATTTGTCCGTGCAGAGCTC
>Ga0315541_1001998_pt1 | contig 17699 bp, 19 predicted proteins | sample SalMarSW160190MG_FD_203095 | JGI IMG/M metagenome (GOLD analysis project Ga0315541, IMG submission 203095) | Salt marsh sediment microbial communities from the Plum Island Ecosystem LTER, Massachusetts, United States - Salt Marsh Sediment SW1601-190 ...
GACCTGCCCTTTTCATACCTGATCGAGCACGAAGACGAAAGCAATCTCGTCCCCGGCGTGAACTTGCGCAGCGTCGGCACTATCCGAGACGCCCGAAAATGGCCGAGACGCGATAAACGCAAAAGTTTGGATAAACTGGACTACATAAACTTCAGACTCCTAAGTCCGTATACAATACAAAAAATGCTGAACGGCCGACGGATTCTTGAAAAGCTCAAATCAACCTCCGGCGAAAACACCGAATACTATACATACAACAACGTCAGAATCAAGAGCTCCTCTCTGGACAGAGGCATCAAGTTCTACCAGATGGGCATTGATAAATTCCTTGGCAATTGTCTGATTAGACGGCTGGAAAACAAACGGTTCGCAAACATTGACGGCCTTCGAGCGACACTTAAGCCCGAAAGCAGCATAGGGCCGGGCAGGTGGGTGGACCTTGCCGGTCTGTTTGCTCCGGAACAAGCGGTGCAAACACTGCTCTCTGATATTGAAAGCGGCGCTATCAGCACGCTGGACGATGTAACAGGGGCCTTGCGCTCAATGCACAACAGGTACGAAGCGTATGAGTGGGCCTGGACAGCAAACATTTTGCAGCAGCGTATGTCAAAAATAATCGAAAAAGTCACTTCTGAAGATATTATTGAACTAATAACAAGATGGAAAGCGGCTGTCGTGGAGCTCGACCATAAACTTTGCGACGATGCCAAAAAAGAATTTGCCGCTACCGCTCAAATCGGGTATGGCCTGGACGGCGATGAAGCAACAAAACACAGCGACTTCACGGCCGTGCGAGGCACATTTGAACAAAACAGTTTCGTTTCTGAAATAAAACAACACATAATCAGCAAAACGGCACTCGGCGATGAACTCATCGGCCGAATGGAAAACCTCCGTCAACAACAACTAATCTGAGCAAGGAGAAATGCATGAGAGTCATTATCGAACCAAATTATGAATTAGTCTCAAAATGGGCAGCCAATTATGTTGTTAAAAAGATTAGTGAATTCGGCCCGACTGACTCTAATCCTTTTGTGCTGGGCTTTCCCACAGGCTCCTCACCGATAAGGATGTACAACGAGCTGGTGAAGCTATATAAGGCAGGTGCGGTAACATTTAAAAATATTATCAGCTTTAATATGGATGAATACGTGAACCTGCCCGAGGACCACCCTGAAAGCTATCATTCATTTATGAATAAATATCTTTTCAGCCATATAGATATTCCGAAAGACAATATCAATATTCTCAACGGTAATGCGCCCGACCTGGAGGCCGAATGTGCCGGCTATGAAGAGAAAATAAAAAAAGCCGGCGGAGTCAATCTTTTCGTCGGCGGCATAGGGCCCGACGGCCACATAGCGTTTAACGAGCCGGGCTCATCGCTGTCTTCGAGGACTCGCATCAAGACGCTAACATACGACACCATCATGGCCAACTCACGCTTTTTCGACAACGACATTAACAAGGTTCCAAAAACTGCTCTTACCGTAGGAGTAGGAACCGTTATGGATGCCGAGGAAGTCCTGATTATCGTCAACGGCCACAATAAGGCCCGCGCACTGCGACACGCTATTGAAGGAAGTGTAAATCATATGTGGACAATCAGCGGCCTTCAAATGCACCCGAAAGGTATTATTGTCTGCGACGAAGAAGCTGCTATGGAGCTAAAGGTGGGCACCGTAAAATACTTCAAAGACATAGAGTCGGCCAATCTCGACCCGGGCACGCTCTTAAATCGATGACTCCGGCGAGGCAGGCACCCGATTACGGACCGACAGTTACGGGCAGCGGCTCTTTGCCGGGCGGATAAACGATTTTCGCGTTGGCTTTCAGCGACTCGATATACTTTGGAATATGTTCGTTTTGCTTCCTTTGCATTAGCACTTTTTTTATCTGGTCTTTGACTTCATCAAATGTTTTAGTGTAGGCTTCTTTGCGGTCGGTAACTTTGATTATGTGATACCCATACGGCGTCTCTACAACGTCGCTTATCTGCCCGACTTTCAACTCGAAAGCGACTTTTTCAAAAGACGCAACAAATGCGCCTTTGGGTTGAAAACCCATGTCGCCGCCTTTTTCCTTCGATGGACTATCAGAATTGGCTTTGGCCAATTCAGCGAAATCGCCGCCCTCTTCTTTGACCTGCTTCAGCAGGCCCTGAATCCTTGCCAGGGCTTTGGCCTTGGCCTCATTCGGGTCAGTGTTAGGGTCTGAAGTATCAGGCTTTATAAGAATTTGACTGGCTCTGACGTGTTCAGGCACTTCGAACCGTTTAATATTTTTCGTATAATAGTCATTAGCATCGCTTTCTGTTACCTTCAAAACATCCGCAAGCTCGATGTCGAAAAGTTTTTGAAATCGGATCCTCCTCTCGAATTCCATTTGCTCTTTCCAATCATCAAAGTCCACACCGCGTTCCACCAGCATTTCCTTGAATTCCTCCACCGTCAATTTCTGCCGGGAGGCCACTTCTTTGATTTGCTCGAGCACATCTTCTTCAGTAACGACTATATTGGCTGCTTTTATCTTCTCTTCCAGAATTTGTATTGCTATCAACGCGCCCAATGTTTGCTGCCTGATTCTTTCTTTGTTCCTCTCGAAGTCCTCAGGCGGTATGCGTTTAGCCAATTTGTTAATTTCCTCTTCTAACCGGCCTTCTGTAATAACCTGTCCATTAATCGTAACAACAACTTCGTCAGCCGCTGCCTTCGTAATCTGTTTCGGTTCAACAGAGGTCGTATCAACCTTTGCGGGGGCATTCGGTTCAGGCCGCCTTGTCTCGGCAGAAGGCTCCTTTCGGCATGATGAACCTAAAACAACAACGAACATTGCAAACCAGGCTGGAATAATTAGATATCTTTTCATAATTCTGTACCTTTCTTAGAAGTTCAAAGACCCCAAAACCTTCATCGGCAAGAAAACCAGCATTATCTCCCCAAAAAACAAACTTGTCAACTTTTTAAGCCCCAATTCCGGCTCAATCCGAGAATTAATTGACTTGTGTGAGCATTTTATTACAATATCGGTTTGTGACCCGCGATTTGTACTACTAATCGCGAAATCCACAATACGAAAACGAGTTCAGAAACCGATAGGTTCCGGGTCGTGTCCGAAAAAAAGGAAAGCTGCGGATTATTCGGCATATTCGGTGATGAGGAAGCCGTCCAAAAGACCTATTTTGGTCTGCATAGTCTTCAGCACCGCGGTCAGGAATCAGCAGGAATCGCCTCCAGCAATACCGACCTAATCCGGTGCCACACGGGCATGGGAATGATAAGGAGGGTCTTCCGCAGTGGCTCGGACCTCTTAGAGAAATTGGCTAATCCAATAGCGATCGGTCACGTGCGGTATTCAACAACGGGTGCCAGTAAAAACGTTAACAGCCAACCGCTTCTGGCTGAATACTCCCGCGGACAGGTGGCAGTAGCACATAACGGCAATCTCGTAAACTCTTCTCTGTTGCGGGATGAATATGAAGCGTATGGCAGTATCTTTAAATCAACATGCGATACCGAAATAATCATCCATTTGCTTGCGAAGCCCACCCATGCTGCCAAACCCGATCCTTTGGCGCACGTATTGAACCACCTTCAGGGAGCGTTCTGCCTGTTGTTTCTTTTTGCAGACCGGATTGAAGCAGCGAGAGACCCATACGGCATCAGGCCCCTATGTATCGGCCAAACCGAAAAAGGCAGCTTCGTCGTTGCCAGCGAGACCTGCGCTCTCGATGCAACAGGAGCAAAGTTTGTTCGTGAAGTCGAACCCGGCGAAATCGTTCGACTCGACAAAGACGGCCTCTCCAGCAGATTCTTTGTCCAGCCTGGGACCATCACGCCGGCCCACTGCATTTTTGAGCATATCTACTTCGCTAAACAAAACAGTACATTTTTTGGTGAAAATGTTCACGAGTTCAGAAAAAAACTCGGCAGGCATCTGGCCATAGAGAATCCGGCCGACGCCGATGTAGTCATACCGGTGCCGGATTCAGGGACATCATCGGCTATAGGATATGCAGAACAAAGCAAGCTGCCTTTCGATATGGGACTGGTCAGGAGCCACTACATTGGCAGAACATTTATCTCGCCGGACCAAAAATTAAGAGAGCTCGAAGTCAAACTGAAGCTGGCCGTGGTAAAAGAAGCCGTGGCCGGAAAGCGTGTCGTAGTCGTGGATGATTCAATCGTCCGCGGTACAACCACAAGAGGCAAGATTAGAACACTGCGCCAAGCAGGCGCAAAGCAAATCCATATGCGAGTGAGCTGCCCGCCGATACGATTCCCCTGCTTCTACGGCGTTGATTTCCCAACTAAAGAAGAGCTGTTAGCAAATAATCGCACTCTGGAACAAATAAGAGATTTCCTCGAGGTGGATAGTGTCGGCTATCTGTCGCTGGAGGGACTGCTCTCCTGTGCGGCAATGCCGGCCAATCACTACTGCACAGCCTGCTGGAGCGGCAAATATCCAATCCCTGTAAACACGGAACTTAAAAGGTCTGCTATCGCCCGCGGCAATAAGCACCCCTTCGACAATCGGCAGGAAAAAAATGAGTAAATACATCAGTTACGAACAGTCCGGCGTGAGCATCAATGCCGGCGACGAGATGGTTCGGCAAATCCAGTCCTGCGTTGCCAGCACGTTCGGGCCGCGAGTCATCGAGTCCGAGAATGCATTTGCCGGAATGTTTCGGCTCGACTACGATGAAAGACTCTTCAAAAGAAATTACAAAAACCCGGTCCTCGTCGCCTGCACCGACGGCGTGGGCAGCAAAGTCCAATTAGCCGGAAACATAAAAAAGTACGACACGGTAGGCATCGACCTGGTGGCGATGAACGTCAACGATATGCTCGTACAGGGAGCCGAACCACTGTTCTTCCTCGATTATCTTGCCGTCAATAAGCTGGAGCCGAAGGTCATCGCCGAGATAATAAAGGGCGTCGCGGCCGGCTGCCGACTGGCTGACTGCGCCCTGATAGGTGGCGAAACCGCTGAAATGCCCGACACCTACCGCAAAGGAGACTTCGATATGGCCGGTTTCGCAGTCGGCATCGTCGAGCGGAAAAAAATCATCACCGGCAAAACAATCAGAAAAGGCGATGTCATACTGGGTCTGGCCTCAAGCGGACTGCACAGCAACGGCTACACGCTCGTTCGCAATATCTGTTTCAAGAAGGCCGGCCTGAAAATGACTGATACTCCGGACGAGCTGGATGGCGCCGTGCTGGGTGACGTGCTGCTGGAGCCGACGCGAATTTACGTTCGGCCGATAGTGAAACTGCTCTCGCAGTACAAGGTCAAACGCATCGTCCATGGCATGGCACATATCACAGGCGGCGGACTCGTTGGAAATATTCCGAGAGTACTGCCGAAAGATTGTAATGCGGTAATTAAAAAATCGAGCTGGCCGGTTCCAAAGATATTTACTTTCCTGCAGGCACAAGGGCCTGTCGATGAGGCCGAGATGTTCCGTGTCTTTAATATGGGGATAGGCTTTGTACTGATAGTGGCGGAGGACTTCGCACATTCTATAATCAAAAAACTCTCGCGTTTCGGCGAAAAAGTATATAAAATAGGCAGAATCACAACAGGGACGGGCAAAGTAGCCCTTAAATAGCTTATGGATGACAAGATGTGGCAGCCACACGACTTAGCAGCGTCGCTAAGCGCTCTGGATGAAAACCGCATATCGCAAAGGAGGTAAATATGAGTGGCATTTGTGGAGTGGTCTCGAAGGGTGACTGCGCAGAAACCCTACTATACAGCACAGATTACCATTCGCATCTGGGAACCGAGTACGGCGGCTTGGCAGTGCTTGGAGAAGACTTCACACGCCAGATTCACGACGTGAGCCAGAGCCAGTTCAAGTCAAAATTTTACGATGACTACAAACGTATGAAAGGCAACAAGGGAATCGGCGTTATCAGCGCGTCCGAAGAACAGCCGATTTATCTGAATTCAAAATTCGGACCCTTCTGCATAGTAACCAACGGAATCATAGAAAATACCAACGAGCTTGCGGCAAATCTGTTAAAGAAGGGCCTTTCTTTCACAGAGGTAAGCGAAAAAACTGTCAATACCACGGAGTTGATAGCAAAACTAATCAGCCAGGGAAGCGACCTCATAGACGGCATAGAGAAGATGTTTGATGCTATAGAGGGCTCCTGCTCACTTCTGCTGCTGCACCGCGCCGGCATATATGCAGCAAGAGACAGATTCGGATACACGCCGCTTATCATCGGCAAGCGGGACGACGCCTGGGCGGTGACGAGTGAGACCTGTGCCTTTCCAAATAACGGCTTCGAGATAACAAAATACCTCGAACCGGGTGAGATAATCCTGATAAGTGAAGATGGCATCGTACAAAGAAGACCAAACAAAGGAAGTATAAACCAAATTTGTGCATTCCTCTGGATATACACCGGCTTTCCCGCCTCGAGCTATGAAGGTATAAACGTCGAAATCGTCAGGGAAAGATGCGGCCGGTGCCTTGCAAAACGCGACAAAGACATCAACATCGATGTGGTCTCAGGAGTGCCTGACTCCGGCGCCGCCCACGGATTAGGGTATGCGATGGAGTCCGGTAAGCCGTTCAGGCGGCCGCTTGTGAAATACACACCGGGATACGGCAGAAGCTATACGCCGCCTTCTCAACAGACACGCGATCTCATCGCAAAGATGAAACTCATCCCCATTAAAGAGGTAATCAAGGGTAACCGCATCATCGTGTGCGAGGATTCTATTGTAAGGGGAACGCAGCTTAAAAACTTCACTATAAAGAAACTCTGGGACTGTGGCGCCAAGCAGGTGCACGTAAGGCCGGCCTGCCCGCCTCTTATGTTCCCATGCAGGTTCAATCTTTCCACGCGCTCTATCCACGAGCTTGCCGCCCGCAAGGCTATTCGTGATCTGGAAGGTCACGACCTGAAAGACGTATCAGAATACCTAGATTCCAATAGCGAAAAATACAAAAAAATGGTCGAATGGATTAAGCAGGATTTAGACGTTACAACACTGCGATATCAGACAGCGGACGATATGATAGAAGCCATCGGGCTGCCCCGGGAAAAGCTCTGTCTGTACTGCTGGACGGGCGAATGCCCAAAACAAGCGCGTCCAAAATCGGCGATAGATATCGTGGAGATAAAAAAGCCCGCTGCGAAAAAGCCAAGAGAAACAAAGGTCCCACTTTGACCGGTACTTTATAAACAATATAATACTAACATTTATAGGCCGTGACTTGCGGATTGAAAATCGAAAGTCACAAATCCAAAATAAAGTTGGCTAAGCTCGGTGCATCGGCAGGTATTTATGCCTGCCTTGCCCTCTGTTTGTATCTGCCCCATCTCAAAAAGTTCGCCCCGCTACAGTACCTTGTGGTTGTAAATATATGCCTGGCGGCCCTGGGTTGTTTCATTCTTAGTCGACGGTGGGTAGCTTCGTTTATAGGCTCATTTTTCGCAGGAGCTATCTATGGCTTCGGGCCGCTCGGGCTCTGGCTGTCCGGTTATCATCCGACGGCCAGTCTGCTTGCAGCAGCTATACCCTGGCTGTTTTGTCCGGCTGCTCTGTGTTCCAAGAGAAAGTGGTGGATAAGTGCGCCTCTCTCCGCCCTGCCGTTTATAGCGATAGTGCTTGCCTTCCAAGTGGCCGCCCACTACCGCCTGTTCCCGATTCCAATACACACCAGGCTGCATTTAGCCGACCTGACCGGCCTGCTGGCTCCGCTCGTTGCGGCTGAGCGAACGATGCCTCTGGTGGGCTTCTATCACGTACCTATAGCTGCGCTGGTGCTTGGCTTGGCTATGCTTATCAAAGCCCGGCGGCTCGGTCTAATGGTAATCTTTGCCGTCGGCACAATATTGGCCTTCTTTGGGCCATTTTTCAACATCAGCCCGATTCTCTGGCTGACTATTCCCGTACTTTGCTGCTCGGTCGTCATTGGTGAGGGACTACAGGGATTTGCTTTAGCCGGCTATGCCGACAGAAAATGGCTCCTGATTACCACCACCATCATGGCCGCCCTTGCTATCACAGTCCTGCTTCTGGCGACAAAATACAACAGCATATTCGCAGGCCTTGGGACCAAATACGCAAGGCTTCTTGCGCAAACCGCCAAGCTGTACTTACTGGGCGCCATTGCGACAGGCATAATATTCTTCATGGCACGCGCCAAACTGCGGCTTGCTCCGCTTCGGCTGATTATTCTATCTTCGGCAATGATGGTTGATATACTCTTCTGCACAAGCTTTATCGCATACCGAGTTCTCTAAAGTACAAACGATTACGGTAGAGTTGACCCACATATAGGCATCGAATCAAGAAAAGGTTTCCCGCTCGATTTGGCCGAGGTAGAATCGGCCGTCCCGCTGCATAAAGTGTACGATGGCGTCGAACTGCTGGTCTATGAAACGGGTTTCGTTCGAGACCAATGCCATCCCAATAACTGCATGTGTCTTTTCATCCTGATGGTCGACCTCTGAAACGGAGATATTGAACCTGCTCTTCAATCGGCCGATCACGCTTTTGACGATGCCTCGCTTTTCCTTCAGCGAGGTAATCCCCTGCAAATGAAGCTGAGCTTTCATCACGCCGATAATCATACTCGACTCTTAATGCTCGTTCTTTGTATCTGCTCTGCCATCCCTGCTATATCAAGCCACCGGATTACAATATCAAAATCGCTCCGCCGGATCAATACTTTGTCAATGAGACAAAAAATAGCGAAGCCCCAAAACCGTCAGGAAAAAACAGCCAATTGCGAATTTTGAATTCTCGGCGGCAGGCAGAATCTCTTTGACGTAGTTCACAAGGCTCTCTTGTCTTTTGTCAACTATATCATGTGCTATGGCTTATGATATCCATTACCTTTTTGTCGAGAGGATCGGCAAGCTGCTTTCTTATCTTGACTTGCCATCTTCGAGGCATCGCACCAAACGCTTCTCTTATCGAATCCACCTTCCCCTTGTCAATGAGAGCTTCCAGTACCCTCATTGCCGCCTCTTTGTCTTTGGCCTGCTTCTCAGGTCCCGGTCTTCTGCTTAGAACGACCAGCTTATGCAATGCAAAATTAGCTGGGTGAGGCAGCATCACAGAGATTCCCTCAACCTTCATCGTAATGGTGCTTTGAGCAAGAAAATCCAGAAACCTCAGCGCCTGGGCATTCAAACCAAGTTTGGGCAGAGGATATGGCTTGTAGGAAGCCCTGCCCCGTTCGGGAACGAGGAACTCCACTATGAGCTCCGGGTGTTCCAATCTGATGTATCCTTCTGGGCCGGTAAAACCGACGACGAAACCAAGGTCCCTCAGTAATTCCGCGACATCAACCTTGGTTTTAGTTGACGACGGCCGTGGAATAAGCAGATCCACATCCCGAGTCTTAAGAGGTGCCAGATAGGAAGCGTCACCGAAGAAGTCCTTGTAAAACAGCGTACACCAGCTTCCGACAATTACGACGTCTTTCAAAACACCCGCCTTTTCCAACCTTCTCAAGACTTCAATACACAATTCATACTGACTCTTTGCCACGCAACGCGGTCCTTAGAAATTTGATCTGCTTTTTCGTCTCAGACAGCAATTTACGATATTGGGCCCTGTATTTTTTGTCCTCATCGTACTTCTTGACTTCCTCATCGGAGAGCTTGCCTTTGTATATAAACTTGGGCCCGCCCTTCTCCCTGACCTGCAGGTAGTAATACTCGTGTCCCTTGATCTTCTTTTTCACGAGGCTGCCTTTGGGCAGCTTGGCCAGCTCTCTCTCGTAGCTCTTCTTCATTGCCAGGGAATTAGCAAGTTCTTCCTTTAGAACACTCTTTATGACTTTCATCTTTGGTCTTCCATCCGAAAAAGAAAGTTACCATACAACCTGCAATATAGTATACCTTGTATGGTAACCCGCGCCAACAGTTACCTTACAACCGTGCGATTTCGAATGTATGTATGATAACCATAGCATATCATACCCGTACTTGAACAAAAGCCACGACAGCCGCGAGACAACAATATCAAAATCACTTCGCCAGATCAATCCATCGCCGCAGTGTCAAAAAGCCAACCGACCAGAAAACTGTTGTGTGCTGAGGCCCGATGTGATACTCTAACACGGCAAAACTATGAAAATAGTGTTTCTAAGAACCAGTCCTGTACAATTTAGGAGAGTGGCAATGGGACCTATACTTGCAGCATCCTTAGATTTTGAAGTGGCTGTAGGGCTTATCGTTTCCTCGGCGGCCTTCATAGGGTTCAGCTTCCTAATAGTCTTGGCCGTTCGCTCGGTGCCGAACAAATTGCTCCTGCTGGGTTTTCTCGTGGCAATCGCTGCAGTTGTATTTGCCGCGATTCTGCCCAGCGCTGGAAAGTTGGCGATTGCCCTAATGATACCCGCTATCGTGTTGATTCTCATCGGCGCGATTTGCCTAGCCATCGGCTTCGTGGCCAAACTGGTCAAATCCGATAGAAAAGACCAGCTCCCGCCCTAACCAATCTGTCACAGGATTCACAAAAGACTCCGAGTCGCAACCATACATATATTGACCAGCAATCCATCGGAGGAGCATCAAGCATCAAGTCACGCTTTCACTTCCGCTACGATTTGCCGTGTCTGGGGAGATTGCAGCTTCTGAGCTTGTTTGAAGGCGGCGATGGATGATTCGTTCTGTTTCTTGAAAAGCTCATTGCCGGCGATAATCTCCTGCAGTGCCTTTGACTTTGTCCTGGCCTGTTTTAAGAACCGAACCGCCCTCGTGCCGTACACTCCGCCCAGCAGGGCAAAGATACCGATACCCAGCTCCAGCGCGTTATCGGCCACCTGCCACGCATCGGGCCTTTCCATCGACTCGGCCAGAGCCGTCCTCCCAAGCTGCCAGCTCGATTCGCTAAGTATCTGCTCAGCCGTATCGGCCTGCGGCAGCTCTTTCGGCAGACCGTAATACGAAGTGACGGCCCTGCTCTGAAGCTGTGACAGCTTGGTCAATGCCTGCAACTTTTGCGAGGCGGCCTCGCTTTCCGCTGTCGCCGCAGCTATTGCCGCCGTTCGGCTGTGCAGCCAAACGTTTTGCTTCTGTGCCTCGCCCGGTGCAATCCGCAGGCTGTCACATCCACATAATACGAAGCCCAGCACAACTAAAATCGCTAAAAACTTTTTCATCTTTTCTCCCTTAATCTCACAACGTTTCAGTATAATATCATTACGCGGTCAATACCGGAAATTTGCCAATGGATACAGCAAGAAAATTCAAACCTAAAACCATACTTTTATGGCAAAAGATCGCAGACCACCCTGAGGCCCAGCGAATCATAAGGTTATTTCCCTCTACCCGTGTGCGAATAATAGAACATCAACGCAAGCCCCCTTCGCCGGAAATGTCAACCGCCCAAGCATTACTCGCCGGAAAAAGAACCTTGATGATTGGCCAGACCTCATCATTCATTGGAAAGTTCGACGGCCGACTCGGTGCCAATCTTCATTGTTGTCCCTACCATAAACTGGTGCCCATCTCAAACGGCTGTCCCTATTACTGTACATATTGTTATCTGGCGTTTGTATATAGCAAGTACTCACCATTTATTAAGATAAATATCAACTACGAAACAATGTTCAAACAGCTACGAAAGACAATTTCCCTCACACAGAAAAAAACCAGCTTCAATATGGGCGAGATGCTTGATAGTCTTGCGCTCGACCACATAACAAATCTGACAAGTAAGTTAGTTCCATTTTTCTCCGGCTTTTCTAATGCGTACCTAATGCTGCTGACCAAGAGCAGTAATATCAACAACCTGCTTGCCATTGAGCCGAATGAACATACAGTTGTTTCCTGGAGTCTCAATGCTCAAGAGCCAGTCGAGCTTTACGAATCGGGCACAGCCAGTCTCAACGAGAGAATCAAGGCTGCCAAACTATGTCAGGACAAAGGCTGGCGGATACGATTTCGCATTGATCCCGGCATTCTCTATCATAACTGGCAGGCCGACTATGCCAACTTAATTCAGAAAACTCTAACTAACACCAAGCCCGAAAACATAACACTCGGTATGTTAAGGCTTCTGCCAGGTCACCTCCACCTTGCAATGGATGCATACGACAATCGTGCCAGAACGCTCTGCGAACATAAATTCGTTAAAGGAGCTGCCGATGGCAAACTACGTTATCCGCCACAAGAGCGAATCAATTTCTACACATTTCTAATTGATATGATTCGCAGCTTCGACAAAGAAGTCTCTATTGGCCTCTGCAGAGAAACACGCGAAATTTGGAACATCTTTAAGGACCGCTGCGAACCCAAAAAATGCAACTGTGTCGTCTGGTAACAGTCACGCAATAGAATTCTGTCTAACTATCTTTTTTTTCACGGATGGTGCATACAAACAGCGATAATACACATAAGTATAAGTCTCGTTATCATTTCTCTTTGGGTACACCTGTTGTGTTAGTACCTTTTTTTCGCTTGAGATCCCTATCGCTTTGCTCAATCGGCGTACAAGTGATGTTTGAAACTTATCCTGTAAAACCAGCACTCTTCCCCTGTGACTACAGAGCCTTTCGATATTAAACAATCCATTAACAAGGCTATTAAATCCGCTTTCTTCATTTAATGGCGATATAATATAGGAAAAGATTATTATGTCGTATGTACCAAGGTTAAGCCTTACGCGTTGAAGTTGGCTCATGTTGTCAGGGAAAGCCTTATGAATACTAATCATGTGGTTGTTAATGATACTCTTGGTATGTCCTGTCCTCATGCGAAAATAATTGCGCAACATATCTTGACCAGTACCAAGACAAATGCTTGATGTATCATTTAGCACATACGTTATATTCACTGTTTCGCCTTTTGGCCATTCTCCTACACACCCAAGATGTTCAAGAAGACAAGCGAGCATATCAGTGATTGCTAAAGAAGCAACCGCAGGTCCTGAACCGACATCAAGAATCCGTAAGTGTCCTGAACCGACAATGTTTAGAAAATCCTGAGAGGTCATATAGTCGACCAGACTATTCTGTGATTGGAAAAAATGCCGGGCAAAAAAAACATCCAAAAACGCTCGCATGCTTGCCGGAGTAGCGGGATAGCGAGTATCTGTTTCCGAAACATTACTTCTTGGCAATCTGGATATCTGATACCTTAATACTGATCTCGCCGCATCAGACAATCGCCATATACCATCCGGGCATAAACCTTTGTATACAAGATTTTGCAATGTTCCGCTCATAAGTCTGTCTAATTTGCCACAATCAAAACGTCTTCCCCTGCATATCTGTCGGTGGCTCTTTAGTTAAGGCTTTTTCGAGCGCACGAAGACGGTATTCGTAGGAAATGCTCTTGCTCCAAAGCGATTCCAGCTTCGCCTCAAAAGTCTTTTGGAACTGACACAGATACGTTACATCACGCTGCAGCAAGTCAAGCTGCCTCTGCAAATTGACCCAGCTGCCCACAATCAAAGAGGCCAGAAACACCAACTGAACCAATACAGAGACATTAATCTGCCTATTAAACTCCCAGCTTCGTGGCTTTTCAAACTTGGCATCATTCATCTTGCTATTATTTTCCACTCGCTTTTCAATATTATCCATCACTTCAGGAAGGACCTGCCTTAATCGCACCGGTTCAGATAAACGTCCCTCGTCTTTTGTTTCTCGTATGTCATTTCCCATTTCACGGCTCTGCATAGAAAACGTTCTTGTCACCGACCCTGAGCATTGCCGCATACGTCCCCGCCGACAGCGTTCCCTCTTGAAGAAACGACTCAGCCAGATTGACCGCCTGCATTTGCTGTCCGATTTCGACCGGCAGCGAGCCGGGCCCGCCTATTTCTACGGCAATAACGTTATATACCTTGTAGGAGCTGTGGCTCTTTACCTTAACCGCCCAGCCGGATTCTCTCGCCCCGGGCGATGTAACAATCGACACCTCCCGTTCCTCCTGCGAACCTTCTCTGGCAAGCCGTTCCAGAAGCTGCCGACTATTAATGCTCTCCTGACCATTACTCATAGCTGCGGTATCCTCTTACGAACGATTTTCAAATTCGTGCATTGCTTTGTAAAATCCATCTGCACCCGCTCTATCCAGCTCGTGCTGCGGTTATCACTCTTATAACTGAGAAGATCCCTGCTCTCAGGGCTGGATGTCACCCTGTCGCCAACCCTGTAATCAAAGAGAAAATGCGGCGTCTGCACATCGAACGTCTCAATGACCTCAGCACCAGTCAAAGCTGTTTTACGCACGAATTCATACAAGGCCGTAGAGTCGTCCGCCTCATCAGGAGCACCCAGCGCGTCATCGTTTGAGTTTACAAAGATACTCTGGCCTGATACCTTGCGATACTTGAACTGACGAGGCAGTGTAATTAAATGTTCAATCACAGGAACCGTTGAGCCGACAGGGCCATCTGCAACCACACAGCTTAACCTCTCGTCGCTGACAACAGCCGCCGTTATTCTGAACTTCAAAACACCTTTCAGAGCAGCTATCCACGTGTTCGCATCCAACCGATCACTGCTGAGCCAAATGCCGCATTCATCGAGCAGGTTATTAAACGCGTAAAGGTACTGCCACCAGTGCAAACCATTATCAAACGATACCTGAAGATAATAACCAAGCGACCTGCCTGCATCGCCAGCACGCTTTCGGTTTGCTTACCTGGTCGTAGCTTAGTGCGAGAGAGTTGTCGTTAAAGTCGTTAATAGAGCAGAATAGGCATTTTAATCAACATTGGGCTTGGCAGAGACGCTTTTTACCTGACAGAAGCTCTTTATCCGCGAAATAAATGTTGCCGCCTGCTACGCTATGGGTATAATTAGAAATCAGCAGCGACGGATTATAGCAACTGATACGGTGAATAAATTGATTATTTACTAAAGACGAGAGGATTATAAAATGGCGCGGATACCGGCTATTTGCGAGAACTGTCATGCGATTTTCCCCACTGGCGTTAACCTCGAAAATGGTGCATCTAACATAGTTTTTGAGAATTGCGGGGCAGGGCCTTGTCCCAAATGCGGTGGTGACGGAAGAATACTTAACGGCGTTTACAATGCTGTTGGTGAAGCAATCAAAGCCTTCATAGGACAACAAGATATCAACGTCCTTAGACAGTTGTTGGAATTACTGATATTAGCCAAAAAGGAAGAGTGGAGTCGCGAAAAAGTCGTTGACAATATAACTAAGTCTACGCCTGCACTTTCAAAGATTGCTGATTGGCTTCCGAAATCCAGGACAGATCTATATGCATTCATTGTAATTATTATAATGACAATAAACACGCTAATCAACTCGGGGAGAAGCACTTTTACTAAGGATGAACTAGTACAACACTCGGAAATAACAATTAACAATTATTATGAAAATAATAGCGAAAACAAGTCTGTGACAAATCCAACTTTGCAAATTAAGGATATACCTATCGACAAAAAACGAGTCGGACGAAATGAACCGTGTCCATGTGGGAGCAACAAAAAATTTAAGAAATGCTGTGGACGATAAATCTTGTAGTTTTTGACCAAAAGGGTATAATTAAAGAACAGCAGTGGATTCCAGCAGCTTAGGCGACGAGTTAATTGATTCCTTCGGCAAGCTCAGGACAGGTATTGATTAAGTATGATTGAGTCCTTCGATTGAACTCAGGACAAGTATTGGTATTCCGCCGAAGGCAGGAGGTAAATTGCGGGTTAAGGATAATTGATGATGAATGACCCAAGAGGTTCAATTTGGCGAAAATGGGATTAGGGAAATGGCTAGAGGATTCCCGAAAACCGTAAGGGATAACCTGGAAAAGTGTCGGTCGGCGGCTATTGCTGGAGTCGCAGCATACAATCGCCCCGGTTCGCGATTCCGAACAGCGGAATATTTGGTGATGATCTCAATCGCCTGGATAGCGCTTTTTCACGCTATTTTTTACCGCCGCCATCGGCTCCCATGGTTCCGAAGGAAAACTTCAGGAACGGGGGTTCGCTACATCAAGGTCGATGGCGAACCCAAATACTGGGATCTGTCGGAATGCCTGAAACAGTATTACAGTAGTAGGAACCCGCCGGAACGAAAGAATCTTGAGTTTCTGCTTGGTCTGCGAAACAAGATTGAACACCGTCACCTACCCGAACTTGACGCTTCCCTATATGGCGAATGTCAAGCAGCGTTGATGAATCTTGAAAAGATATTGGTCGAGGAATTCGGGCGGAGGTATGCGCTTACCGATCAACTAGCGATCGCTCTTCAATTCTCACAAAGTAATCCTGCGGAGAAGAAAAGAGTTGCCCAAGTACTTGCTTCTGAAGCTGCGAAGACGGTAAAAGAATATATTGAGCAGTTCCGTGGGAATCTACCTTCAACAGTTTTGAACAGCACAAAGTACTCCTTCAATGTTTTCTTGGTGCCAAGAGTTGTAAATCGCAAGAATGCCGCCGATGTGGCGGTTCAATTTGTGAATGTTGACGAAGCAAGTGAGGAGGAACTCAATCGCCTCGAAAAACTCAATGTCCTTATTCGTGAGAAACATATACCCATCGCCAATCTCGACCTGTTCAACCCAAGTCAAGTAGTCAAGAAGATGGAAGATCGTTTACCTTTTCAAGTAAACATGGCCACACACACCGACGCGTGGAAGCACTTCAAGGTACGACCACCCACTAAGGATTCACAACCAGAACGCACACGGTCTGAGTACTGTATCTACGATGGTGTGCATAGAGACTACGTTTATACGCAAGCCTGGGTCGAGAAACTAGTGAGCGAACTTTCTACAGAAGACGGGTACGAGAATGTGATCGGCCGTAAGCCGAGGGTAAAGTAATATAGTTTTTAACCGGAATGGGTATAATTAGAAACCGGCAACGGGGGCTTGCAACTTAGGCGGCAAGTTAATTGATTCCTTCGGCAAGCTCAGGACAAGTATTGGAATTCCGCCGAAGGCGGGGTGAGAATACGGTGATGGTGGTTTTGTAAATAGGAAATGGTTTTAGCCACAGAGAAAAAAGAGGAACACAGAGAACACAAAAGTTGAAAGGAATTGAGATGGCAAAAGAATTTGAAATCAAAGGTGAGTGGATCAACTCCAAATCAGATCAGAAGTATGTAGCCAAGGCTGTTACTAAGAAGGGCCGGATTCTGGTGACTTTGACTATAGATGTACCTATTGAAGTTGGAGCTGCTTTTTCTTTTCTTTACGGTTCAGAAACTTTAAAGCCAGAAGTAGAAAAAGCTGCTCAGGAACAGGCAAGGATAATTGCTGAAGCCACGCCTGAAGAATAATAGAATTTGAATAGTTGTCTTATAGGTTTTGTCTCAAATTGTAACTGAATTGTAGCTTTATGCCGGTTTACTTTGTGGCTGCGCACGCTTTGGAATGGCTAAGGCGGTTTCCAAACAAATCTTGCAGTTTTTGCTGGAATGGGTAGAATTCTTTTTTATGTTGCCGATGACAGAATATGAGCCTGATTTCTGGAAGAGACTTTGGCGGAGGTTGATGTGCATACTGGTTTTGACAATTTTTATTTGGATATGCTGGCTGAATTATACATATCTGCCATAGTATTTAAGGAGGGCCGGAGAGGCTATAATTAGAAATCAGCAGCGACGGATTCCAGCAACTTAGGCGGTGCATCGCCAGCACAGATCCCCGCCTAATTCATGCGGGGACAAGGTGTGAGAGAGTTGTATTATGAATTTCGATGGTTTTGACAATTTGGTCAACCGTGGGCGAGTTTT
>Ga0315541_1001999_pt1 | contig 17685 bp, 17 predicted proteins | sample SalMarSW160190MG_FD_203095 | JGI IMG/M metagenome (GOLD analysis project Ga0315541, IMG submission 203095) | Salt marsh sediment microbial communities from the Plum Island Ecosystem LTER, Massachusetts, United States - Salt Marsh Sediment SW1601-190 ...
GCCGGAACCATTGTGCGTATGAACGATTAGAAGTTAAAACCGTAACTGTGGGAGTAGAACATCCTGAATAAAGTCCTAAGTACTATCCGACAGTACTTTCTTTAACGTAAATCTCAAAGATATTGTTTCTTAGCCCTATTCCATATATCTGCGATTTTGGGATCCAAATTTTCATGCCATTGTCAATCAATATGGCTTTTTCAGTTTCGTGTAGGATTCGGACTGGCGTCCATATATGTCTTACCTTTGGATAAATAAGTCTATAAATACTAAATGGCCAGAACATAAGACTACCTCCTTGTATAGTTAGTCAGTTAATGGGTTCTGTCTTCCAAAGCACTGATTTTTTGCTCTATATTTACAAGCTTTCATGGCAGTTCTCTTATTGATATTTAAGCTTTTGGCTATCTGTTGATAGGACATCCCCAACAAACGCAGTTGGGTTGCTTTTTTAGATAATTTCTGATATAAATAGGATTGGTGAACAGGGAGTATTTTGATATGTGTGGTTATTTCGGCGGAGGTTCGAATTGGTTGCAACCGCGTCCGCCAGTTGTCGAAACGCTTTGCTAACTTGACACTAGGGAGAGAATGGCTATAGTAATTGTAGCCTTGTGACCAAATTGTGACCAAAGACCATCTTTACCTTCCTGCCTGGCCGGAAAGGAAGAAGAGATGGCATCAATTTACAAAAGAGGGAACGTATGGTATCTCTCCTACCGCGCAGGCGGTAAGAGAGTGCGAAAGAGTATCGGTAAGTCAAAGAAGTTAGCGATACTCGCACAGAAGGAAGTAGAGGTTGGACTAGCAAAAAAGAAGCTGGGTTGGGAGGAAATAAGAGACCCAACCTTCTACGATTTTCAGGAAAAATACTTACAGTACTTGCAGGCTAACACCAGACCTACCACCTACGTAAGATACAGAAAAGCCCTTCAGCACTTTACCGATTTCCTTACAAGTTATGGAACTGCATCAGCTAAGCTTTCCCAAATCTCATTCCAACTTATCGAAGAGTATAAACAGGAAAGAAGTAAAGCGGTAAAACCTCTTACGGTGAATGTTGAGCTTAAGGTGTTGAAAGCTCTCTATAATTTTGCGCTAAAATGTAAGTACGCAAGAGAAAACCCAGTTAGTAAGGTTTCCTTCTATAAAGAGATAGAAAAAAGCCCAGGTTTCTCCAGGGAAAAGAAATAAAAGAGCTTTTAGATAGCTCCAACGGTCTTTATCCGGTGCTCTATACCTTCCTCAAAACCGGTCTTCGTAAAAGTGAGCTGATTAATCTTAAGTGGAAGGACATAGATTTTCAAAGGAAGTACATAACGGTTGAGAGCAAAGAAGATTGGCGCACCAAGACAGGTAATACAAGGGAAATACCTATTGGAGATGACCTCATGGAAATACTGAATAAACTCCCAAAAACCTCAGATTATGTATTTCTAAACTCCAATGGCAGAAAGTATGGTTTCCATCTAACTGAGAGGGTAAAAAGGCTTGCTAGAAGTATTGGAATATCGGATATGACTGTCCATGCTCTACGACATACCTTTATATCCCATCTGGTAATGAATGGGGTAGACCTTGTTAGTGTCAAAGAACTTGCTGGCCATTCTGATATAAAGAAGGCTGATCTCTTGAGAGAATAGTAGCTCTCTTGAGAAATCTGAACCTGATCTCAAGAAGGACATCTTCCTCTTGAGATAGCAGTTTTTTCTCAAGATGAATCTGGAATGAACCCCAGATTTACTGGTGAGTGCTTCTTAGGTTAGAGTGGAGTGAACCCCTAAAGTTGGACGAAACGGGCTAGAGCTGTTAGTACTCCTGACAGGATCGAATAAATCCGCAAGGGGATGCAGTCCAAAAAAGCAGTTCAGGCACCTGAAGAAAAGGACAGAGCTTTCACCGACATGGAAGAAGTATTTGCTGCTACTGGAGAAGACTAGTTTGATATTATGATATGTTAAATTGAGATGTTAGATCTACTTTGGAGCTTGGAGATCTCCCAATTTCTTTCTTTTGTAAGATTTAAGAAGGCTTGAGTTTCGCATTCGGAGACAAAGACTCCTAACTTACGAGCTCTTCCCTTCCTTCAAGCTAAGGGAAAAAACATATGTAACATAAAGCTATATAGGGTTTTAGACATTTTTGTAAGATCGAGGGGGGCTTGACACTTAAATTTAATATATTATAATAATTTAAGATTAAAGGAAAATTATTTGAAGTTTAAAACCTTTAGCATTAAAGAAGAGCAGTTAGAGGCGCTAAGAAAGCTATCAAAAGAAACAGGTCTCTCTCAAAGTTTATTAATTAGAATGGCTATAGATGAGCTAATTGAGGACAAGGAGAAGCTAAAGAAGAAATTATTTCCTCATTGAAGGGATCGTAAGTTGAGATAAGGGTGGGAGAAATGGAGAGAACCCTATATAGATGCAGTGTATCTATATAGGGTTCTTTTTGTTTAAATCTTCTGCTCGAGGTAGAGAAAGTTCTAATAGGAGTATAATGCAAATAAAATTGTGTTAACAATTAGTACCGAAGTTAGATTTGAGTAAAGGAGAAGCAAAAAATAAGGCCAGAAAGGAGGTGAAAACATACATAGGCACCTAGTTGGGATAAAGGGAAGCTTTTTAAGGGAGAAATACCGAAAGATTCATCTCTCCTGTAGGAGCTTTTTATGGAAAAATGAATAATAAAGGGAGTTAGAAATGTATTGTAAAAGTATCAAAACCTTAAGTAGAATTTTGTTGATGTTTGTGTTGATTTTGGCAGTTTCTGTAATAGCCCAAGGTAAAGAACAACTGATAGCTATTGGACACCGAGTTCACAAAGCAATCGCCGATGGTAAAGAAGGTGAAGGAAGGAACCTGATTAAGGACTTTGAGGAAAAACACAATGTGGAGATCATATATCACACCTATCCTAATCCTAAAGTACACGAAAAGCTTGTTCGCTTGGGACCTCTAACGACTTGTGCGGAGGATATTATTTACGTTCTTGATGCTTGGATGGTGAAAGAAGAAATAGCACGCTTTCTAGAACCTCTTGATTCCTACTTGAACGCAAAGCCTATTGAGGGGTTTCCGCAGAACTGGGCTCCGTCAATGGTTGAGGCTGGCATGGTAGAAGGATCTCGTTATTTGGTGCCTATAAGAGCAGGTAACTGGGCTCTGTGGTACGATAAGAAAGTATTTGATGAACGAGGTATAGCGGGTCCGCCAAAGACCCCTGAAGAACTCTATGAGATTGCTCAGAAAATTACTCATACACGGCCAACTGGCGAAAAAATCTTTGGCTGGTGTTCAAGAGGAACCATAGGTGCGGTATTTGAAATCATGGCGATGATGGTAAGGATGTGGGAAGGCGAGCTCATCACCCCTGATTTTAAGGTAACTATCAATGAGGCTCCCGCAATTAAGACACTTCAGTTGCTCCGCAGGATGTTCAAAGAAGGAATAATGCCACCAGACTGGTCTAGATTTGAATACGCAGAGAACGTAAAAACATGGCAGGAAGGCCGAGTAGCAATGGGTTTGGTACCCAGTAACTATTATTTCACCTTGAATGACCCAGAAAAATCCAAAATTGCGGGGAATGCAGTACCCGCATTGATTCCTCTGGCTAGGGAATTTTGGACTGATAAGCGAGATTTTGCTATTGGTTCATCATGGTTCTGGAGCCAAGGAATCCTCAAAGGATCGCAAGACAAGGACCTGGCTTGGGAGTACATAAGATTCTTGGCATCTAGAGAGTCACACTTCAGCATGGCCCGATCTGGAAATCCTACGCCAAGAGTTGATCTTCTACGTGATTCTGAATATCTTGCGATCAATCCGGGCGCTGCGATAGAGGCGAAGGTCGCTCCATTCACCAGAGGTCCTATCCCCCCTTTTCCTAAGATGGCTGAGGCCGAAGATGTTATCGGGGAACATGTTCACAATGTGGTTGTTCTCGGCAAATCACCCCAGGACGAAATGGATAAAGCAGCTGAGAAAATAAGAGCTTTGTTACCATAGCTTGTGTTTTTTGCACACGCCGGACACAATACTAATTCCTGAATCCTTACTTCGAGTATCTCTTAAGGGGGTTTTGTAGGAAAAGCCGAGGGTCTATCTGGTAGGAGTTTCCCCAAAATTCAAGCTTACTTTTTCTCAAATGATTGTGCAATAGAGAGTGCAGTATCTAATCAAGTAGAACTGGAGAAGCGTTTTTGAAACACTTGTATATTGAGATGAAAACATGGGGAGGCTCCTGCCTGCTTAGACAGTCTTACGAAAGACTAATGAGCCAAAGAAAGCTACTTCCGAAGTTCATCATGGGGGGGTTGTGAGTGGGCTAATAAGGAGAGGGGCGTGTCATGAATAAACTCGAGTGCCGTTCTATTTCTATTCGACAGCGTCGGAGGGAAGTACTAAATGAGAAAAAAGAAAGCATGCTAAGCAAATTTTTGTCCAGGCTACTCAGGAATAGGGGCTTAGAATAGGGCTTTGAGATCGGTCGACAAAAGTAATGTTGATCAGGTGCATTTTTTTCTCTTGGTTCCACAGAGATTTCCTTCAGCACAAAAAGGGAAGTTCAATCCATTCTTATATAACCTGGGATTGAAAGGAATGTTGAAAAGAGCTAGGGGTAGGAACTTAAATGTGAGATAAATACTTTAATTTGGAAGAAGGACAAATGAGAAAAGCTATTCCATATTTACTGCTAATTCCTATACTGGCTCTATTATCTTTATTAATTCTTATTCCAGAGATTTGGGCTCTCTTTCTTAGTCTCACTGAATATGCACCAGGGAAGAAGCCCATCTACGTGGGGCTAAAGAACTATGTTGAGATCATACATGATCCGGCCTTTTTGAATGCATTATTGAACAACATTATTTTTGTATCAGGAGCTGTTTTCTTTGAGTTTCTTGTTGGGTTCGGAAGTGCTCTTTTGTTGAATCACAGATTTCCGCTACAGAGATTGTGGGTTTCGTTGCTTGTAGCTCCCTATGCTATTAGCCCTGTTGTGGCGTGCGTGATATGGATATATATCCTTAATCCAAGTTATGGCATTGTCAATTATATTCTTTCCTTATTTCGTATTCAGCCAGTATCGTGGTTTGGATCCATTATTCCATCCTTCATAGCCGTAATCATCGTGGATGTATGGAAATACTACCCTTTCATAATGATAATTGCTTATTCAGCTCTCACATCACTACCTCAAGAGATTTTTGAAGCAGCAAGTATCGATGGAACTACGGGCTGGCAGAGTTTTCGATACATAACGTTTCCATTGATTACTCCAGCTTTGCTTGTAGCTTTGACCTTTAGGCTCATTTTTGCCCTTCGAACTTTTGGCATAATATGGATATTGACTGAGGGGGGACCTAGTCGAGGGACCGAGACTCTGTCAGTTTACTTATACAAAGAGAGCTTTCGATATTTTAACTTTGGGAGAGGCTCAACGATTGCAGTGTTTATGTTAATCATGACGACTCTTTTTTCTATATTTGTTATCAAGGAAACGTACAAAAGAATATTCCTGTAGGTGCTTTCCCGAACACAGCGGATTGCATCTGCAGACGATTACTTGGTAGTACAATAAATGTCAGCACTGCTTTGGCAAAGCTTCATAGGAGATGAGGATACAGCGTTTCCAAGCTCTAGCCGAAAGTGGACGAAACCATGATTTGGTCTAGTTTGACCAAGGAAGGGGTGTAGGACAGGAGTCAATCAGGAAAAGTGGTATTATTTATCGTATTTGCCTAGCAGACCGTTAGGTCGAAGAAATCTTACGGAGGTTTTACATACTGATGCGAGAATTCAAGAATCTTCGAAGGGAGTTGATTTATTGGCTCTTGCTTGCAATAGTATTGTTGTGGGCGTTTTTCCCAATAGCATACATCGCGATTTCCTCTTTCAAGCTACCCATGAATGTTTGGAACTATCCCCCAACATTTGCTGGCCCATTCGCTTTTGACAATTATCGTGACTTAATCCTAAGCCGGCCAGATTATTTTGCACATCTGAAAAATAGCCTAATTATTACCGGTGGTGTAGCCCTAATGACACTCTCTTGTTCAATTCTTGCTGCTTTTGCCTTTTCACGTTTTAAGAATAAGTCTTTAAGGATACCAGCCCTTTTTATTATAACCGTCAGACTCGTCCCCCCAATAGTAATCACCGTTCCTCTTTTCCCCTTATTTAATTCCTTGGGGTTAATCGACAAGCATATTACCTTAGTGATGCTTTACTCCGCTTTTATGGTAAGTTTAGCTACTTGGATAATGAAAGCATTTATTGATGGGGTTCCGGCCGAACTGGAAGAAGCGGCGATGATAGATGGGTGTTCCAAGCTGCAAGCTTTCGTAAGAATAACACTGCCTATCGCAGTATATGGAGTTGTTGCAGTTGTAATCTTCACTTCCATATTTGCTTGGAATGAATATCTATTTGCTTTTATTTTTACTTCTTCGATGGCTCGAACAGCACCGGTATCCTTAGCTGAGTTCGTAGCTGCCGTCATGGGAGTCCGGTGGGGATCGTTACTCGCTGCTTCAATTATTCACTTATTTCCTATAATGGTTCTAACTTGGCTAATACAAAAACACCTAGTAAAGGGAATGAGTCTCGGCGCAATAAAATGATACGACTTAGGTGGGATCTCCCAAAGCTTTAAGTTGTTGTTCTTTTGCATCAAAGAAATATGGAACTATGTTCAGTCTTGAAGGCGAGTCAGAAATAGTCTTAAGTTCTTTCTCTGAGACATGAGAAATACTAGATTGGACCAACGAAAAAGGCAAAGGATGACGGGCCAGGTAGGCAGAGAACTTCACAAATCATATCTTGCTTGATGAAAAGGGTTACCGCAAGAATGAATTTCCAGGAGGGTATAAGAGATGGAGAACAAGTATGACTCGGTTATGGTAGGCGGGGGTTTAGCGGGAATTACGGCAGCTATCAGCGCCGCCCGGTTGGGATCGAAAGTTGCTTTAGTCCAAAATCGGCCGGTGTTAGGTGGCAATTCCAGCAGTGAAATAAGAGTGCGCGTCGGGGGGGCTGGAAGTGAAATCGAGGTAGCTGGGGTTGGTAACCTTCCTTGGGCTCGTGAAACGGGAATTATTGAAGAATTGTTTGTAGAAGACAGACCTAGAGATCCATCACACTTGGAGACATCAGAAACAAACTCCATATGGGATCTGGTTCTCTATGAAAAAGTAAGAAAGGAGAAGAACATCGCTCTTTTTCTGAATACGCATGCTCGTGAGGCAAACACAACTGGCAACTTAATAGAGAAAGTTGTCTGTACTCAGCTAGGAAGCGAAAAAACTATATGCCTAAAAGGCAAGATTTTCGTAGATGCAACGGGGGATGGAACGGTAGCTAAATATGCAGGAGCAGAATATAGAATGGGAAGAGAGGCTCAATGTGAGTTCAACGAAGAGCTGGCTCCTCTAGAAGCTGACGGTCTCACCATGGGTAATAGCCTTTCCTTTCATGCTCGTGATGTTGGTCATCCAGTGAAATTTGAGCCACCTTCGTGGGCAGAGGATTTTCCCTCCGATAGGGATTTACCTTTCAGAAATCACTCCAAGATTCATGCAGGGTACTGGTGGATAGAAGTAGGCAATCCTCCGTTCGATACAATTGGTGACAATGAAAAGATAAGAGACGAACTCATAAGACAGCTTCTCGGAGTTTGGGACCACATTAAGAATCACGGAGATCATGGAGCAGACAATTATGTTCTAGATTGGATAGGTATGGTGCCTGGTAAAAGGGAATCCCGGAGAATAATCGGTGATTATATTCTTAATGAAAAAGATATAAAATCAGCCAAATTGTTTCCAGATAGAGTGGCCTATGGGGGATGGTGGTTTGATCTCCACACTCCAGGAGGAATCTTGGCCAAAGATAAACCTCCTGAGCCTGCTTTTGCCGAAGAACCAACAGTACTCAAGAAAAAAATGGTTCCTGTACCTTTCGCTATTCCATTTAGATGTTTGTACTCAAAGAATATAAAGAACCTCATGATGGCCGGACGTGATATTAGTGTCACGCATGTTGCCTTGGGACCTACTAGACAAATGGGAACGTGCGCAGTAATAGGACAGGCTGTGGGGACAGCTGTGTATCTTTGCAGTAAATATGACACAACGCCACGGAATATCCACGAGAATCATGTTGAAGAACTTCAACAGCTACTTTTGAAGCAGGACTGTTACATACCGATGTTAGAGAACCAAGATGGTCAAGATAGGGCAAGAAAGGCAAAAGTGACTTCTTCAAGCACTGCTACTTTGAAATTTCTAAAGGGACAACAAAGAGATGAACTTGACGTCATACGAGCCCAGCTGTTCCCTGTGACCGGTAGCCATATTGACTCAATACGCCTTTTGCTTGAATCGCGTCGCTCGAATGACACGGATGTGTCTCTTGGCCTGCGCCAAGCAAAACATATTTGGGATTTTGCAGGAAACAAAGATCTGGTTGTCGCAAGAGGAAAAGTGCCAGCTCACTCATTTGGATGGGTAAGGTTCCAAATTGATCAGGATGTGACACCTCATAAACTATACTGGGTTCATCTTCCGAAAAAGGAGAACATATTCTGGACAAGGTGTGATAACCACCCTGTGGGAACGGTATCGGCTTTTAGATTCCTAGGCACTTGGAAGGTCCAGAAATGCGTGTATTCCATGACCTTAAACCCTCCTTCTACGCCATATGAACCACTAAATACGGTTAATGGGTCACCAACAAGACCTGAAAAATGGACTAATATTTGGATTTCAGATGCCGAAGAAGAATTTCCCCAAACTATAGAGGTTAATTTCGGTAAGCCAGTACAGTTTAATACCGTATGTCTAACCTTTGATACGAATCTAAATAAGGAGTATTTCTATACTCCCCCTCTCTACAGAGCACCAGAGTGCGTGAGAGACTACACAATTGAATACCTCGGAGGAAAGGAATGGAGATCTCTAACAAGTGTTAAAGGGAACTATCAGTCCCGACGAATTCATACCTTTCGAACTGTAGTTTCCTCAAAGATAAAAGTCACTATACATGCGACAAATGGCTCAAGATCGGCTCATATTTACGGAATAAGAGTTTATGACGAATAAATAAAAGTAATTCGAGAAAAATAGGATTGCATTTCTGTATAGATAGACATGATAGATAAATTTTTAAAAATATTTTCTATCAATCTAGCATCCTAGAATAGGTATTTGGCTCCAGAGAGGATGGAAAGTGAAAGTACCTTATTTGTCTCAGTATTACAGGACACAGGATACTTTTGTTCTTTCAAACCTTTGCTAGTGGAGGACAAAACTTTTCTTTTAAAAAATAGGAGCGGACTTTCCTTAGATTATTAATTCAGAGAGTAATCTCTATATTTTTTGTATCAGATAAAGGAAAACAAAAGCTGACTATAGAGATGTGGCAATGAGAAGAGAAGAGAATTTAGAACTTTTGTGGTAGGCAGATTTTAAATATGGTTATCGGTGGTCGTGTCAAGATGAGGGTGTATTGATATTTGAAGAAATAGCGGCAATCCCTCAATGTCTCAAAAATACATTTTAGTCATTGATCAGGGTACTACGGGTACAAGAGCTGTGCTTCTCAACCGGGAAGGGGAAATTATAGGTAGGTTTTATCGAGAGTTTATCCAATACTTTCCCCAAGCAGGCTGGGCAGAGCACGATCCTGAGGAAATTTGGCGGGTTACCCTTCAAGTTGTGGAAGGGGTCCTATCAGAGGCTAAGGTTAGTGCCGCTGATATAACTGCCATAGGTATTACCAACCAACGGGAAACAACGATACTTTGGGATAAGGATAGCGGAAAACCTGTATATAGGGCGATTGTCTGGCAATGTAGAAGAACTGCCTCCTTATGTGACGAACTAAAGATCAATGGCCTCCAAGAAACAATTAAGGATAAGACAGGGCTTATCATAGATCCCTATTTTTCGGCAACAAAGATAAAGTGGATTTTGGATAACATCCCAAAAGTTAAAGAAAAAGCAAAGAAGGGCGAAGTCCTCTTCGGTACAGTGGATAGTTGGCTGCTGTGGAAACTCACTGGAGGTAAAGTTCATCTTACAAATTATACCAATGCTTCTCGGACTATGCTTTTTAACATTTATTCCTTGAAGTGGGACGAGGAGCTTCTGGATATTCTGGGTATCCCCAAAGATATGCTTCCAGGAGTAAAGCCGTCTCAATATATTTTTGGTTACACTCAGAAAAATGAAATTTTTTCATAAGGTATTCCTATAGCCGGTATAATGGGAGATCAGCAGGCATCTCTTTTTGGGCAAGTCTCTTTTCGACCAGGAATGGCTAAAAACACGTACGGTACTGGATGTTTCCTCCTTCTTAATACAGGCAAGAAAGCCATTAATTCTTCCCAAGGGTTGTTAACGAGCCTTTTTTGTGACCAAAAAGGTGACCCTATCTATATCTTAGAGGGAAGCATTTTTATTGCTGGTGTAGCTATTCAATGGCTTAGAGATAACCTGGGATTGATTAAAGCCGCTGAGGAGACAGAATTTGTTGCCAGCAAAGTAAGTTATACAAAAGGAGTATATGTTGTACCAGCTTTTGCTGGGTTGGGTACACCCTATTGGGATACCCTTGCTCGGGGTGCTATCCTGGGGCTAACTAGAAGTACAAAGAAGGAGCATATCATAAGGGCTACTCTGGAGTCTATTGCTTACCAGACAAAGGACGTGTTAGAAGTTATGCGTAAAGAAGCAGGTATTGCCATCAAGAAAATAAGAGTAGACGGCGGGGCAGCTAAAAATGACTGGCTTATGCAATTCCAGGCCGATATTTTAGATCTTCCTGTGGAAAGACCCCTTTATCTAGAAACCACTTCTTTAGGAGCAGGTTTTTTGGCTGGTCTTGGGATAGGTTACTGGAAAGAGAAAGAGATTTTGCATCTGTGGAAAAGAGAGGCTGTTTTTCTTCCCCGAATGAAGAAAGAAACAAGCGAGAAACTGTATGCAGGATGGAAAGAGGCCGTTGCTCACATACTTACTGAAAAACAGGAAAACTGTAGTGGAGGGGTATGGAGAAAAAAGGATGAGAAGACAAAGAGGCTAAAAGAAAGATTAAGCCTAGATAAAGAAGATTTTAAACCGCTAAAGCGTCCCTCCCTTGGATTTGAAAGGGTATATAAAAGTGGCACCTATAAAAGGAAGTCGCAAGGTTCTGACCAAAAAAGAGCTAAAAAAGCTAGAGGGAGGCGAGAAAGTCAAGAAGGCCTGTCAACTGGGGATAAAAAAGAAAGCTTCCTGAAGGAAAAAGCGGTAAATAATTATTTTTCTGGAAGCTCGCAGGAAAGAAGGGGTCGGATCTTTTGGAAAACGTACATGGGGGGCCAGCAAGACTAAAAGAATTTTTCGGAAAACTAGAGTTTTATTGAGATTACAGAGTTTTTTAGAATGGAAGAAAGCTAGTTACGAAAATAAACTTGGGGCAGGAGAAAAAGATAAAGCCCTAGATGGATACATCTAACTAGGGCTTTTTGTATTTTAGGTTAAGGCAATGCAAAACACAATAGAAAAAACTGATGTCCTCATCATAGGAGGTGGCGTGGTGGGGACTGCAATTGCTAGATCACTCTCTAAATATAAACTTAATGTAGCCTTAGTTGAAAAGGAAGCAGAGGTCGGATTTGGCACCACCAAAGCTAATAGCGGTGTAATCCACGCTGGTTTTCACGACCAGCCGGGGACATTTAAAGCTAAACTTTGCATAGCTGGTAATGCTATGTTTGATCAAGTATGTGAGGAGTTGGATGTACCCTTCAAAAGATGTGGAGGCCTCCTGATAGCTCTGGAAGATCGAAAGCTGCAGGTACTGGAAGAACTAAAAGCTCAGGGCGAGGCAAATGGAGTTCGTGGTTTAAAAATTATAAAAGACAATTCCCTTTTTCAGATGGAGCCAAATCTAACAAGACAGGCAAAAGCTGCTCTCTACGCTCCCACAGTTGGTGTTATCTCTCCCTATGAACTCACTATAGCTTTGGCAGAAAATGCCCAGCAAAATGGGGTAAGAATTTTTCTTGATACTAAGGTAAAGAATATCACTTCTGTGGATGAGGAGCTTAAATGTGTTGAGACTATGCGTGGTTTTATTTTAGCGGATTACGTTATCAACGCTGCTGGGCTCTTCGCAGATGAAACTGCCCGGATGGCAGGCGAAGCAAATCTCATGGTTGTTCCTCGTAAAGGGGAAGAGTATATTTTGGATAAAAAAAGAGCAGGGTTGGTGAAACATGTCATCTTTCCTCTTCCGCAAGAAGAGTCAAAGGGAATCTTAATTATTCCCACTGTAGATGGTAACTTGATGATTGGACCCACTGCCGAAGTAATAGAGGATAAGTTTGATTTAAGCACCACCGCTCAAGGACTGCGGATAATCTTGGAAGAAGCAAAAAGGCTAATACCTCAGATAACCGCGAAGGATATTATAGCCTCTTTTGCTGGACTGAGAGCTACTAATGAAAATGGTGATTTTATTATTGAGCCCTCCCGTAAGGTTAAAGGATTCATTAATATAGTGGGTATCGATTCCCCTGGGTTAACAGCCGCTCCAGCTATCGCTGAGATGGTGGTGGATACCCTTGGTCAGGAAGGAATAAAATTAGCCCTAAAAGAGGACTATCAGCCTTCTCGCAGGTGGATTAGATTTCGAGAACTTTCAGCGGAGCAAAAAGATGAATTAGTCAAGAAAGATAAAAGATACGGGAATATTGTCTGTCGTTGTGAAACTGTAACTGAAAAAGAGATAATAGAGGCTATAAGGAGGGGAGCAAGGACATTGGATGGCTTAAAATTTAGAACTCGCGCAGGCATGGGAAGATGTCAGGGAGGATTTTGCACCCCCAAGGTGATGAAAATACTGGCAAAGGAGCTGAATATTCCTCTGGAAGAGGTAACCAAACGAGGGGACAAATCGAATATTCTATGGGGTAAGAGTAAACAGCTTCTTAAAAAAGAGAAATGAAAGAAGAAAAGGTTGATGTTGCCATTATTGGTGGAGGGCCAGCGGGTTTAGCTGCAGCTCTCTCAGCTAAAAGAGTGGGTGCGGGGAAAGTGCTCATTCTGGACAGAAATAAGGAATTGGGAGGAATACTTTTCCAGTGCATCCACAACGGATTTGGGCTACATAGATTTAAGGAAGACCTCACCGGACCAGAGTACGCACAAAGGTTTATCGACGAAGTGAAAGAGATGAAAATAGAGGTAAAACTCGAAACTATGGTCATGGAAATTAACTCCAGTAGAGAAATCTTAGCCACCAACCACAAAGAGGGGATCTTTAGAGTAAAAGCAACCTCTCTTGTTTTAGCCATGGGTTGTAGGGAAAGAACACGGGAGATGCTCTCTATCCCTGGAGTTCGTCTTGCAGGTATTTTAACTGCAGGAGTAGCCCAACAATGGGTGAACTTAGAAGGCTACCTCCCGGGGAAAGAAGTTGTCATTTTAGGCTCAGGAGACATTGGACTAATTATGGCACGAAGACTTACTTTAGAAGGAGCTGAAGTAAAAGCAGTGGTAGAGATGATGCCTTACCCGGGGGGGTTAATCAGGAATGTTGTTCAATGTCTGCAAGATTTTGATATTCCTCTACTTTTGGAACGTACCGTAACTTTCATTTATGGCAGGAACAGGGTAGAAGCTGTTACCGTGGCCAAAGTTGATGCTAAGGGAGAGTCTATCCCTGGCACAGAAAAGGTTATACCCTGTGATACTCTACTTTTATCCGTAGGTCTTATACCTGAGAATGAGTTATCATCCCTTGCTAGAATAGAAATAGATTCTTCCACTGGAGGACCGGTTATTGATGAGAGAATGCAAACCTCTGTTGACGGAATCTTTGCCTGTGGTAATGTGGTTCAGGTTCACGATTTGGTAGATTATGTCAGCCAACAGGGAGAGATTGCCGGGAAGAGCGCTGCTCTTTACGCTTTAGGTAAATTAAAACCAGCAAAAAGAATAATTAAATTAAAAAGAGGAAGAAATATCCGTTTCCTAACTCCTCAGCGCATCTCTGATCAGGAGAAAGTGACTCTTTTTATAAGAGTAGCAAACCCTGAGCAAAAAGTGAAATTAAGAGTTGGAGAAGGAATAATAGAACAAACTAAACCCTTGGTTAGACCTAACCAGATGGTGGTATGGACAGTTCCCTTTGGGGATTTTAAATTAAGTGATTTAAGGGAAATGGAAGTTAGTGTAATAAGAGAAAAATAAAGATGGCAGAAGATAGATGTGAGATTACCTGTATAGTTTGTCCCTGGGGATGCCAGGTAAAATTTAAGGTAAAAGAAGGAGAGATAAGGAATATAGAAGGGAATAAATGTCGCCGAGGGATAGGATATGTTAGGCAGGAATTTTACAATCCTCAACGAGTGCTTACTACCACTGTAAAGCTTAAAGGTAGCAGACTCCCTTTATTACCTGTAAGAACCAATAAGCCTATACCTAAAAAAATGTTAGGGGAATGTATGCAGTATTTGGCTAACATTGAGGTAAAAGCACTAATAAAATTAGGACAGGTAATAGTGCCCAATATTTTAGATACAGGAGCCAATATAATCTCTACAAGGAACTTAGACTCTAATTAAGGGGTAAAATTTATGATCCTAATTGAAAAGCTTAAGAAAAGGCCGGTTATTGCAGGTATTAGAGAGATAAAGGATATCTCTGTAGCTTTGGAGAAGGGAGTGACAGTCATATTCCTTCTGGTGGGTGATATATTTGATCTGACTCGAATCCGAGAGAAAGTTAAATCTTCTGGCGTTCTCCTTTTCTCGCATATAGATTTGATGAAAGGTGTTGCCCGGGATAAAGCTGGAATCAGATTCCTAAGCCAAAGAATAGGCGTTGATGGAATTATAACTACTCGTGTGAACCTTATACGATTTGCCAAGAAAGAGAGACTAATTACTGTTCAACGAATGTTTGTTCTTGATTCTGAAGCACTGAAAACCGGGGTAAGGATAGTCCATGACTGTAAACCGGATGCAGTAGAGATACTACCAGGGATAATTTTACCCAGCTTGAAGGAGAGTATTGCCCATCTTAACCTCCCTCCCATTATTGCCGGTGGTTTAATCAAAACCGAAGCAGATGTTAAAAAAGTACTTGAATCAGGAGCTTTAGCTATATCTACCAGCAGAAAAGAGTTGTGGGGGATCAAATTCTGACGCCATTAAAGGTTTTTCTCCCAACCAAAAAAAATCCTTATTTTATCAATAATATGGGGTGGACCCCATTGGTCGGACACTAATTTGCCAAAGTTAAGTTACAGATAGGCCTGTTTTTGTAGTTTCTACTATCACAGTATACCTCATCTGGTGTCCGGTAGTCAAGTGACTGATGTGGCCTTTCTTGGTTGTAGAAATCCAGATACCGGCTGATTCCCTCTTTTGCCTCTCGAACCGTCTGATAGTCGTGGAGGTAGACTTCCTCATATTTTACTGAGCGCCAGAGCCTCTCAGTGAAGATGTTGTCCATGGCTCTACCTCTACCATCCATGCTAATCTGGATATTCTTTTCTTGCAGCTTCTTAATAAAATCTACACTGGTGAACTGGGAACCCTGATCAGAGTTAAAGATCTCAGGGAAGGTCAAAGAAAGTGCCTTTTTTAGGGCTCTTATACAAAAGTCAACCTCCAGGGTAGTGGATAGCTCTGAGGATAAGAACATAACGACTCACCCAGTCCATTATGGCCACTAAGTAGAGCCAGCCATGACGTAGTCTGATGTAAGTGATATCAGTACCCCATACCTCATTAACTCGGGTAATTTCTCTATCTCTTAGAAGGTACGGGTATATTTTATGATTAGGATCGGCCCTGCTAGTATTGGGCCTCGGATAGATAGCCTCAATACCCATCAGCCTCATTAATCTTTGTATCCTTTTTCGATTGACTTTATACCCCTTTCTTCTGAGGACTGCCTTAATTTTACGGGAACCATAAAACGGTGCTTTGGTATACTCCTCATCAATTAATCTCATCAGTTCCAAGGTATAGGTATCAACTACCGGTTCATAGTACACCGTGGAGCGAGCTACCCCTAAGAGCTTTGTCTGTCTTCCTACCGGTATGATATTACCTGGGCGCTCGATACGCATAACTTTCTCCCTCACGGCCAAGTCCACATTTTTTTTTAAGCCACTCTAGTTCTACCTTTAATTGTCCAACCTCTTTATAGAGTTCCTCGATAAGAAGATTCTTCTCCTTATCTTTCCGTTGATGGTTGTCAGTAAACAGCCCATTGACTCCATCTTTCACTGTTTTTCTCCACCGTCTGATCTGGGCCGGATGAACTCCATACTGACTGGCCAGTTCTGCCGATGTCTTCTCTTCCTTGATGGCTTCTAGAGCCACTTTGGCCTTGAAAGCTACTGGATACTTCTTCCTCATGGTCTCCATATTCGGATCCTCCCTTTTTGACCCTACCTGTATCTTAGCATATTGTCCGAATTTTGGGGTCCATTATATCCTAAGTATTATCCAACAGTACTTTCTTTGACGTAGATCTCAAAGATATTGTTCCGTAGCCTTATCCCATATATCTGTGATTTTGGGATCCAAATTTTCATGCCGTTGTCAATCAATAGAGCTTTTTCAGTTTCGTGTAGTATACGGACTTGAGCCCATATATATCTTTCCTTTGGGATGAGTAAGATTGCCACGCCTTCCTTTGGAAAGCTCGCAATGACGGGAAAATGTCTGGCCAGAGCATAGAATTACTTCCTTCCGTACTTGCAAGCTCTTACGGCAGTTTTTTTGTTAGTGTTTAGGCTTTTGGCTATTTGTTGGTAAGACATTCCGAGCAAGCTTATTTGGGTTGCTTTTTGGGATAGTTTCTGATATAAATAAAGTTGGTGAACAGGGAATATTTTGATATGCGCAGTGATCTCGCCGGCGGTTCGAATTGGTTGCAACCGCGTCCGCCAGAGTGTGAATAGAATTAAGAACTAAGCATTGAGAACTGAGATTTACCAAAAAGTTTTTTTTCTTAATTCTTAGTTCTCAGTTCTGAATTATTAACGAGCGCCTCCAATGGAGGAAGAATGAGCTACCGCATAGAACTCGATCTAACCCAAACTCAACTTGCCCAAAGAATCAACGCCAAGCAAAAAAGCATCTCTCGCTATGAAACCGGAGCATCACTGCCATCTATAAAAACCTTGGTCAAAATGGCCAAAGTTCTCAAAAAACCAGCTGGATATTTTTTTTGGAGGAGCAAAGCGAAGAAAAGGAGGTCCGATAAGATTAACAACAGATGCGTCCTTAATTCCCCTAAAGTGACAATAACAAAAAAGTTAGAATCTGATGCTTCACCTAGAATCAGGCATAAACGGACTAGTTCGGTTGTTTTAAGTTATGTGAAATTGGGCTCTATTTAAAGGAGGTGAGAGTAAGTTATAAAATCCCAGGCAAGAAAAGCCCCGAATTTATTCGTGGGGATGAATTGCCGTGGTACTTGACGAATATGTATTAATAATGCATAATAACGCATATATTATTGCATATATTTGGAGGTGTGGATTATGAGAACAACCTTGAACATTGAAGACAAACTGATTGATAAAGCTTCGAAATTGACGGGTATCAAAGAGAAGACCTCTCTGGTCAGACTTGGCTTGGAAGCTCTGATCAGCCGCGAAAGCAGCAGAA
>Ga0315541_1002000_pt1 | contig 17685 bp, 14 predicted proteins | sample SalMarSW160190MG_FD_203095 | JGI IMG/M metagenome (GOLD analysis project Ga0315541, IMG submission 203095) | Salt marsh sediment microbial communities from the Plum Island Ecosystem LTER, Massachusetts, United States - Salt Marsh Sediment SW1601-190 ...
CACCTGTTTTCTTTAAGATAGCAAAGACTACATAAGTGAAAAGTATAATTAGCCACCCAAAAGGAATAAATATAATTCTTAATATACCAAAGAAGCTCAAAGCAAGGATTATAGCAATAAGTTTTCTAAACTCTGGAGAAAGTTCAGCAAATTTCTGATTAACTAATTTATAAAAGACATCATGCAAAGTTTCTCTCCCAGTAAGTTTAATACCTAATTGTTCAGAAAGACCTTCTCGTTCTTTTTCTAAAATATCAGGGGAAATAATTTTACCTCCTTCCTCTCCTCCTAAAAATTTCTCTATATCAAAGGGTAATTTTTCTGTCCCAAGCCCATCTTTATTTTCAGCGGGAGACATTTTTTGAGAAAATTGAATCAAAAATTCATCAGTTGTCATGTCCATACTATAATCAGGAATAAAACCTTTCATAATAGCTTCAAACGGTTTAATGCTCATATCCATAAGAGCTTCAGGAATCTTTACTCCTTGAGTTATCTTAGCTGAATAATCAAAATAAAAAGCCACAGAAATCAGTACGGCAAAGAAAGTCAAACATAAAGGAAGTCCTTTTTCTAAAATATCACTAATTTTAAACTTAATTCGAACTAGTTTTTCAGATCTGATTCTTAAATAGGAAATAATAAAAACAATAAAAAGCAATATACAACCTATCGCATACCACAACCAAGCCGATCCTAGACCGATCTCTATTTTCATTCCTCGACCAAAAAATAAAAAGAAAGAAAAAACAGATAAACCTGATATTACTAACACTATCCATTTTTTCCCTATTAACATAAAGCTCAAACCAAGAGAAGTCATGAACAATAAAAATACTATACCTACCGAAATCCAGCCCTGAAAGAACCCTATTTCCATAAGATTAAGCCTAGCTCCGAGACTGCGCCAAAAAATAAGACCCAAAATAACAGTAATAGCGCCTAACGTAAATTGTTTAATAATTTTTAACATAGGTTTTTGCCCCCTTTAGATAAGTTTATAAGTTTGTAAGTTAATAAGTTCGTAAGTTTGTAAGTTCAGCAATAAACAATTTCTAATTTCCAATTTCTTAATTTCTAATTTCTATTTCAACAATATAACAGTATGACAATAGAGCAATAGAACAATAGATCAATTATTCTTTCTTTTTTTCTTTTCTATCCTCTTCAACCTCTCCCTCAACCACATCCTCTTTCTTTTCTTCCTTCTTAGACTCCTTCCCAGGCTGAGCTTGCTTTTGGGTCTGCTCGTACATAGCCGCACCGATTTTCTGAATAGCTTGGGACAACTCGTCTGTGGCTTTCTTTATTGCTTCTATATCATCTCCATCCTTGACTTTCTTTAAGGCTTCAATTTTTGATTCAATATCCTTTTTATCTGAATCAGGGACTTTGGAACCAGCTTCTTTTAATGTCTTCTCAGTGGTAAAGATCAAGCTATCAGCCATATTTTTCACTTCAATCTTTTCTCTTTTCTTTTTATCCTCTTCTGCGTGAACCTCCGCCTCTTTCTTCATTTTTTCAATTTCTTCTTCCGATAGACCAGATGAGCCAGTAATAGTAATTTTTTGACTCTTCCCTGTAGCTTTATCTTTAGCCGAAACATTTAAGATCCCATTAGCATCAATATCAAACATAACTTCAATTTGAGGAATACCGCGAGGAGCTGGAGGAATACCATCCAAAATAAATCTACCTAAAGATTTGTTGTCTACTGCCATTGGTCTTTCCCCTTGTAAAACGTTTATTTCCACTGAAGGTTGGTTATCAGCTGCAGTAGAAAATATTTGGGTTTTTGAAGCGGGAATAGTTGTATTTCTCTCAATCAAAGGAGTTCTAACCCCTCCCAATGTCTCAATACCCAAAGTTAAAGGAGTCACATCTAACAAAAGTACATCCTTAACTTCACCGCCTAAAACCCCACCTTGGATAGCTGCTCCTATTGCTACTACCTCATCTGGGTTTATACCTTTATGAGGAGTTCTACCAAAAATTTCTTTTACTTTTTCTTGAACGCGAGGCATTCTTGTCTGGCCTCCTACCAAAACTACCTCGTCAATATCCTCTGGTTTAAATTTAGCATCTTTCAGAGCTTGCTCACACGGTTTAACAGTCTTGTCAATTAAATCACTAACTAATTCCTCAAGTTTTGCTCTACTCAACTTGAGCGAGAGGTGTTTTGGACTTCCATCTTTATCTACAGTAATAAACGGTTGATTTATCTCTGTTTCTTGGACAGTAGATAATTCACATTTAGCTTTCTCAGCCGCTTCTTTAACCCTCTGCAGAGCCATTTGGTCTTTTGACAAATCAATACCTTGATCCTTTTTGAACTCCGAAACTATAAAATCCATAATTCTTTGGTCAAAATCATCTCCACCCAAGTGAGTGTCACCATTGGTAGATTTTACTTCGACAGTCTTATCCCCTACTTCCAAAATAGAAATATCAAATGTGCCTCCACCCAAATCAAAGACAGCGATCTGCTCTTCTTTCTTTTTATCAAGTCCATAAGCAAGCGCAGCGGCAGTTGGCTCTGAAATTACTCTTTTAACATTAAATCCGGCAATTTTACCTGCGTCCTTTGTTGCTTTTCTTTGTGAATCATCAAAATAAGCCGGACAGGTGATTACTGCATCCGTAATTTTCTCACCTAGATATTCCTCAGCGTCTTCCTTCATCTTTTGTAAAATCATAGCTGAAATTTCCTGGGGTGAATATTCCTTTCCATTCATTATCACTTTAACTCCTCCATCTGCTTTTTTGATTTTGTAAGACAAGAGTTTTATATCTTTTTGAATTTCCGGATCATCAAATTTTCGGCCGATAAGTCTCTTTACCGAAAAAATAGTATTCTCTGGGTTAGTTACAGCCTGCCTCTTAGCAAGTTGCCCAACAAGTCTTTCACCACTTTTAGAAATGGCAACCATAGAAGGAGTAGTCCTTGTACCTTCCTTATTTTCGATTACTTTTGGTTTCCCTGCCTCAACAATTGCCATGCAAGAATTAGTTGTTCCTAAATCAATTCCCAAAATTTTAGACATAAATATTATCTCCTTTTATATCGCGAATCTTCGTCTATTATACCACGAATTTCGCGAATGATTAAATTGAATAATAGTTTGATGGCTTTATAGCTCTATAGTTCTATAGTTTTATAGCTAAATGGCTTATGGCTCTAAACTATCAAGCTATCTAACTATTAAGCTATTAAGCAATAGAGCAATAGGGCAATTATTCGCATGCTACTATCACTTTTGCCGGTCTAATCACTTTTCCATTTAGCTTATATCCACCTTGAATTATTTTAACCACTATTTCAGTATCTAGATCTTTAGTACCTTCAGTTTTAGCTATTGCTTCATGTTCTCGGGAATCAAATTTTTTACCTTTAGCTTTAATCTTCTCCACCCCAAAATCTCTTAATATATTCTCCAACTGATTTTTAATTTGAACAAATCCTTCTATCCATTCAGATTTTTCTATTTCTTTTGGTGTATGTTTATATGCTCTCTCTAGATCATCCAAAACAGGAAGAATTTTTAAAATTAATTCTTCACTGGCAAATTTTATTATTTCTTGGTTTCTCTCCCCTACTCTTTTTTCGAAATTAATCAAATCTGCTCTGGCTCTTTTCCAACCATCTAGATTTTCTTGGGCTTTCTTCTCTGCCTTTTTTAATCTTTCTCTCAGTTCTTTTATGCTACCTATCCTCTTATTGTCTTTTGTTAAAACTTTTCTTTTTTTATCCATTATATTTGACCATTTAACTATTAAACTATCTAGCTATTAAACAATCAGCAATTAGCAATTTCTCTTTTAGCAGTAGAGCAATTATCATACAATTACAGCACTACGACTAATAAACAAAAAGTTGTTCCACTTAAGAGTTTAGCGATATAACTAACTAACGACTTGTTCCTAGCATACCTCATTCTTGTTGGACCTAAAATACCTACTAATCCCTGGCCTTGCTTGGGGATAATATATCCAGCTACTATTATGCTACAATTAACTTCTTTAAATAAATCTTTAGTCCCAATAAATGTCTCCACTTTTTCTCTCGACAATCTCCTTATCAATTTGTTACAGATTTGATCTATCTCATCTAAAAGACAGGCTAATTTGTATGCTTCATAGTTATTAGTAAACTCTGGTTTCTCAAATATATTAGACATGCCGAAAAAGTGTATATCTTGGCCAGCCAAACTAGTTAAAGCTATCTCTTTTGTCAACTCGGCTAGGGTTTGAGATAAATATCTCAGTTGCCTATTAAGATCTCGCGAAGACTGGAATAATTTTTTTTCAAGTACTTTTTGTTCTGAAACAGTAGGCAATCTTTCATCTAATAAGTTAGACACATAATAGCGGTAGCCTTTGACAGTTGGTATCCTTCCACCTGAAATGTGAGGTTTTCTAATATACCCACCTTTTTCTAACTCAAACATTTCATTTCTAATTGTAGCTGGACTTACTCTAAGATTAAATCTTCTTGCTAAAGTAGAAGACCCTACGGGCTTAGCTTGATCAATATATTCTGAAATTAAATCCTTGAGTATGATTTTTTTTCTAGTATTCATATTTTTAATTTAGCACTCTCGTATTGAGACTGCTAATTTTATTATAGTAAATATGAAAATGTTGTCAAGAGATAAAGTAAGCTAATTTTCTTGATAATTTCAGATAAATATAGTATAATATGAGTGTAATATGTAATATGAGCTATGTAATAAGAGTATAAGTTTTTCACCTATTAACTTGCCAACTTATAAACTTACCAACTAAATCCCCTATCTCGGCGTCTTCGTCTAGTGGCCTAGGACACTAGGTTCTCAGCCTAGTAACACGGGTTCAACTCCCGTAGACGCTACTTCAAATTATATTGCTGTATTGTTCTATTGTTATATTGTTCTACTGTTCTATTGTTGAAACAGAAATTGGAAATTAAGAAATTGGAAATTGTTTATTGTTGAACTTACAAACTTACGAACTTATTAACTTACAAACTTATAAACTTATCTAAAGGGGGTGAAAACCTATGGATCTAAAAGGAAAAGTGGCTGTAATTACTGGGTCAAGGCGAGGAATTGGCAGAGCGATTGCCGAAGCAATGGCAAAGGCCGGAGCAAATGTAGTTATCAGTGATATTGATCAAACTGATTGTGAAAAGACAGCCCAAGAAATCAAAGAAAAATACGGTCAGGATACTTTAGCGGTAAAAACTGACGTGGCTAAAAAAGAAGAAGTAGATAATTTAATCAGGAAAACAGTAGATAAATTTGGTAAGATAGATATCCTAGTCAACAATGCAGGAATTGCTCCATTTAAGCCGTTTATAGACCTAACCGAAGAGGACTGGGATAAAGTCTTGGATATTAATCTTAAAGGTTGTTTCTTATGCGCTCAGGCTGCAGCTAAAGAGATGATTAAAAACAAATATGGCAAAATTATAAATATTGCTTCAGTAGCTATGGGCCAAATGGGAATTGGTTTTCCTAATCTAGCTCATTACTGCGCTTCCAAGGGAGGGATAGCAGGTTTGACAGAAGAACTGACTTTAGAGTTAACTCCTCAAGGAATAAATGTTAATGCTATTGCGCCTGGTGTAATTGAAACTCCTATGACCAAAAATCTATTAACTGACGAAACAACTAAAAAGGGAATATTAGCTCGTCTTCCTAAAGGCCGATTAGGCCAACCTGAAGACATAGCTAACGCCGCAGTCTTTTTAGCTTCAGATGATGCAGATTATATTTGCGGTGCGGTTCTAGTTATTGATGGAGGATGGCTAGCAGGATAAGCTCAAATCAGAGTTTAGATTTATCTTTTGTATTTTGAGCTTAAAGTCTGTTAACTTTGATTATTAAAATCGTAAGTCTTATGATAAAAATAACCAAATCCATCTTTGAGAAAGTATATAAGAGACGAGGAACTAACGTCCACAAATATGACTTTGGTCATCTTTTAGTAATTGGCGGATCAAAAATGTATTCTGGCTCCCCAGCGCTTGCATCCATATCCGCCTACAAAACTGGAGTAGATCTAGTAACTGTAGCTTCACCAAAAAGAGCGGCTGATATTATTGCTACTTTTTCTCCAAATTTAATTACTTATCCTTTAGATGGAGATTATGTTACAACGAAAAATCTTCCCGAACTTTTGAAATTAAGTCAAAATAAAACCGCGGTAGTTATTGGCGGCGGGATGGAAAGAAATAAAGAAACGTTTAAATTAATTCGGCAATTTCTCAAAATTACCAAACTTCCTTGTGTGATAGACGCAGATGCTATTTATGCTATATCTCAGAATAAAGGAGTTGTCAGGGGTAAAAATTTTGTTATTACTCCACATCTATATGAATTCTTTATCCTAACGGATGAGAAAATTGAAAATAAATCTTTAAATGAGAGAATAAAAATAGTCAAAAAGGAAGCTTTAAAACTCAAAACTATTATCTTACTCAAGGCAAATACAGACATTATTTCTGATGGCAGAAAAGTAGCTCTAAATAGAACTGGAAATCCTTTTATGACAGTTGGAGGAACTGGCGATACTTTGGCTGGAATCTGTGGTTCGTTTTTAGCTCAAGGAATTGATCCTTTTACCTCTGCTTGTGTTTCGGCTTATATTAATGGCAAGGCTGGAGATATTGCCTCCCTGAAATTTAAGCAAGGTTTTACAGCTTCGGATCTAATAAAAGCAATTCCGGAAGTGATGGAGTAAACTGATTCAGAAATGTTCAAATATAAATAGAGCTCGGAGAAAGTTATTGAGACTGACTCCGAGCTTTTTGTAACCCCATTACGAGCAAATGAAAATGGCGCAATAATCACACCCAATAAGTCCGTTCTCCTCTTTCACTAACTTGGCACTCTGCGGTAAAGTATTCCCACAGACAGGACATTTCTTTACCAATTTGCCATTTTCTTCTACCTCTATAGGGATTAGTCTACCAGGATATAAATCTACAAATCGAACCGCTTTTCTCTCTAGCTCATCCATAGAGCACTCAATCTCTCCGATTCTCATTTCTCACCCTCCTGTTTTTATTTTGTTAGACCCTACCATAAATTTCTAAAGAAGTCAAGCAAAAAAACTCGCAATATTGAATATTTAATATTTATTAATCTTGAACTAAAACCTCATCTGCTTTTTCAGGATGTGTCATTATCTCTTTAACAATCTTTTCCATTTTCATAACTCGAGAACCCTTGACTAAAATTACATCCTGAGGTTCTATTTTGTTTTGAACTAACATTTTGGCTTCATCTGCGGTATCAAATTCAAATATGTTATTATCTGACATTCCATTTTTTTTTGCTTGATCAGAAATAAATTTCGCTCTTGGTCCAACAACTACAAGGAAATCACAAACCTGAGCCACTTTGTCTCCCACTTTTCTGTGCCCTTTTTCTGTGTATGAACCCAATTCTAACATATCTCCTAACACCGCTATCTTTCTCTCATCTTTAAATCTACTGAGCACTTCTAAGGCACTTATGGCAGATTTGGGAACAGCATTATATGTATCATCTAAAATTTGAGTATTCTTAATTCCTGAGATAATCCTCATTCTACCGCAAGGCGCAACATACTTCCTTAAGGCTTTAGAAATATCAACTAAATTCATCCTAAAAACTACACCTACTGCAACTCCAGCAAGTGCTGCATAGACTTGGGGTTTACCCAAGACATTAAAGAGTCTAATTGGAATTACATTTCTTCTATAATTTAATTTAAAACTCAATTTTAAATTTGATGATTCTATATTCTCCTCAAGACCAGTCGCTCTAACATCTGTCCCATCTTCAAATCCATATGTCAATGTTCTTCCCTTTGAACTCTCTTTCATCTTTCTTGTCCAGGGATTGTCAAAATTTAAAATAGCTGTTCCATCTTTTTGTAATGCTTTAACTAATACTTCTTTTTCATCAGCAATATTTTCAATTGTATCAAAAAATTCTAAATGAGTAGGACCAATTGAAGTAACCACAGCTACTTTTATTGGAACAAGCCGAGCTAGATATCTAATATCTCCGGGCCTGTCTGCAGCCATCTCCAAAACCAAAATCTCAGGATAATTGTGATGGAACAAAATTAATTTCAATCCCTTTAATGCAATCTTTAGCCAGCCGAAAATATTTCTCTCTGCGCTCTCTTCACCTAAAATAGTTAGAGGCACTCCAAATTCATCATTATAATTTCTAATTGACTGTCTTGCTTGAAACTTAGATCTTAATACACAAAAAATAGCCTCTCTTACTGAGGTTTTTCCTACGCTTCCGGTTATTGCCACTACATCTGGTTTATATTTTTTCAAAATCCGTCTAGCTAAAAAAGGCAAAAGTCTCTTTGCAACAAATTTTTTACCGAACCTATACATGGCATTGTCCTATTGCTCTATTGTTCTATTGCTAAATTGTTAGATTGAAACAATCTAACAGTATAACAGTATAGCAATATAGCAATTTAAATAAAAATCCGGCTGCAGCTCTCATAGGTTTATTGCCTGATTTTATTTTACCACTAGAATCTAGTGGAGCAAGAATTAATTGAGCAGGTAACCAAAGAGAGAAGCGAGAACTGCAGCCTTCTAGAATGCTCTAGTGAGTATTGAATATTAGATATTAGATATTAATAAATTAGATATTCAATATTTAATATTAAATATTTGCATTCTATTTACCAACTGGCGGTATCTGAAAATATTTAAACAAATAAGAAGCCACTTCTTTAAATACTGGTGCAGCGGTAGTTGCTCCCCATTGCCCTCGTTTAGGATTATCTAATTTGACTAGCATAATAAATCGTGGGTCTTCTACCGGACCATAACCAATAAATGAGGTAATCTTTTTTGATCCCCAATATCCTCCTCCAGGCCTAGCTATCTGAGCTGTGCCTGTTTTTCCAGCAATATGATATCCGGACACTTCAGCTGGTTCTCCATAACCCTTTTCCACAACTGAAACCAGCATGGCTGATAAAGTGACACTAGTTTGAGGAGAAATTACTTGTCTTATTACATTAGGTCTAAAATTTTCTATTGAGCCGTCTGGTTGAATGATTTCAGAAACAATATAGGGTTGAATTAACTTTCCTCCATTAGCAACAGCAGAGAGGGCAGTTATAAGTTGAAGAGGGGTAATAGTTATAGCTCCTTGCCCAAATCCAGCCGTGGCTAAATCAACTTTATTCCATTTGCTTTTAGATTTAATTTGAGGATTCGCTTCTTGATCTAGTCTAACGCCAGTTAACTCTCCAAACCCGAATTTTCTTACATAATCCACTAACTTATCTATCCCTAATTCCCCTGACACCCAAGCCATACCAATATTATCAGAATGTTCTAGGATCTGAGTCATGGTTTCCTTGCCAAAAGCCTCGCCTGTTGCTGTATGGATTGTATATCTATCTATTTTTATAGATCCTCTGCAAAAATAAGTTGTTTCTGGCTTAACTGTATCTGTATCCAAGGCTGCAGCCATAACTATAGGTTTAAAAGATGAGCCCGGCTCATATTGATCTGAGATAACCGGATTTTTAAATACCTCTATGTTTTCTACCTCATTATATTTATTAGGATCAAAAGTAGGATACGAACTTAAAGCTAAAATTTCTCCAGTAAATGGATCCATAACAATTATACTTCCTTTTTCTGCTTGATATTTCTCTACTGCTTTTTTAATCTCTTCGTCAGTCTTGTGCTGAATAGTTCGATCTATTGTTAAAACAACGCTATCTCCGTCTTGGGCTGTCTCCAACTTCTTCTTACCAATCGGAATCCAAATGCCCTTAGTATCCTTCTCTGCTTCAAGAAATCCAGACTTTCCCGTGAGCTCTTTATCAAAATACCCTTCAATACCATACTGACCTTTTAAACTCTTATCATCATAGCCATAATATCCTAAAATTTGGGCAGCCAAATCTCCTTCTGGATAATATCTCCAAGGTTCTTGTTCTAAATGAATGCCAGGTAAATTAAATAACGCAATTTTTTCTGTAATATCACCAGATAACTTTCTTTTCAGAACCACATAAGGGTCTTTTTTATTTGACAATTTATTTAAAAGAGTCTTTTTAAATTCTTTATAATTTTCTTCAATTTTCTCAAGCAACTCTTCCTCTTTACTCAACTCCAAACCACCATAAGTATTTCCATTTTCAGTGTTCTTATCTTTTGTTCTTCTTTTGAGCACCTCTCCATCATCACTTCTCCACTCTCCATCCTTTATCGTCCACATTCTAAATTCTTTCTCTTCTGCTATCTGGTTACTTGAATCTGCTATTTCCTCTTTATACTCAAATAGCAATGGCGCAAGTTTTTCTACTGCCTCATTTTGGTCACTTACGTCTTTAGGTACAGCATAAACAAAATGAAGCCCAAGATTTATGGCCAGTGGATATAATTCTCCAGAACTTTTGTCTCGGACAAAAATCTCTCCCCTTTTAGGGAAAAGATGCTCGTATAAACTGTGTTGTCCTTCGGCTAAGGCTACATAATATGAGCGTTGGACTACTTGCAAGGTTACCAATCTATAAATAATACAAGAGCATATTAATACTATAATCACTTTTAAGAAGATAATTCTTACGCTAGAAGACTTTTTCATTGTCATTCCTTATTTTTATTACTCCGCCTTAACTACCTCTCCGCTCAAAGGAGTGGTGAAAGAAACTTGGTTTATCTTTACCATATTGAGTTGTTTAGCGCCTTTTTCAAGATTCTTTATGGATTCAAGTCGAGCCTTTTCCAATCTCAATTGTCCATTTTGGTCTTTTAGAGTCTTTACTTCCCCTTCCAATCCCTTAAGCTCATATCCTTTAGTAGCAATACCATCAGTACTAGTTAGATAAAACAAAGATAAAACACAGATTAAAATTAAAGTAATAAATCCTAAAGTTATTGGACCTAAACGTAGTTTTCTTCTTAAATAAATTCGTTTTCTAATATTATTTTCTGTAGCTCGAAAATGGTTAAATGTCAATGTGTGTCTCATAGGTTTTTAACATTAATTTCCAATTTATAATTTTCAATTTTCAATAAATTTTCAATTATCAATTTTCAAACAATTAACAATCAACAATTAGCAATCAACAATCATTAATTATCAATTCTTTCTGCCACCCTGAGTTTTGCTGATCTTGCTCTGGGATTAGAAATTATTTCTTCTTGAGAAGGGGTAATCGGTTTCTTAGTGATAATTTTTAAAGTCCTTTTATGGCCACATACACAAACAGGAATTTCTGGAGGACATATACAATCTTTAGATTCTTTTCTAAAGAAATCCTTAACTATTCTATCCTCAAGTGAATGAAATGAGATTACAACTAAGCTCCCTTTAGGTCTTAATAATTTTACAGCTTGGGGAAGTGTTTTTTTTAAATTCTCTAACTCATTATTCACGGCAATCCTTAAAGCTTGAAAAGTTTTAGTTGCTGGATGAATTTTTTTATGTTGATACTTATGAGGAACTGTCTTTTTGACAATATCTACTAATTGAAATGTTGTTTTGATTGGTTTTATTTTTCTCGAATTTACGATTGCCTTTGCTATTCTTTTGGCAAATCTTCTTTCCCCATATTCTTTTAAGATTTTCTCAATCTCACGCTCAGGCCAAGTATTTACAATTTCTCTAGCTGTTAAATTATAATTTTGGATTTTGGATTTTGGATTTTGGATTTTCTCTACATTATATCTCATGTCTAAAGGCTCATCTTTCTTGAAGCTAAATCCCCTACCCGACTTCTCAAGATGCCAACTGGACATTCCTAGATCAAGAAGTATTCCGTCAACTTCAGTAAAATTATTTTCTTGAGCAATTTTCTCTAGGTTGGCAAAACTGCCTCGAGTAAGAATAACTCTATTTAGTACCTTTGGATTTTTACCTGCCCCGTAGGATTGTCCTTCGGGGACTTTTAACTTTAAACTAAGTCTTTCAAGCATTTCATGATCCCAATCAATTCCCAGTAACCTTCCAGATGGGAATGCCTTTTCTAAAATCTTAATAGCGTGCCCTCCTCCTCCAATAGTACAATCAATAAAATTCTCTCCAGGTTTGGGCTCTAAATATTCAATAACTTCATTTAAAAGAACAGGAATATGCATAAAAACTCTAGGGTCTAAAGGTTTAATACGAATAATGGCTTTATAGTTTCATAGTTTTATAGCTATTTAGCCATTCAACAGTACAGCAGTAGAACAATAGAACAATATAGCAATGTAACTTTAGACTTTTAAACTTATCAACTTATACCCCCAGCTCCCCTAACTTTTCCGCAATATCCTCACTCTCTTTCTCTGTTCCCTTCTTGTACATCTCCCACTTTTGAACATCCCAGATCTCTAAGCGAGAATAAAGTCCAGCCACAACTACTTTCTTTTTTAATCCAGCAAATTTACGAAGATAATCTGGTAAAACTACCCGACCCTGTTTATCCATTTCTACATCCATTGCTCCAGCTAACATAAGTCGAGAAAAAGCCCGAGTATTTTTTTGTGAAATTGGAAGCTTGCTTAATTTTTGAGCAAGTTTTTCCCACTCATCTATGGCATATAAAAAAAGACAATTATCTAATCCCCTGGTCACCACTGCTCCTTTTTTTAATTCTACTCTAAACTTTGCTGGTATTTGTAACCGTCCTTTTTGATCAATAGTATATTGGTATTCTCCGATAAACATAATTTCACGAATATCTAGACGAATTTTATCGAATTATAAACGAATAATATTTATAAATGACATTTGCAGACTTACACTCAATTCTGAACTTTAAACTTTTCACTAACTTTGAACTTTTCACTTTGAACTTTAAACTGTAAGACTTATCCACAAATCGTACCACTTATCCCCACCTTTATCCACATTTTTATTTCCATTCACCATTATACTCCACAAAAAGGTATTGGTCAACTTAAATAAGCTTCAATACTACAAGAAGCTCAAACACTAAAAAACCGCTTAAATAAGCGGAGAATTGGCTAATATTAGAATAGACTTAGATTTTGACTTTAGTAATTATCCACAAGCATTCTATCTTTTGCCTTTTTAATCAGGTTTTAGCAGTGGATAAGTCAAGAAGCGATGAGTTGTCAATTACTAACCAAAGTTGCTACAAACATACAAAAATAAAAAAGAGCTGGCAAGGATCCTTGGTTTAGATCCAAGCCAGCTATAGTTGACAAAATTGACAAAAGGGATTTGGAAATTTGAAACTTAAGATTCTTTCTCTTTCTTTACTACTTGTTTAGTTTCCTTCTTTATATACTCCCTTGCTGATGCTTCAACCTGAAATCCTCCTTCTTGAGCTGCCTTTTTGGCGTTCTGAAATTTATCTTCAGTTATGCTAATTTCCATTCGGATTTTCTTTAATCTATTTAAGTCTTTCTTCTCATTTTTTACTTTAGAAACTCCTTTCCCGTTTGTTCTCAGTATGCTTGAACTAGAATAGTAAGGCTCCATTAGTCTTTTCTCTTCCTCACAAACTTTGAGAAATTTCTCGGCTAATAGAGGTAAGATTTTATCAATTCTATTCTGAATGATTACCTGCTCCTTACTATTTTTGTCTCTCCAGGACTTGTAAATGGTATCTTTTGAGAACCATTCCCAGTCGATTTCCAACCCAAAATACTTTTTGAACTTTTTCTGCCAATCAACTGCCTCACCTGCTATTCTTTTAAAATTCCACAGTTGAAATCCCGTTACTAGACCCGCAAAACACAATATGACGCTAGAGACAACAAGCACAATCAGTATATTCTCTGGGGCTCCCAAATGGTCAGCTAAAATGAGAACTATAACAATCCCTATCATTCCGCAAATTAGAATCACTAATCTTTTTTTATATTTCATCCTTTCCTCCTATTTCGCCCTTAGTTTAGGCTTAGTCTCAATTCTTCCTTGCTTTAGAAAAACTGATTTACCCTCTTGTCAACTTTTGTTTTCAAAGTTCGGTTCTAGCAATGATAACATATTCAAAATAATTTGTCAAAGGAAATCCTACAAAGGAGGACAAAGATGGGAACTCTCAAACGGCAGTTGGTTAAAAAAGACTCTTCTGCCCTTCTTCTTTTTTCTCCTCTTCCCCAAAAATATTAATCTTTCCATAAACTCCATCATAACCTGGAGTAATTTTTACTTGACCTTTGCGAACTCTAATGATTCCTTCAGCTATTCTAGGTGATGCAACTCGATCTAGGTCCTCTCGAGATACATCAAGCAACACTTTAAATTCTCCTCCAAACTCATTTACTAATTTCTGATACTCCTTTTGAACTGTCTGAGACTTAACACCCATTTCCACTGCTTCACCAATAATTTCCTGAAGAGGAATTAAATGTTTATAAGGAATCTTGTTCTGAGGAATAAATCCTTCGTCTCTATCCGCTAATTTTTCTACCCTATGCATTACTCCAATAGTTAGGGGCTTCCCGCAATTCGGGCAAACACAATTACTTTCTTTGGTTTGTTTGGGAGAAAATAAAATGTTGCAATTTCTGTGTCCATCAAAATGATATTTTCCTTCTTGAGGAAAAAATTCAATGGTGAATAAAAACTTGGAAGGATCTTTTGATTTAATTGCTTGGACTATTTTAAAGTAATCTAGCTCTGTATCAAAAACATTAGCTTCCCTGCCAATGTTAGATGGAGAATGAGCGTCAGAATTAGATACCAGCGCATAATTATCTAACTTGGAAAGTCTCCAGTTCATTGGAGGATCAGAAGAAAGGCCTGTCTCAAGCGCAAAGATATTAGGCGTTAAATCTTCAAAACATTCCTCAATCGCATCAAATCCAGAATTTGCTCCGAATAAAGAAAACCAAGGCGTCCAAATATGAGCTGGCAAAATTTTAGCATTTTCGTCTGCATCCATGACAATTCTTACTAATTCTTTAGCATCTAAGCCTAGAATTGGTCGGCCATCAGATTTTAGATTGCCAATCCAGGAAAGTTGAGTATTAATCTTATCTACTGTTTCAAAACTGGGAGCAAAAACAACTATATGGATTTTTCGAGTCCTGCCGCCTTTACTATATATACAACTTATCTCCGAAGTTAAAATAAAATAAGTTGAGCCATATTTAAAAAGACCAGACTCTGCTGGTTCTAATTTCTCTTTAAGTGTTTTAAGCCATTCTGGATGAGTAAAATCTCCTGTTCCTATAAGTTTAATCCCTTTAAGTCTAGCCCACTTATCTAAATTCTCTATATCCATATCTCTGCTCGTTGCTCGGGAATATTTTGAATGGATGTGAAAATCAGCGATGAACTTCATAAATTTTCTAAGGCCTGAAAATATATCACGAATAAACACGAATAGGCGCCTTTGGAAAGTATCATCTCATACTTTAGTTCTATCTAAAGGCGCTCACGAATATAACACGAATGAAAAACTTGATAGTTTAATATAGCTATTTAACAATAGAGCAATAGAGCAATGGGACAATATAACAATCAGCAATCAGCAATCAGCAATCAACAATTAACAATTTCCAATATCTCAATTTCTAATTTCCTAATTTCCAATATTCAATATTCAATATTTACTTTTTCAACTTATCCAACACCACTATATTCTTCCCTTTCATCAACCTGTTCAGGAATCTATCCCCTATTGCTTTTCTGTACTCAAATTCTTCCTCTGACATAATTGTGTAATTGATCTCTTGTTTCTTGTCTTTCTCTAATTGATTAATAAATTTCTCAGTTCTTTCTTCATTTATATCACCAACAAGGAGTATGTCAGTCTTTGCTCTAGCTCCGATAAATAATCCGGAAAGTAAAACATATTTTATTTTACCTAGAGATTTTATATTAGCAGCTATTTTCTTCTTTGGACTTCTAGCTTGGATTTTAAGAAAAATACTCTGAAGCTCAGGGAAAAACATATTATCCTGGTTAGCTCTAAATAATCTTTTATTTCCTTGTTTTGTACTTCTAATAAGTCCCATCTTATGAAGACTTTCCAATTCTCTTCTAACACCATTTACTCCTTTCGAAAGCCGACGGGACAAGTCCCTAAGATGATAAGATTGATCAGGATGAGTGAAAAAAATCTTTAAAAGTTTTACCCTTATTTTTGAGCCAAAAAGTTTATCCAGCATGATGTAGAGATATTAGTGATACATTAACTATTATACTAGTTTTTGAATGTTGGTCAAGGTTTTTTCTTTCTTATTAATATAACAGTATAGCAATAGAACAGTAGAGCAATTATCTATATTTCCTCTTGCCAAATTCTATCTAATGTTATATATTAAATCCAGACTAAATAATTAGTAGATTAACCTACAAAAATGGCTAAAAAAGCTCTTCTCCCCCATATATCAGAACTTCTGATCAAAAAAGAGAATTCCTTTGTTGACACAGCAGTCTTTGAACCAGCATCAGAAGAGGAGAAAAAATTAGGAAGTTTATTTATAATTCTAGAAATCGAGGGGAAACAAGACGAAACAATTAAGTCTCTAGCTCAAGGATTTACTGACGTTATCCAGAATGAATATTACTCTAACTGCGAGAAAGAGGTTCTAGAAGCATTTGAAATAAGTATTCATAGAGCTAATGAAACTCTAGCTCAGCTAGCAAGCCGGGGTGTAACAGATTGGTTGGGTAAACTCCATTCGATCGTAGCAGTCTTGAAAAATAATCAACTTCACCTAGTTAGCACAGGCAAGGCTGAAGCTTATCTTGTCCGAGGAGAACAAATCGTTGATATCTCTGAAGGTCTTGTTTCATCTGATAAATCTCCTCATCCTCTAAAGACATTTGAGAATATTTCCTCAGGGAAAATAAAAGCATCAGATAAAATCATTCTAGGAACTCCTGAGCTTCTTAATCTTATCTCTCGAGAATACCTGAGAAGAACTTTTCTAAAATTTAATACTGATCAAGGGACATCGCATTTAGAAGAAATACTTTCATCTGAAGAGACGCTTGGATTAGGAGCTTTAATAATTGGCGTAAAAGAGAAACTCGAAGAAGAAGCTACCTTCAGCCCAGCTGGAGTTCCGAAAGAAGAAATGCCTACTTCCGAACCTGTCAAAAAAGCGCCCTGGCAACGAATAGAAAAATCCCAAGTCCAAGAAACAAGAACAGAAAGAATAAGATATCAGCGTCAAATGCAGACTGCCCAGGGGAAACTTGTCTGGATAGCGAAAAATATAACATTAGCTTTAACCTTGACTTATAAATTTGTCAGAGAGAAAATTATTCCAGTTATTGTTGTGATTTGTAAATGGATATTCGAAAATTCTAAAAAATTAATAAAATATCTCATAATCCAAATCAAAAAGATAAGGCAAAGATATACTCAAAAGGAAGAAATGCCTCTTAAACCAAAGTTTATGCCTAGTAAAAAATTATCTATCTCTCAATTTTCGTCTAAAGAAATCTTCGGCCCTCTTAAAAATTCCTTAGCAACTGCATTTTCTCTCCCGCGATTAACTAAGGCTAGAAAACTTTATCTTTTGGTTTTCATTATCATAATCATTCTTTTAGGAACGAGCATTGGAGGAATTACCTGGAGACATAAAGTGAATTCAGAACAAATAAGACTTAATGAAATATTGAAAGAGGCAGAGGATAAGAAAAATCAAGCTATCGCTGCCTTAATCTATGATGATGCTGATAGGGCCGAGGAATTACTCACCCAAGCACGAGAATTAACTGGTCAAGTATTAGGGTCAAA
>Ga0315541_1002002_pt1 | contig 17676 bp, 20 predicted proteins | sample SalMarSW160190MG_FD_203095 | JGI IMG/M metagenome (GOLD analysis project Ga0315541, IMG submission 203095) | Salt marsh sediment microbial communities from the Plum Island Ecosystem LTER, Massachusetts, United States - Salt Marsh Sediment SW1601-190 ...
AGAGTATAAAACTAGAGTTTCTAGTAGCTCACATGGCTTAATAGTCTACCGTTCAAATACCATACTAAAGCCGTAGTTTAAAACGTATGCTAGGAGACTTTCTATGAAAATATTGTTTTGGAATGTTGATACACAAAGAGACTTTATGAACCCTGATGGGAAACTATACATAAAGGGTGCTGAAGAAATTAAACCAACTCTAAAACTATTAACTGACTTAGCTGAAAAATATAATATTAAAGTGGTTAATACTAGAGATTGTCATTTTAAAGACTCTAAAGAGTTATCCAATAATCCAGATTTTAAAACTACATTTCCACCTCATTGTATGAGAAATACTCATGGAACTAAGTTTATAAAAGAAACACGTCCTAAAAGTTGTTTTAATATTGATTATGTAAATATTAATGATGAATGGTTTACTTATTCTTTTAACAACATACTTAATACTAGAAATATAAGTATTTTTAAAGATGATTTTGATGTATTTAAAGGTAATCCATATACTAAACAGATACTTAGTTTAATTAATCCAGATTTAATAGTTGTATATGGCGTAGCTACTAACGTGTGTGTAAATTTTGCTGTAGTAGGTTTAAGAAAATTAGGATATATAGTTGTTGTTATTTCTAACGCTATAAAAGAACTACCTGGATTATCTATTAAATCTATAATTGATAATTGGGATGAGTTAGGAGTTACTCAAATTACTTATAACGAACTTGAAACTTTAATAAGGGTTTGTAAAGGAAAAAAATGATAATTAAATCGTTATTAGATACTGATTTTTATAAATTTACTATGGGTCAGTTTATATGGAAATATTATCCTGATATTTTAGTAAGTTTTTCTTTTAAGAATAGAACAGAAAATATAAATTTGTTGGAATATATTGATATTAAAGAACTTGATGATGAAATATATAATGTAAGAAAGTTAAAATTTACTTTCAAAGAGTTATTGTTCCTTAAAAACCAAAATATATTTGATGATGAATATTTAGAATTTTTAAGTACTTTAGAATTACCTCCAGTTTACGTTTATAGAGACGGTAAAGAGTTAAAAATATTTACTTTCGGTAGATGGAAACATGTAGTTTATTGGGAAACTTTCATCTTAAGCATTGTTAATGAGTTATATAGTAAAAAGGTTGGAAAAATAACAAATCATTCTAAAAGTAGTTATTTAGAATATGGATTAGAAGAACTTGATTATAAAATTAATGTAATTCAATTACATCCTATTAAATTTTCGGATTTTGGAACAAGGCGGAGATTTTCTTGTGATTGGCAAAGAGAAGTACTTGAAGAATTAAAAGAAAAATTACCTAATACAAGTTTTCTAGGTACTTCTAATGTATATTTTGCTAAAGAGTTAGGATTAAAACCGATAGGAACTTTTGCACATGAGTTACCTATGGTAATTTGTGGTACAAATCCAGATGATATGAAAAAGTGGCATAGAGCAATGTTAAATCAGTGGTATATATTATATGGAGAACCTCTATCTATTGCATTGACAGATACTTATGGTACAGATTTCTTTTTTAAAGAAGGAATAGAATTTCCAGAAAAATGGAAGGGATTAAGACAAGATTCTGGATGTCCTTTTAAATTTGCTCAAAAAGCATTAGATTTTTATAGAAGTAAAGGCATTGATTCAAAAGAAAAAATAATAGTTTTTAGTGATGGTTTAGATATAGATAAAATTATGAAGATAGAAAAAGAAGTTAAACCTCATTTTAAGACTATTTATGGTTGGGGAACAAATCTTACAAATGATTGTGGTATTAACCCACTTTCTATTGTTATGAAAACTATTAAAGCAGATGGTCATAATTTAGTAAAATTAAGTGATAATTTAGCTAAAGCTATTGGAGATGAAGTAACAGTTAATAAATATAAAAAAGTTTTTAAATATAATAATACTTTTAATCAAAAAGTAGTATATTAAGAAAGGAATAAATGATGGATAGAATAAGTAAGTTTTTTGCTAGTATTTTAATGGTACCTATAATTTGGTTATGTTTATTATTTACGGTATTATGTTTAGTTGTTGTTGCTATTATTATTTTATTTTTACCGTTGTGTGTGTTAATTAATCCTGATTGTATGAAATTGAAGAAAGTATAATAATTTCTCAACACTCTAATTCTTAATGAGCCTTGGCGGTCGGGAAGTTAAGTCAGAGTAACCTAGGATAGACTGATGTGATGTTGAGATAATGACCGCCTCTAACTTATAATAGGAGATATTATGTCTGAATTAGTTGATAAAATATGGGTTGAAAAATATAGACCAAGAGTGTTTGATGATTTAATTCTTGATAATAAAACAGAAATTTTAAAGCATATGCAAAACCCAAAATCATTACCTTCTTTTATTTTCTATTCATCTAAACCAGGTACAGGTAAAACTTCTTTGGCTAAGTTGATGGTAGAGACATTAGACGCAGATTGTCAACCTATAAATAGTTCTGATGAAAGAGGTATTGAAACAATTCGTTCAAAGGTTAGAAATTTTGCTATTTCAAAATCATCCAACGATAAAACTAAAAGATGTATATTTATGGATGAGGCAGATGGGTTAACTTCAATAGCTCAAGATTCTTTAAGAAACTTAATGGAAGAATATTCTGATAATTGTTTCTTCATTCTAACTTGTAATAGATTATCAAAGATTATAGAACCTCTACAAAGTAGATGTTTTGTTGTAAACTTTGAAAAACCAGAGAGAACCGAAATTTTTATGCGATTGGAACATATCTGTAAAGAAGAAAAGTTAGATTGTTCTGATGAAGATTTATTAGGAATAATAAATTTCTATTATCCTGATATAAGGTCTATGGTTAAATATCTTCATAAATGTAAAATATTAGGACAAAAACCTAGTATTACTAATATTAATGAGGAATATATGGAGTTTTTGAGCAAGTTAAAAGAAAAGGATGTTAAGTATATTTATTTAAAGGCATACGACAGTTCTTTTGATATTGATAATTTTGTTATATGGTTCTTTCAATACATATTTGAAAATGGAACAGCAGGTATTGATAAATATACCAGAATTGTTAATTGTTTAGCAGATTATGAGAAGTCTGCTATGTTGGGTGTGAATAGAGAAATAGTTTTTGTTAGTAATATGTTGGAAATAATGAAAGTTATATAATTACAGATAAAGAAATATTGTATAAAATAATATTAAAAACTGGACGAAGAAATTTCTTGTAGATTGTTCTCATTAAATATTTGGAGAAAGAGAATGAAACCTAAATTTTACAGTATTGAAAATTTATCGTTTGAAGTTCCTTTTGAAGATGGTTATAAATCATATACTGCTAATGTTGCTATTAAAGCAATCACTTATTTATATGGTGATGATATTGATGGTGATAGAGGAACATGGATAACAGAGAGAGAAATTGTTTATTTAGAAGTGTTTGATAAAAATTCTAATTCTGTTACTATTACGGAAGAAATGAATGATGAAGTTCAGAGATTAATTGACGAGAAAGGTTATGAATATGAAGGATATTAATTTTATTTCTTTAGATTTAGAGAATAATAAATATACAGGAAGTATTATTCAGATTGGAGCTGTTGTAGGTAATTTAAAATCTGGAGAAATACTTGAAGAATATTCTGCTTATATTAAAGTTAACGAATTAGTTGATGAATATATTACTAATTTAACCGGTATTAAGCAAAATGATGTAGATTCTGGTATATTTTTAGAAGAGTCTTACGCAGAATTAAAAGTTCTACATAAAAAATATGATTGTTTTAGAAACTGTTTAACATGGGGTGGAGGAGATAGTGCTGAATTAAGAAAACAACTTAATTTAGATGATGAAGTGTTTTTATTTGGTAGAAGATGGATTGATGTAAAAACAATATATATTTCTATCATGTTTGCTAAAGATAAAAAAACACAAGCAGGACTAGCGAAAGCATTATTAAATTTAAGTATGTTTTTTAAAGGCAAGAAACATAATGCTAGAGACGACGCTAGAAATACATTTTATATATATCATAAAATGCTTACAGAAATTTCAAAATTAAAGGATTAAAAATGGAGAGAAAATTAGCTAGTATTCAGAAAATAATATCTCTTGACCCAATTCCTGAGGCAGATAAAATAGAAAAAGCCACAGTTTTAGGTTGGGAAGTAGTTGTCGAGAAAGGAATTCATAAAGTTGGAGATTTGGTAGTGTATTTTGAGATAGATTCTTTACTTCCAAAAAAATCTTGGAGTGAGTTTTTATTTAGAGATAAAGACAAGTCCGATAGATATAGATTAAAAACTGTGAAACTAAAAGGACAAGTATCGCAGGGATTAATAGTGCCTTTATCTATTCTTTCTGTAGAACAGAATAATAATAACGGAATACAGGAATGGCAAGAAGGGGAAGATATAACAGATTTACTAGACATTAAGAAATATGAACCATATATACCTGCAAATTTACAAGGTGTAATTAAGTCTACATTTCCTTATTTTATTCCCAAGACAGATGAGGATAGAATACAAACAATACCTATTATTTTGACTAAGTATCGTGGTCAGATGTGTTATGTTACTGAAAAAATAGATGGTAGTTCTATGACTGTTTATCTAAGAGACGGTGAGTTTGGTGTCTGTTCTCGTAATATAGACCTTAAAGAATCAGACGAAAACGCTTATTGGAAAAAAGCTAGAGAAATTAAACTTGAAAATAAATTAAAGAAGCTTCAAGGTAATTGGGCGTTACAAGGAGAACTTTGTGGTCAAGGTATTCAAAAGAATATTTATCAGATGAAAACTACCGAATTTCTTATTTACAATATGTTTAATATTGATAAACATTCCTATCTTTCTTTTATGGATATGTTGTTTTATTGCACTGATATGGGATTAAGTACAGTTCCTATAATATCTACTCATTTTATGTTAGATGGAGATGTACAGAAATTTGTTAGTTTATCTAAAGGTAACTCTATTTTAAATAAAAAGGTTAAAAGAGAAGGTATAGTTGTTAGAACTAGAGACCTTATCATTGACCCTAAATATGGAAGAGTAAGTTTTAAAGTTGTAAATCCTGATTTCTTATTAAAATATGATGAATAAATAGAAAGGAGGGTTATGATGTAATATGTAGTTGAGTTTATGTTAAACTAAATTACCGTTCATATTATCGTTCATTTAAAATAAGGAGAAAAAACATGACAGCAGGAAAGAGTTATTCAAAGAGCAGATGAAATTACGGAAGTTTTGGCGTATTATCAAACTTCTAATAACAGAATGTACGGCAATCGCTCAGAGCGATGAAAGACGAGCTTATGGTTTAGGGACAGCGCCAGTGAAATGATAAAACCATCTATAGATAGACTTGACGCTGACAAGAATTATGAATTAGGTAATTGTAGATTTATTGAAAAGGTTAAGAATATAAAAAGAAGAGTTGGTGGCTGAACTGGTTTAGAGCGCCTGTCTGTAAAACAGCAACATGTGGGTTCGAGTCCCACCCAACTCACCATATCAGCACAGAAAAGGCTACAAAAGACGCTGAGATAGCCGTAGCAAAGGCTAGAGGCGTTGCCGAAAGTAATGAGATTATTGCTGGTAGTCTCACAGAAAATTATCTTCGTTATCTTTGGATTGATGGTTTGCAGACTAATCAAATGCAAGTCATTTATGTGCCTACAGAAGCAAATCTTCCTATTTTGGAAGCAACAAGAGGTAAATAAACAGTATTGCGGAATGACAGAAGTGGTATCTGCCCTGTCTCATAAGCAGGAGCGTAAGCCTCGAAGGTTCGATTCCTTCTTCCGCAACCAATTAGTCGGTTAGTTAAGTGGTATAACATCTGGTTTACATCCAGATAGCAGGAGTTCGATTCTCTTACCGACTACCACATAGACACGCAACGGACAAGGCTAAGGCCCGTATATCTGAGTCGCTTTCCTAGCGTCTTAGAGAGCCGGGATGGGTAGCGAGTGGTTGACCAGTGTCTTTTACATACGGGATATAGTTTAGAGGTAAAACACATACCTGTCTAGTATGAGTCCTCAGTTCGATTCTGGGTATCCTGATTTTGGGGCTATAGTGTAATGGTAGCACGTGAGGTTTTCAGCCTTCCAGTCTCGGTTCAAATCCGGGTAGCCCTACTTATTTGAGGTATTATGAAAAATAAAATTACAACAAAAAAAGGAGACGAGGGATATACTTGTCTTTGGAATAGAGAAATTATATCTAAAAGCTCGGAACGAATTATTGCACTAGGTAAGATTGATGAATTGATTGCGATATTAGGTATTTGTAGAAGTTATATGAAAGATAGTTTCTCTAATGTTTATCTTAATTCTATTCAAATAAAATTATCTAAAATTTGTGCGGAAGTTGTTGATATTAAGTTTGATAATAAAGTTAATGATTATGATATAAAATATTTGGAAGAGGATATATCTTTAATAGAAAATAGAATAATACTACCTAATCACTGGATTTTTTGCGGTAATTTAAAGAGTGCTTCGTATCTTAATTTTGCTAGAACGGTTGCTAGAGAATGTGAAAGAAATGTTGTAAATCTTTTAAATAAAGGTGAATTAGAAAATGAGAGATTAATTGTATATTTTAATAGGTTGTCTGATTTATTTTACTTAATGTGTTTAGATGTAGAACAAAATATAAAAGGAGAGATATAATGAGTTATCAAGATTTCTTAAAATCTCCATATGCTCAAGTTATGATGAGCTCTTATTATAAGAACAAGTATTATGGTGAGGTAGAAACTTGGATATCTATTCAGATTTCTAAACTTCTAGCACAAGACCTTAGAATCGTATCTATAATAAGAAAACTAGTAGACTATCAATATTACGTTAAACCTAAACACTATTACTATTTGTTGTATTTCAATCTACCTAAGATTGCAAAACCGGGAAAGTTAAGTTCTCCTAAGAAAGTAGAAGAAAAAGAGAACGTGTTAATGGAAAGACTTAAAGAAGTTTTAGGATGGTCTAATTCCGAGATAAGAAAAAATCAATTTGTTTTTGATGAAATTCTCAAAGATAGTAAGGAGTGGAAACAAAAATTGGGAATTAAATAATGTATCAACATGAATGTAAAAATGGTAGTGTTCTTCATTTAATGAAAGCAAAGGATTATTCTCCTTTGAGAATATTCGAAACTCCGGAAAAATTGTCAATTAAATTGATAAATAAAGTTGAGAATAAAAAGATAAATCACAAAAAAGGTTTTTGTATTACAATAAAAAAAGGAAGTGTTAATCTCTTTCATATTGAAAAGTTAAGAGATAAAAAAGGTAAAGAAAGATGGTTTATAAGAAATATATCTAATAATCCTTGGGAATTTGAAAGAACAGTTAATAGTCGTTTAAATTCTTTTTTCTATGATTATGATACTTATAATCCAAATCATAAAACTCATAAGTTGGTTGAAAGAAAACATTTATTAGAAGCTAAAAGATGTTATTTTAGAAATTGGATTTATAGAAAGTTGATAGAAAAAGGCATTGATATGCCTAAAATGAATATGAAGAAGTGTGATTTGAAGGATATTATATTAGTTGCTTGTTATCCTTTGTTTAGAGAATTATATAGATATACAGGAAAAACACATACGTATTTGAAAATGTATATTCCTTCTAGAAAACTAAGAAAGATTAAAACAGTCAAAGAAATTACCAAAATAATTTTTAAGACAACTAATAGACGAATTATGAGAGAAGTGGCTAAATCTCTTAATAAAAATATTTCTAGTATTATTGTTATGAGAGTAGTATTAGGTGATTTAATTCCATTAGATTACTATGAAGATTTTAATGAAATGGAATTTTCTAGATTTTTGCCTACTACATATAACAATAGAGTAAGAGAAATTTTACAGTTTTATAGTCCTAGAAAAATCGTAAATTTAATAAATGGTTGTAAAGATTTTAATTTGATAGACGATTCTGCTAGACAGTGGCAATTATATAAAGATAAGATAAAGTTACCTAAAAGACCTAAATCAATAGAAGAACTACATAACTATTTATCTAATGAAGCCAGAAAGTTAATGTATGAAGATTTCGAATTACCTATTAATGAATCTTTAAAAGAGGTACATGATTGGTATTTATGTCCACCTATTAAAAAAATATTTAAAAAAGAAGATTTAGATTTAACCGAAAAAATAGAACTTTTTAGATTTGTTGCTCCTAAAAGTAGATTTGAAATGATTGATTGGGGGCAAAAAATGGGTAATTGTATTGCCTCTTATGCAGAAAGAGTTAAAAGAGGAGATTGTATTATACTAGGTGTGTATAAAGATAAAGATTTAAAATATAATATTGAAATTAGAAACAGAATTATTAACCAGTTTTATGCTAAAAACAACACAAAACCTGATATTAAAGATGAGAATTGTATTAGAAAATTTCTAATAGAAAAAAATGTTATAAGTAAATATTGTGTGAACTAATACAGATGAGTTAAGATATGAACCTCTATGGAGAGAACGAGTTATGAGTCAGTTTACATACCCCCAAGTTGAAGCTTTTGGTAGAAACGAATATTTTGTACCTAATACTACTATTTAACTTAAACTTGGAGAATTATGGAGCAATTAAAATTATTTGAAGACGGAAATATTAACATTTATTTTGACGTAAATTTGGTAGGTATTGATGAAAAACAACAGTTAATCGCAGATAGTTTTGGATTAGGTTATGCTAAAAATAGATTTTGGGTATATAAAGATTTTAAATTAGTTTATGATAAACAAATCTATTATATTACAGGAGATAGTGGTTCAGGTAAGTCGTTGTTATTAAAGTACTTAAAGGAAAACAAATATCAAGATAGTTACATTGATTATAACAGTATAGAAGTTGATGATGAGGAAAAATTATATACAATTTGTGAAGAATTAGAGAAGAGTTTACAGTATCTATCTATGATAGGTTTAGGAGACGCTTTTCTGTTTCTAAATAAATATTGTAATTTATCAGACGGGCAAAAAGCCAGATATAAGTTACTTAAATGTTTGTTATCTAATAAAAAAGTAATTATAGTTGATGAGTTTCTAGCCACTCTAGACCGTGAGTCTGCTCAAGTTGTCTGTTATAATCTTCAAAGAGTGTTAAGAACACGATTTAAAGACATAAAGCTCTTCGTAGCGACTACTCACAGAGACTTATGCGACTATCTTAGACCTGATATATACATAAACAAATTATACGGGCCGGAAGTAGAATATTGTATAAATAAAGAGATTAGCGAAGAGAACATATTTAAAAAGGACTGTACAGTATATTTTGATAAGGCTGAAGGTCTTAAATTATGGAGAGAGAGATTTGCTAAGTTTCATTATAGAAGCCACGATATACCATTTGTTAAGGATATTGCTCTATTAAAAATGAAAGATGATATTATTGGTATTATTGTCTACAAATTCGCAACTAATAAAAAATGTGAAACTGCAAGAGTATCCAGAGTAGTAATACTACCTAAATATAGAGGTGTAGGATTAGCTGGTTGGTTTTTAGGTATTGCTTCAAAACAATTTCTTAAAGAGAATCTTGATTTTAAGGCAGTTGATAGTATTGCTATTATGGCTAATTTTAATCCTTTCTTTCTAAAAGCTGGATTTACTGAACAAGAATATAATCCTGTTAAGTTAACGCACGAATTAAGAGATATGTTAGATAAACTAAAGGTTAATTTCTTTCAGTTTAGAGTATCTCCTAAATTTGCTTTTGAAATTATTGTTAAGAATCCAGATATAGAAAAACAGTTGTTGAAGATATATGAAAAACGAAGAAGAATGTATATGTCCTTTAAAGAGAGTGATATAGAACAAATTACTATAAAAAACATTGATAAGTATTTGCAATATCTCGAAATAATATATCCTAAAAAATATATAATGGAGAGAAGTATAGTTGATGATAATAACCTAATAAAAAAGGAGAGTTAAAATGGTAGATGAAACAACAGTAGTTGAACAGCCTAAAGGGGCTTTTCTAGAATCTCTTGTTAGAAATAACAGAAAGATTAGAGAAGATAGAGCCAGGGCTATTGGCGAAGACACTCAACTTCTTTATAAAAGAAAGATTGAGGATTTACAACTCAGTATCACAAGATTAAAAAGAGAGCAAGAGAATATGTTGGATTTATCTCCGACGGATGCTCAAAGTTTAGTCTTAGCAAGCGACTTCGATTCAGAGGTTTACACTGCTAAAGATATTGAATTGGGAGTAAAAATTAGAAATGAAGAAATCAGATTAGAAATAGCACAGAAAAGATACAAATATCTTTTCGGAGGTATGTAATTATGGGTAGTGGCAGTTATTCTTCTTCAGCAAGAGAATTAAGAGCATTTTCTATGGGTTATGATTCAAAACCGGCGGAAGAAATCTTTACACAAGAAGCAATTAATAACGGTATGAATCCTCAGGGAATTAATGTAAGAGAGTCTAGAGATTCAGAAGAACATCCGAATAGTTTAGCAATTATTCTAGCTCTTGACGTTACAGGTTCAATGGGAACAGTACCGCATTATCTTGTGAAAAACGGGCTTCCTGAAATTATGAGCAATATTATTGATGGCGGTATTAAAGACCCTCAAGTATTGTTCATGGGTATTGGAGACCATGAGTGTGATAGTTCTCCTCTGCAAGTTGGCCAATTTGAGTCTAACGACGAATTGTTAGATAAATGGCTCACAGACCTCTTTCTTGAAGGTAGAGGAGGAGGAAACTACGGTGAAAGTTACATGTTAGCATGGTACTTTGCCGAGAAACACACTTCTATTGATTGTTTAGAGAAGAGAAACGAAAAAGGATTTCTTTTCACAATAGGAGATGAACCTGTATTAAAAAGTATACCGAAATCTTCTCTTAAAGAAATTATGGGAGAAGGTCAATATGATGAATCTATGGATTCTCTTGTGTTATTAGAAAGAGCTAGAGAGAAATATCATGTCTTTCATATTAACATTCGGCAAACTGCGTCTGGTTCAAGACAAGATGTAATTGATGGTTGGAAACAATTAATGGGAGATAACTTAATTATTGCAGAAAGGCGTGAAGATGTTGCCAGACTTATTGCAGATACGATTAAGAAATATTCCTCTAAGAAATCAGCTAAAAAAAGTAATTCTAAACCTCATAAGGAAGATATTCTCTTATAATGAGCAATAAAACATAGAGCCAGTATAGAAATATAGTCTATAAAATAATAAGTTTGTTAACAGACGAAATTTATATTGGCTCTATAGTTTACTTAAAAGGAGATTAAGATGAATCATGTTATAATAGGGCTTGGTTTTGGTGATTGTGGTAAAGGTATGTTTACAGATTATCTTTGCTCTCATCTTAAAAATTCTTTAGTGATTAGATACTCTGGCGGTCACCAAGCGGGACATACTGTTGTAACAGATAAAGTAAGTCATGTGTTTTCTAATTTTGGTTCAGGTACATTAAGAGATAAACCGACTTATTGGTCTAAATTTTGTACAGTTGACCCTGTAGGTATTGTTAATGAGTTAAAATGTTTGAAAGAAGATAAAATAAAACCTACTTTATATATTGATGAAAGGTGCCCAATAACTACTCCTTATGATAAATACTACAACTGTGTATTAGAGAAAAAATTTAAACATGGTAGTTGTGGAGTAGGGTTTGGTTCTACTATCGAAAGAGAAGAAAATCATTATTCTTTAACTTTTTTAGATTTGTTTTATCCAAATATTTTGGAGGAAAAACTAAGAAATATAATAAAATACTATGTAAATAAATCTGATAGTAATTTAGTTAAGATGGGATTAGTAGACTATTCTCTTTTTATTTTAAGTTGTAAGGAAATTATTAAAAGTGATTGTATTCATAAGGTTTACGATTATCTAAAAAATAAAAGAAAAATTAATGATATAGTAAATGACCATTACTATGAACATTGTATATTTGAAGGTTCTCAAGGTCTAATGTTAGATAAGAATATTGGATTCTTTCCAAATGTTACTAGGTCAAATACAGGTATGACCAATGTTATGAATCTAATGAATAGTAATAATAATTATGCGATATATTTAATTACCAGAGCGTATCAAACTAGACATGGTAATGGATATATGACTAATGAGGATATACCTCATAAAATATCTATTAATTCAAAGGAAACTAATGTTCTTAATCAATATCAAGGAGAGTTTAGAAGAAGTATTCTTGATGTATCATTATTAGAATATGCCATTCAGAAAGATACGTATACCAGAAAGGCAGATAATAAGAACTTAGTTATTACTTGTTTAGACCATGTTAAGAAAGACCTTAGATTTACCTATAAAGGAGAGATAATTAAGTGTTCTAATGAAAAAGAGTTTATTGGTAAAATATCTCAAATTCTAGGAATATCTAATGTATATCTTAGTAGAACGAATAACTCTAAAAACATAAAAAAATTTTAAAATAGAAGCTAACAAAAGTGTCTTTTTTCGGTATATTATATAGTAGACGAGAGATAAAACTGAAACAAAAAGGCATTAAAAGTGAATAATATTGACAAATTTATCGAGTTAGTTGAAGACCAGTTTCAATATGGTGGTACTAAATACGCAGGAAGTTCGGATAAAAGAGAAGCGACAGATGATTTGTTCGAAGATTTTGGATATAGTTGGCTGTTGGGTACACTTGCTAAATACTGTAAAAGGTATTCCAATCTATCCAGAGAACGTGATTTATTAAAGATTGCTTGTTATTGTTATATTTTATGGTTAAAAAGAGGATATTTCGTAACAGATATGGGAGTTGATAGTCCTCCATTAGATACTAATGTAACTGTAAAGAGCAAGTATTTTGGAGATTTTATTAGTATAGTAAAAACTAAAGAAACTCCAAGAAAAGTTCTTGAAGCTATTAAAGGTTATGATACCTTATCAACCACTATTGAACTTATTTATGGAAAACTCAAGGAATATAATAATAAACCTTGGAAAGAATTAACGCAATTTGATATTAAATTAATATTTCATTTTGCGTATGAAGAGTGGAATGAGCATTGTAGTTCCACGGAAGAACATGATACTGATACGTTTAACAAGAAATAAAAATTTAGGGGTTTCGTAGAACAAGGTTACTTCTATAACAGACGAGGAAAAAAGTAGTCGGTTTTATTACGACTAAATTTAAACGAATATGAGACTTCTTCGGAAGTTTCAGAAACAAAGGCGAGAGCCGGTACCTTATTCGAATATTATCCCCTTTAAATTTCGGTAGCGTCGTAGATTAGAGTTACTTCATTGAGGAACAGCATGTCGCAGGTTCGAATCCTGCCGAGACCATCTAGGTCTCGTAGCTCAGTTGGTAGAGCGGCTGTATAAAAGTCTCTTATCGCTTTTTACCTACCTTACATTATCGGTGCCGTAGAGAAGAGTTACTTCGGTTAAACCTCAGAGTAACCTCTGAATACGCCGTTCAAGTCGGCGGTACTCTTTTCGACTGTTGCCCTTCTTTAGATTTACAGTGTCGTAGTATAGAGTTCCTTCATTCTACTGCTAATGGAAAAAGAAAAGACTCTATACGCTTATTACCTGATTGAATTTAGGTGACGTAGTTAAGTGTTACTTCTTATCAATAGAAACCAATAACACTAAACGCTTATTTCCCTTTAACTTACAAACATGGAGGTTGTAATGTCTCAATTTAATACCACAACTAAAAAGAGAAACATAGTTAAAAATCACGAAGATCAAGAAAGTTATTCCATGTCTCCAGCACTAGAACTTTATGCTTTAGTATGCACCTGCATTATGAGCGACAAGTTCTATCAAAGTTCCAAACAAGAACAAAACAGACTTAAAAAACTTTTAACGGAAGTACCACATGAGTTTATCGCAAAATTAGCGGTTTACGCAAGAGAGGAAATGTATCTTAGGTCTATTCCTCTAGTATTAGCGGTAGAATTATCCAAACTGCATAAAGGAGACTCTTTGGTATCTAAATTGGTTGAAAGAGTTATTCAAAGAGCAGATGAAATTACGGAAGTTTTGGCGTATTATCAAACTTCTAATAACAGAAAAGATACTAAAAAACTTAATAAACTTTCTAAGCAACTTCAAAAGGGAGTATCTAAATCATTTCATAAGTTTAATGAGTATCAATTTTCTAAGTATAATAGAGATAGTGCGGTTAAATTAAGAGACGCATTATTTATTACTCATCCTAAACCTAAATCTACGGAAGAAGAAGTACTTTTCAAGAAAATTGCTGAAGATACTTTAGAAGTTCCTTATACTTGGGAAGTAGAGTTATCTAAATTAGGGCAAGAGAAGTTTGAGACTCCAGAAGATAAAACTAAAGCATTTACAGCTAAATGGGAAGAACTTATTGATTCTAATAAAGTTGGTTATATGGCTATGTTAAGAAATCTTAGAAATATTTTAGAAGCAAAGGTTTCTGCCGGTCATATTACTAAAGTTTGTAATTTTATTTCTGATGAAACTCAAGTAAAGAAATCTAAACAACTTCCTTTTAGATTCTATTCTGCTTACAAGATGTTAAAGAGTATTACAGGTTCTAATAAAATTCTAAAAGCAGTTTCTAAGGCATTAGATATATCTTCTCAAAATGTACCTGATATGAATGGTAGAATCTTGACAGCTATTGATTTGTCTGGTTCTATGAGTTCTCCTATTTCTGAAAAAAGTACTGTTTCTATGATGGAAGTAGGTGCTGTATTAGGTTCTATGTTTCTGAGTAAACCAGAAGATAATATCGTTTCTGGGTTTGGAACTGATTTTCAAGTAATTAGTTGTTTTCAAACAGATAGTATTTTGACTAATGTAGATAAGATTATCAGTACACATGTTGGTCATTCTACTAACGGATATAAAGTTATTAAGTATGCTTTAGGTAATAATATAAATATTGACACTTTTATTCTGTTTAGTGATATGCAAACGTATAACGATAGTTACTATTCAGATACAAGTGTTAAAAACGAATTTAGTAAATATAAAAAGGCGGTCAATCCTAACGCAAGAATCATCTGTTTTGATGTAGCAGGATATGGAACTACTCCAGTTAATACTAAGAATAAAGATGTGGTTCTTATTTCTGGGTGGTCAGATAAAGTGTTTACTATGTTATCTGCTATCGAAAAAGGTTCAAATGTATTAGATGAAATAAATAAGATTGAACTGTAGAAATAAATGAACGAAGAATTAGAAATTATAGGATATTGTTCTTATTGTAAAGACCCTATTTATAGCCACGAAGCATTTGTTGTTAAAGATGGAGACAAATATCATACATTCTGTTGGCAACAAATAAGCAGTTGGCAAGACGAAGAGGAACAATTTTATGCAGAAGAAGATTGATTGTTTTCCTAATGTAGAGAGTGATAAAGTTGTTTTTCTAGATTGGGGTGTCTTTCTGCACAAAGCGATTTTCGCTTCACAAAAAAGTTCTGTGTCTTCCATTTATGTTGCCTTAACTATGATAGTAGGGGACTTAAAGAAGGTAGGTATAAGTCCTAACGATACTATAATATTAGCAGTTGATAGTCATGGTAAAGGTAACTGGAGAAAAGACTTAGATTCTCAATATAAGTCCACTCGCAGAAAAAAGAGAGAAGATACTGGTATAGATTGGGAAACACATTTTTGTATGTTCGAAAATTTGTTAAATGACCTAGATTCTGGTACTCCTTTTCATGTTGTAGAAATAGATAGATTAGAAGCGGATGATATTATATCTGCTGGATGTCGTTTCTATAAAGATAAGGAAATAGTCATTGTCTCACATGATTCAGATTACGAACAACTCTTTGAATATAAAAATGTTAAAATTTTCAATCCTAAAAGTAAGAAATATAAGAAACCGGTAGAAAATCCTCAAGCAGTACTGCAATCAAAAATCAAAAAAGAGGTAGCGGATGACTTAATTTCTCCGATATTAAGTGAAAGAGATTATGAAATTCGGAAAACTATAGTTAGTCTATTATCTCTACCAGATAGTATAGAAAATCAAGTTATAGACAGTCTAAAGAAAATAAGTCCTAAACAATATTGGGACTTAAATAAACTTCCTTTCCCTGTTATTAGACAAAGATTTTCTACTATCTATAATAATGATAAAAAAGTGGATTATATTGACAGTATTATAGGTAAAAAGAAGAAAAGAAAAACTAAACAACAATCAATACTATAAGGAGAGAAAAAATGATGAAAGTTATTGATGGTATCAAAGAAATCCTAGATATCGGTGATTTGGCCGATAAGATTCAAGAAATCAACAAAATCAAAAAGATTCAAATGAATAGCGTTAAGGATTCTATTAAAGACAAAAAGAAAAATGACCAATCAATGGTTAAAAGTCTTTTTAGAATTTCAAAAGAAAAACGCAATTTGGAATTACTTGAAGATAAGAACAAAATAGAATCCGAAGCACAGAGAGCTGTTATTGAAGCAACACAGGAAAATTTAAACGCTAAGAAAGCAGAAAAACAAGAAGCGATTAGCAGTATCAAAGATTGGTTAAAAACAGTATAAAAAGAAGAAGTTTAAGTTTTTGTTCAGGATGATGATACTTCTATACTAGATATTCTATACATAATAAATAGGAGAAAGAATGAAAATAGTACAGAAGAGTCAGAATGGAAAAATGTTGAAAATTGCAGACCCTAGCTTTGACAAAGATACGTGGTATTTTATGTCAGACCAAGTAAAAGGTTATGTAGATAAAAGCAACATTGATATTGGAACTGAAGTTGAAATAAGAACTGAGGATAAAAACGGTTCAAAGAATATTGTGTTCTTAAAAGTAGCTGGTAGTGCTAATACTACTGTTACTGCACCAACAACCGTTTCAACAAAAGAATATGTTTCACCAGAAAGAGGGAAATATCAACAAAGAGACCCTACTACGCAGGAGTCTATTGTTAGACAGACTGCTATGAAGTGTGCGGTAGAGTGTTTAAAACCGTTACAAGGAATGATCTCTCCTGATGATGTAGCTGAAGTTGCTATTGCTATTTATAGCAAGTTGTTGGCTAAGATTCAGGAGTCTAAATAATATGGGGTATAAAGAAGAAATACTTGAAAGAAGCCTTGAATATCTTCAAATTATAACTCCAAATTTTAAGACAAATAAGAACAAAAGTTTATTTACTTGTCCTATTTGTAAACAGGATAATGTCTGTAATTTTATACCTAAGACAGATAAGATAATGTATTGTCTTAAAGGATGTAATAAAATTGGTAATATTATTCAATTTGAAACTCCAGAAGACAGTACTGAGGATGAAGCAATAAAGAAGATAGCAGATAAATTAGGTATTGAAAATAATATAACTACAAATTCAGACGTAGATAAAATCTTTTCTTTCTTTGAAGAGAATGAATTTGATTTGGTCCCAGTTCAGAGGGATGGTAAAATACCTATAGAAAAAGATTGGGTAAACAAATCTCATAAAGACTCTAAAGAATGGAAAGAATGGTCTAAAGATAACTTAAATTTTGGTGTTAAAACCGGAGAAAGAAGTGGTCTTACTATTATAGATATAGACCAAAAACCTATTCCTTCGGAGATAGAAGAGTTAATTGAGAGTAATTGTATATCTCAAGAAACAGAAAATGGCTTTCATTTATTTTATCAGTATGAACCTGATTTGCCTAAAACTCGTATAGTTGAATA
>Ga0315541_1002004_pt1 | contig 17673 bp, 16 predicted proteins | sample SalMarSW160190MG_FD_203095 | JGI IMG/M metagenome (GOLD analysis project Ga0315541, IMG submission 203095) | Salt marsh sediment microbial communities from the Plum Island Ecosystem LTER, Massachusetts, United States - Salt Marsh Sediment SW1601-190 ...
CTCCTCCCATCCACGGCGCTGGGGGTAGGGGGATTTTTCCCTTCAGGCCGCTTCCTACGCGCCGCGTTGGCTACCCCACCCCTTACCACTCACATTTCGGCTATCCTGCGGACGTCATGAATAGCGCAGGTTCACTCCTGGAGTGGTCGTGGCGAGGTCGCGAAGCCCCGAGCGCGTCGTCACAGGAAGTGTGAGGGCCCGGAACGCATCCTAGACGCCATAAGGTGCTAGAACCGGGCGTCGTTTTGGGGCACCGGGACACACGACTCCCTGGATGCGCCCGAGAGCGAGGAGGGAGGCGAGGAGGAGCAACGGCGACTACGTGAAGCCTATGCGCTCGATGGTGCGCCAAGCGCTGAAGAGGCGATCCGCGGTCGGCTGATAGCCGAGAAGGCGAAGGGTGATGCTGCGCGCCCGGCGTATCACGCGGCAGGGGATGAGGATGACGCTGTGCAGGAAGCGGGGGAACTCCATGCGGATGTACGCGAGGCGGTCGGCTTTGCGGTGCATCATCATGGCGAACCACGACTTGATGTTCCAAGCCAGGGCCGCGATGACCATATAGGCCCAGTTGCTCACCAGGTCGTAGAGCGGCACCCGCAAGGCGTTGACGCCGTTCTTGAGCTGCTCGATGACGTTCTCCTGGTCACAGCGCTCGTTGGCGCAGGCGACCACTTCGGCGGCACTCAGATCCGTGCGGGTGGTGATGTAGAAGAAGTAACGGATCTCGTCGAACAGGACGTGCTCGCCCTTCATCTTGCTGATGTTCTTGCGCAGGGCCACCACGCGGTAGGGCTGGCCGCACTTGCCGGGCTGGTACATGAACTCGGCCACGTCCTCGTGGTTCAGCGCGAGGTTGATGTATCCGCGCTCCCGCACGATGCGCTTCTTCTCATGGGGCTGGTGGCGCTGGCGGATCTCGTCCGTGAGCGTGTCGTACTTCGGGCCTCGCTCGAGCCGCTGCCAGCAGGCCTCGTCCAGCGCCTCGGCCCGGTCGCGCAGGGCCGCATGCGCGTCCATCCCGAAGATGAAGTCGACCCGCTCAGCCCACCGGTCGAAGTGCTGCGTGAGCGAGAAGTCCGTGTCGCCGCGTACGCAGATCCGCTTCGCGTAAGGCTCCACATGGTCGATCGCCTTGTCGATCCAGCGTGGCGCGTCCGTGTGGCTCGGCACGTTGCCCGGGCGGTTCACCACGTAGAGCACCTCCCGGACGTTGGCCAGCGAGACGATCAGCGGCGCGTAGCCCCAGATCCCCTTGTAGGAGATGTCCATCCCCTGTTTGCGCTCGCCCACCGTCGGCGCCAGCGTGCCATCCACGTCGATATAGGTGACCTCTCCCAACAGATCACGGCCGCGACCCTGCCACAGCTTGGAGCGCATCGCGTTGATGCACTCCATCAGCCGGATCACGTCAGCTTCCGTGAAGCGCCGGCAGAAGTCGCCCGCCGTTGTGGGATCCGGGATCAGATCGGCGCCCAGCGCGTTCATGTACGCCACGTCGTGGCGCAGACGCTCGATGTCCTCCAGCCGCGTGCCCCCGCACAGCACGTTGTAGGCCAGGTTCAACACGTGATCCGACTCGTGATAGGGCAGATGCACTTTCAGCAACTCCAGCTCCTGGTCGATCTTCTCGACCAGCCCGAGCTGCGTGACCATGCGATGCACCGCCCCGATCCCGCCGTAGCCCATCACGTCCGTGTTCGCGCCGATCTCGTAGTGCACCTTCCCTGTCGTGAACATCGGTGCCGTGCGTGGGCTCCAGTGCCCTGCCTAGCCGTGCCGGCTTGCGACCTTCCGCCTGCGCCGGGCACTGTTCCTGCGGCTCTGCTCGTGCGAGATTCTCTTCACCGGAAAGGCCTGTTTTGGTCGGAGTAATGATTCTTGTCGGAATCCCATAACTCCAATCAAGATAAGCCTTTCCGGTTCTTCTTTCAGGCCCCAGCCCGGCACATCACGCTTACTGTGGGGCTAGTGCTCTTCCAACTTGATATCCCGAATCGTGAGGAGGTGCGCCAGTGGATGTGAGGCGGTACCTGCCTGACGGTTACGATAGCGAATGTAGCGGGCGATGCGCCGCCGGCGGGCGTGATGGTCGGGGTCGTCGGTATCCGTGAGGGTGAAGCGCTTGGTGACGCCGAACTGGGCCTCGATGAGGTTGAGCCACGAGGCGTTGGTGGGCGTGTACACGGGGGTGATCCGCAGCCGGCGGAGGAGTTGGAGGAAGCGCGGGTGATCGTGGACGTGGGGCAGGTTGTCGAGAACCACGTAGAGCCGTCGGCGGGGATAGCACGCACGGAGGCGCCGGAACGCGTCGCAGATCTCGATGACCCGCTTGCGCTTGGCGAAGATCCCGGAGAAGCAGTCTTGGTGGACATCGTAAAAGCCGAGGAAGTACTCCACGCCGTGGGGCCGGTGGTAGGTGGCTCTCATGCGATGCGGGAGGCTGCGCGGGGCCCAGGCCACCCCGCCCATGGGTCTCACCTCGAGCGGCCCCCACTCGTCGAAGCAGACAACCGCCGAGCGCGACGGGCACGTCTGGTACAGGGCTCGGACGGCGTTTTTTTTACCTCGAACGCCGGGTCGTGGGATGTCTTCCAGGTTCGAATGCGCTGGGGCGTGAGCCCTTCACGCCGCAGAAGCCGCCGTACCCACTCGTCCGTGACGGGGGGCAGGAGGCCCTTGCCCCGGCAATACTCGGCCAGCTTGGGTACGGACCAAGTGGAGAACGGCAATCCGCGTTCCTCGGGGCTTGAGAGCGCGACATCTACGAGGTCACGGAGCTGCTGGGCCTTTAGGATCGGCGGACGTCCCCTGGGGTTGGGAACGGCTTCGAACGTGGTGAAGCCGCTCTCGTTGAACCGCCGGATCCAGTCGTACGCCACGGTGAACGTGCACCCGATCCGATCGGCTGCCTCGAGCGGCGCCCGGCCCCGACGGACTTCTTCGATCACGCGGTACCGTTGGTGGATGCGTGCGCTCAGCGACAGGTCCCTTACCTTCTCCGCGAGCATCTGCTCTTCGGCGCGCGTCAGGGCGCGCAACTGCACGCGACGGGGCATCCCTGCTCCCCCTGCGAGGGTCAGGGACAGTATATTAGGCTAATTAAGTTGGAGCAACACCAGCCGCACTGGGCCCGCGTCAGCGAACGGTGTGGACCGTCCACATAGCTGCATGCTGCTCGCCCGACTCCGTGCTGCTCTGGCCCACCACCTGACCGCGGTTGTTGATTCCGGCTACCCAGCTGAAGTCACCCCCCAGCGTAGCAAGCCGCGTGAACTCTCCATCGTCCCACACGTAGCTTGCAGATGCACCGACGCCAGCCTTGCCCCACACCTGGATCGACACCTGACCCCGGTTGTTGATGCTCTGAGCCGACGACGATTGGAAGTCGTGTCCGGGGGGGTGGAGCCTCGTCATCTCACCGCGCTCCCACAGGAATGCCACGTGGCTCATTCCGACCACCTGACCACGATCGTTGACACCGGAGCCATAGCTGAAACTCTGCGGCAAAGCGCCGAGGTCCGTCATCTCACCGCGCTCCCACAGGAATGCGTGGGTCTTGCCCGAACCGGTCCAACTGGATCCGATCACCTGACCGCGGCCGTTGATGTCCCAGGCCACGCTGACCTCGCCACCCAGCGTTCCCAGGTCGGTCATGGCGCCATTCTCCCACATGAAAGCATGGCGCTCGCCCGACTCCGTGCGGCTCTCCCCCACGACCTGTCCCTGCTCGTTGAGCGCGTAGGCTCGGCTCGTTCGGCCACCAAGCGCTCCCAGGTCGATCATGGTGCCATCCTCCCACAGAAAGGCTCTGACGTCGCCCGCTTCGTCATAGCTATCGCCCACGACCTGACCACGTTCGTTGATTCCCATCGCTGAGCCATACCTACCGCCCAACGTTCCCAGGTCCGTCATCGTGCCGTGTTCCCACAGCACGGGGCGGTCCCCGCTCTGTCCGACGACCTGACCACGGTCGTTGATGTCGTAAGCGGTGCCACTCCCCAGGTCGACCACTTTGTAGCCTGCGGCGCTGCGACTGGCCTGGAGCACGGCTGGGAGACTCGTTCCCTCGGGTTCGATGGGCTGATCACACCCCGCAACGAAGAGCCCGACCAGCAGAAGAAGCGAGAGCTGTCTCATGTAGCACCTCCTGGGTTCCAGGTATTCGGGCGCGCCTCCGGAGAGCAGGGAAGGCTCCTCATTCTTGAGAGTCTGAAATGGCAACAGAACGTGACACCGCCACGACTGTCCCCGGTGACCGCGGTCGCACGCCACCGGGCCCCGGGGTTCACGTTCACCACCTCCCGTCCATCCTTCTGTGGATGGGTCGTTGGGCGGCGGGCCACGGTCACGTTTGCCGCTCGACACAGACTGGAGAACAGAGGGCCCGCAGGCGGCAGGACCTCGCTACCCCCAGCCGGAGGCCAGGAATGACAGGACCCCTTCGCGCTCGCTTGGGGGCAGGGCTGATGCCCGGGGCCGTCGCGCTTCTCGTGGCCGGATGCGCCTCAGGCACCGTGTACCTGAGTGCTGCCCGGGAGGGCGTGCTGGAGGTCCCGCCGGACCGGACCCAGGTCGCCCTTCTCAACTGCGAGGACTTCGGCGAAGAGAGCATTGTCGTGGTGTCCCTGGACGGCGTGCAGCTGTCCGAGATGTCGCCGCCCCAAAACCACTCCTGGTGTGATCCCAAGCACGTCCTCGTCCTGGAGCCAGGGCGCCGCCAGATCCGGGTCCGGGGCCCCCACGTTATGGAAGACAGGGCGGTGCAGCGCGGCGTGGCAGACGTGACGTTCACCGCTGAGGCGGGAAGAGCCTACACCCTCGAGGTGTCCGTGACCGTTCTGAGCATCGCCGTCGGGGCCGGCGCAGGGCGTGCGAACGACGCCTTGTTCAAATTCGTGATCAAGGAAGCCGGCACCGATCAGGACGTGGGGGCCAGCGTGAGCTGGGTCTCGGGGTAGGCCGCGCAGCATGAAGCCCCCGGAGCATCCGCCCCGGGGGCCCCTCGGCTCACGACCCGCCTCCCCGTTCCGCTGGTCCTGGCCAGGAGTTCCGGCTCGGCGGAGGGCGGCGGCCGCCTTCTCACCCCGGCCCACGACTCGAAGGCCGTCCCTGCTGCTATCGCTCCGGCTCCCACCGGAGCGCCGTGACCTCAGTCAGACCGACGCAGCCACCGGCACAGTGGTATCCGACGATCTGTCCGCGGCTGTTGATGCTCACCGGGTAGTCGTCCGCTCCCCCGGGGAGTGGGTGCATCTCCCCGCTCTCCCAGACGAAGGGAATCCAACTCGTCACCCAGGCGCTCCAATTGCCCACGAAGCGTCCCGCGGGACCGATGCTCAGGATCCAGGTGTGCTCCAGTCCGATCCCTACCTCCGTGAGGGCTCCATCCTTCCACACGAAGCCCACGTACGTCCCTTCGGACGTCCTTGCGTTTCCGACGATCTGGCCCTGCTCGTTGATGTCGAGGGCCGAGGCATTGGCGTTGGGTGGAAACCCGAGGTCGTGCATGACCCCGTCATCCCAGAGAAAGGCGCCGAACCAGAAGCCCCCGGAAACGAGTGACCAGACGTGGAAGCCCACCACCTCTCCCCGATTGTTCAACGCGATGGGGATGGGCCAGGGGCCGTCCGTGCCGCCGCCGATGGACGTCAGGCTCCCGTCTTCCCAGACTGCCGCTCCGAATCCGGTGTCGTCGGTCCCGAGCAGGACTGTGATCTGACCTCGTTCGTTGATGTCATACGCGTGGCCGGGCCCGAAATCCTCCAGCGTGCCGTCATGCCACCAGAAGGCGTGGTAGGGAGCCCCCGGGCCGGGCATGTAGCTTCCGACCACGTCACCGCGGTTGTTTATGGCCAGGGGCGCGAGGAGGGGCATATTCCAGTTGTAGAACGGGTCCGTCCGTGGATCGTCGAGATAGATGTTGACTCCCTCCAACGGCTTCGGGGTGCCCTTCTCCCACAGGACAGCGTGGTATGCGCACGCGCCGGAGCACGCGTCATCGGACTTCAGCCAGCCTGCGATCTGGCCGCGACTGTTGACGTCGAGCGCGACTCCCGAACCGAGGGAGATACGCTCGTAGGCGCTGGACTTCGGGCCGTGGTCGCCGTCACGATCCACGACGGCCGCATTGAGCTCGACCGCGACGGGTGAGGGCGCCTCCCGGTCCCTGCAAGCTGTGGCCAGGGCCAGAGAGAGCAGGAGGGTGATCAAGGCCGAGGCGATCGTGGTCCTCTTCATGATCTACTCCTTCTCCGAGAGGTCCCGAGGGAATCGCCAGCGAGAGGTGAGGGTGGAAGATGCGCCACGCCGACAGCTCTACTTCTTCAGTCCGCGGTGGGCGCGAAGTGTGACGTGACTGTCCTGTGGGCCCTGCTACGGCGAGCGGCTCACGAGGACGAATGGCGCCCAGTGGAAGGCGTTGGGGCGGGTCGCGCGGTAGGCGAGCTTCGCGTTACGCAGGGCGGCGGCGGCGTCCTCACCCTGGGCCAGGCGCCGGTAGAATTCCGCCATCAGGACTTCGCTGTAGGGACCGATGGGCCAGAGTGTCCCGACGACCGTACTCGCGCCGGCCTGGAGGAAGGCACGGCTCACGCTCAACGGACCTTCACCTCCGAGAATCCGCCCTCCGGCGGTCTCGCAGGCCTCGAGGATCACCAGGCTGCCCGGCAGCCCGAGCTCCCGGATCTCGTAGGCGTACAGGAGTCCGTTGTCTCTATCGCCCGGAGCCAGGGTCACGCTGGCGAAGTCCGGGTTCGCGGGCGTGGGATGTGCGTGGGCGGTGATGTGCACGATCGAGGCGTTCCTGGCCTGTTCTACCAGGGCGGTCTTGGTGGCGCCGCTTCCGCTCAGGCGAATCACGGTGCCGTCGCCGACACTGCCGGACGGGATGTCATTCCCGGGGCGAAGAGTTGCCTCACCCGCGAGGTCCGTGGGGGAAACGACCAGCACCGGCCCGGCTGGAAGGACGGCGGGGGAGGCCGCGCCATCAGCGAGGGAAGGCAATCTGCTCACGATGTGGACGTCCAGCACGTGGACAGGGGTCGAGTCCGTCTCGGAGACGATCAGCGCGTCGAAGGGCAGAACATGGAGCGGTACGTCGGGCACGATCACCCAGCGGGCGTATCGGCCGACGAACGGCTCCAGCGGCGCCAGAAGGTCGCTGTACAAGCGTCGTGCCACATCGGCGTCGAGGCTGGCCCTGGCCAGATCCACGAAGCTTCCCACTCGAGGGCGCACGCCCTGATGCAGCCGCCCGATCCGATCCCTCAACGCGCCAGAATCGATGGGGAGGGTCACGATGCGGGACGCCTCCCGGGTGAGGACCAGGACCACCACGGCGCTGTCGAGCACGACGAAGTCGAGGAGTGCCTGGTCCGGCCCGAGACGGTTACGGACCTGCGACACGACCGCCGCTCCACCGTCGTTCCCGGATGGAACGATGCCACGGGCCTTTCTGCGGACGGACCATTCGGCGAACCAGGCGGGCGCGTCGCTCCGTTCGATGTCGTTCAGCACGGCCGAAAGGGCCCGGTTCGAGATGCGGAGCTGCTCCGCCCGAAAGCCGGCTCGAACGAGATCGGCCGAGAGCGAGGTGGCGACCGAGTCCTCGAGGTCCGCCGCGCGCCGGTAGGCATCCATGGCCGCGCCGGTCCTTCCGGCCCCCACCAAGGCGTCCCCGAGCGTGACCAGAAGGTCGGCTTCGAGCTGGGGCTCCCGCGTGCGGGCACCTTCGGCAGCGGCCTGCGACAGCAAGGCGACGGCCGTCTCGTGATCCAGCGCCTGCAAGTGGAGACGGGAGAGCACTGCCAGAGCCTGGCCACGAAGTCCGGCCGCGACGTTCGCCACCTTACCTGCCAGGAAGACCGCGCTGTCGGCCGCAGCGGCTGCCGCACCGAAGGCCCGTCGCTGATACTCGAGCCCCGCGGTCTCGAGCATGAGCCGGGACAGGGCTGCGACCTGTCCGTATTGGCTGGTCCGGTCTCGCGCTTCGCGCAGCGCCTCCGCCGCTCGCTCGATCTCTCCGGCGCGGGCGAGAACTCCCTGCAACACCGGCGCAAACTCCGGATAGTTGGGCCGCTGGCGGGCATCGTGAGCGCGGGCATACCGCACCGCGAGCGCAGTGTCGCCCGTAGCCTCGCTGATCCTCACCAGAGCCGCAAGGGAGCGGACGGCGTCCGGCTCGTCGGCCTGCCAGGAACGAACGTAGTATTCCACCGCCCGGTCCAGGTCGCCGATCATCTCGTGGTACTCGCCCGCCCAGTGGTGATAGCCGTCGAGCGAGTCCACGGCAGAAAGCATGGCGTGGAAGTACGACCGGGCCGCATCATACTCCCCCAACCGCTGGAGGAGTCTCCCCATGTCGTAGTAGGCCATCATGCGGACCGGCTGTAGTCGGCCTATGCGCGTGAGTTCCACAAAGGCCATGCCGGCCTGTCGTGCGTCCCGCTCCCGGCCCAGGGCCTCATAGAGGTGCAGCAGGTTGTGTTGGGCTTCCGTAGCGCGCTCCACGCTACCCACCCGATCGGCCAGGGCCCGGGCCGCCACGAGGTCCGGCTCCGCTGTCTCGAGCCGTCCCAGCTTGACCAGCGTCCGGCCACGATACCCGTGGACGACAGATCGAAAGTCCACGGTGAACGTGTCGGAAGCGGCAACGAGCTCGTCCCAGAGAACGAGGCTCTCCGTCAGGCGTCCGTTGTCGAGCAGGTAGAGCGCATAGCCGTAGCGATCGGATAGCCCTGTGTTGACATCGGTTTCCCGGGTGAGCGCATAGCTTGCACGCAGCCAGTCCCACCGGCGGGTGCGCAACGGCTCGCTCGGGGGCGTACCCACGAACCGTGTCGCGACACGCAAGGCCTCCAGATACGTGATCCAGAGAAGGGGGGGCGACCCGGAAAGGAAGACCTCGGCCTCATCCTCGCCGGTGCGGGCGTCCTGCGCCCGCCGGAGGGCGATGAGCGCGACGGTACGCCACCCGAAGCTCTGGGCCCGGAGGATGGGATGCTGGTCATCGCGCCCCCACTCCTCGACGATCTCAAGGATGCGGTCCCATGCTCCCGCTTCGGCGAGCCGCGTCAGGAGGGTCTCCGTGAGGTGCAGGCTGGCGGGAAATCGCCGGGCCAGGAATTCCGACAGCCTGATTTCCTCTCCGGCGGGCATGGCACCGGACGCCTTCGCCTGGACGAACAGGGCGCAGGAGCCATTCCGGGCTCGTTCGGTCGCCTCTTCCAGCTCCGGCCCTGTGCGCCGCGACGCATCCCACTCGGACAGGACATGACGGGCACAGACGCTCGCGTCCGAGGCACCATCCAGCGCCAACGCTTCCAGTGCGTCACGAACGTCCGTGGGAAGCCGCACGTGCTGGTTGTAGTAGGCGAGGAGATCCACGATCGCCGGGATGTACGTGGCATCCGCCTCCCATGCGGCTCGCATATGCCGGAACATGCCTCGCTCGTCGCGCCGCGCGAACGCATCCAGGCCCTCCTGGTGCAGGGCGACCGCTCGCAGGCGGGGATCACCTCCCAGGAGGTCCGCGGTTTCGATGTCGCGTCGCGCCCCACCGGAGGGGCTTCGCTGGACGGAGATCGCGATCATCACCACGGCCGCCGCCGCCAGCGTGACAGCTACGACCCGCTTCACCTCCTCGCTTCCCGCACGCTGTCGGCCAGGGCCCCGGCCGCTGCGTGAATCGCCCCCACGAGGCCAGTGATGGCCTCGAGATGCCATAGGGCCGAGTCGGCCTCGTTGAGGCGGAGCCATGCCTTCGCCAAATAGAAGTGGGCCTCGGCGGCGTAGGGGTTGCCCTCGGGTTCCAGGGCAGCCGAGAGACTGGCCACGGCCTCCTCCGGCGCTCCCGTCTGGAGTTGCGCTATTCCCAGAAAGAACTGGACCCCTGGGCCCGGCTCCAGGCGGGCCCCTACAGCCAGCTCCCTGGCGGCCCTCCGGAAATCGTGCGCCCGGTAGTGCTCCATTCCCCGGTCGATAATCGCCGTCGCGCTGTCGGCTCCGGTCCTGACGGGGAGCGGCGCGAAAACGGGAACTGCTTCGAGATGTCCGAGCCGCTCGATCTCGCTCTCCAGGGGCAAGAACAACCACAGCAGGACGACTGCGGCGGCGGCGAAGGGACTCACCCAGGCGAGCGGGCGCCATCGCATCCCTTCACCGCGCTTGAGGAGCGCCTCACGCAGCACCATGCCTTCACACACCGCCCGCTGGCACTCCTCGCACTCGAGCAAGTGGATCTCGAAGCGCTCCTCCTCGGTCGGAGAAAGCGTGCCCGCCACGTAGCGATGGACGGCATCGTCGTCGTTGAACGCAGGACAGGGACCGGAGATGTTCACACTCTTTCAGTCTCCCCGCCACAGAAATCGTGACGTCGGAGTTCCTTCTCCAGGAAAGCCCGCAGCTCGACAAGAGATCTCGACTTCCGCTTCCGCACCCGCGACGGGGGCTCGCCGAGGTCGGCCGCGATGTCCACCAAACGCTCTCCATGCACATAGAAGCGTCGGAGGAGAGTCTGATCTCTGACACGTAGCCTATTCAAGGCCTTTTCGACGAGGGTCACCTCGTCTGCCCGGATCAGCGCGTCGAGAGGGGACGGTGCCTCTTGTGAAAGTTCTTCTAGTACGTCGTTCCGTCGGTCGCGGATGCGCCGCTTGACCGCGTCGGCGATGACATGGCGTGCGATGCCATGGACGTAGGCCGCCAAAGACACGGACGAAGGGATGCGTCCTGCCCGCACCGCCTCGACCGCACGGGTCAGGATCTCCTGCACCGCGTCCGAGATCTCGTCTTCGTCGGCCAGAGAGCGGGCTACGATCAGACGTACCCCGGAGACGAGCGTGTCGGAAAGAACCTCGTAGAGGTCGTTCGCGACTTCCGCGTGCGTGCTCACGAAGCTCTCCGGAAGACACCGGCATGGCATTCGATGCAAGTTATACGGCGGTCGCGTCGTACGCGAGCGTTGGGAGCTCTCTCCGTTGCAGCTCAACTCGCCGGCTGGCGCCGGAGCCGTGTCTCGATCAATTCAAGGCCAGAAGTACGTGTACGAGTCGTAGAACGGTACGTACCGCATGGTCTGAGCGTTGCACCGCGGGCCGCCATTTGGTCCGAGCGGGGCAGCGCGCTCTCTGCGTGGTCCACCGGGGATCGCCTGGCGCAAGCGGGACGGCGTAGTCCACCCCCCGCACCTCAGCCATCAGAACTGCGAGGCAGGTTCCACTACGGCTCACGGTTCGCAAGGGCCCTTGGACGCCCTTCTATGGGGGGCTACCACCTTCCCCGCAGCGGCGAGGCTCGCATCGCTGGCAGCCTCTAGTGCTACACCCCAAAAGTTCTGGTACATGAGGGCCACATGTAGTATGATGGTGGCATGGGCATACGGCTGTTGGCAAGCGAGGCTCGGGAGTTGGACCGGATCGTCCGGGAGGGACGGGGCCAAGCGCGCCTGTATCGGCGAGCCCGGATGGTTCAGATGGCTGCCTCGGGCGCATCGGCCTCGTCGATTGCGCGAGCCTTGGGAACGAATCGGAGCCGCGTGGGCGAGTGGCTTCGGAGGTTCGAGGCGGAGGGTGTAGCGGGGTTCGAGGATCAGCCGCGGAGCGGTCGGCCGCTTGAGATCACAGCGCTTGAGCGGCACCAAGTGATCGCCGCGGCGTGCAGTGCTCCGAGCGAGTTCGGACAGGATCGCGCGGTGTGGAGCCACGAAGCCCTGGCCGAGGCGCTGCAGACGAGCGGTCGGGTCCGCTCGATCAGCAGCAGCGCAGTGGGCCGGATCCTGGCGGACGCCGAGATCAAGCCCCACCGTGTGAAGTCGTGGTGTCACAGCACGGATCCAGAGTATCAGCCAAAGATGCGGTCGATTGTGGATCTGTACGTGTCACCGCCGGCGGGGGCATCGGTGCTGAGCATCGATGAGAAGAGCGGGATCCAGGCCCTGTCGAGGTCGAGGCCGATGGTACAGGCGTCTCCGGGCAGAGGCCCACGTCGGGAGTTCGAGTACAAGCGGAACGGGACCCGGTGTCTGTTCGCCTGCTTCAACGTCCGTACGGGACAAGTGCTTGGGCGCTGCACGCTTCGGCGGGCCCGTGATGACTTCTTCTCGTTCATGGACCTGGTGGTGCAACGCTACCGCCAGGGACGGGTGCATGTGGTGCTCGACAATCTGAACACGCATAAGGACACGAGCCGGGGCAGGTTCCTGACCGAGTGGAATCGGGCGCATGGAGAGCGCTTCGTGTTCCACTATACTCCGACGCACGGGTCGTGGCTGAACCAGGTGGAGCTGTGGTTCAGCATCCTGACCCGCCGCGTGCTGCGCCACGGTGACTTCCTGACGCCGGATGAGTTGGTGGGGACGATCGAGCGGTTCATCGAGACCTGGAACGGCAAGGAGGCCAAGCCGTTCCGGTGGACGTACCAAGGACGTCCCCTGGTGAGTACCTGAGGGAGCTTGAGGAGCGATGAAGCACCTACAGCGAGAGGCCGCCAAGCAGCGGCTGGAGCGGTTGCTCTCGGCCAACCCCATCACCCAGGGCATGTACGTCCGCACGTGGGGTGACCATCTCATCCTCGGCCGTCAGGAGGCCTTTGGACCGGAAGGCGAGATGGAGGCCGACGACCGTGTCCGCCTCACCGCACGCAGCAACTCTTCGTGGGGCCTCAGCGTCCGCCGTCACACGGGTCGCTGGGAGAAAACTCCCTTCACAGGCACCCTCGAGGAGCTCAGCGATGTGATCTGGTCCCTCATGCAACACATCGTCGCTCCATACACGTGATGTGTACCATTACTTCTGGGGCGTTGTACTAGTGCACCCCCTTGTGCGCCAGCCAGCGCTCCGCGTCCAACGCCGCCATGCACCCCGTCCCCGCCGCCGAGATGGCCTGCCGGTAGTAGTCGTCCATGACGTCGCCGCAGGCGAAGATCCCCTCCACGGAGGTGTGGGTCCGCCACGGCACGGGCATCTCGATGTAGCCGTTGGACTTCAGCTTGATCTTACCCTTCAGGAACGCAGTGTTGGGGTGGTGGCCGATGGCCACGAACAGGCCGGCCACCTGGATCTCGCTCTCCTCGCCGGTGACCGTGTCCTTCAGGCGGAGCCCGGTGATGAAGTCGTCGCCCAGGACCTCGGTGACCACCTTGTTCCACAGGGGGCGGATCTTGGGGCTCGAGAGCGCCTCCTCCACCATGATCTTCGACGCGCGGAACTCGTCGCGGCGGTGGATGACCAGCACCTCCTTGGCGAATTTCGTCAGGTAGGTGGCGTCCTCCAGGGCCGAGTCGCCACCGCCCACCACCGCAAGCGTCTGGTTGCGGAACGCGGGAAGGGCGCCGTCGCACACGGCGCAGGCGCTCACGCCGCCCCCCGAGTGGGCCAGGCGCTCCTCGTTGGCCAGGCCGATCCACCTGGCGTTGGCCCCGGTGGCGAGGATGACCGCGTCGGCCTTCACCGTCTTGCCCCGGCTCGAGGTGAGCACGAAGGGGTGCTGCTCCACGTCGATGTCCACGACGTCCTCGGTGAGGATGCGCACGTCGAAGCGCTGGGCCTGGGCGCGCATCTCCATCATGAGATCCTGCCCCTGGATCCCATCCTTGAAGCCCGGGAAGTTCTCCACGTCGGTGGTGAACATGAGTTGGCCGCCGGGGATCATGGTCCGGCTCCCGGCGCCCTCGAACACGAGGGGGTCGAGATCAGCCCGGGCGGCGTAGATGGCGGCGGTCCAGCCTGCGGGGCCGGAACCGACGATGACGACCTTCTCATGCTCGCGGGGGGTGTTGTCAGCCATGGTCTCCCTGCCTGCGGGTCGGTTCGTTGTCTTGGAATTGCTTGGACGCCGTGGAGTGTCCCGGGTTCACCCGGGCCGCGGGGTCCACGAAGTGCACGGCCTGGTTGGCGGCGATGGCCGCCTCGGCGAAGCCGGCGGCGATGAGGTCCAGTTTCCCGGGGTAGTCCACCAGATCGCCGGCGGCGTAGATGCCGGGAACGTTGGTCTCCATCATCGGGCTCACCTTCACCCGGTTCTTCGCGATGTCGAGGCCCCAGCCCGCCATCGGGCCCAGGTCGGGCTTGAAGCCCAGGAGCGCGAACACCGCATCGCACGCCAGGCGTGTCTCCACGCCGGTGCGGGTGTCGAAGATCGTCACCGCCTCGACGCGCTCCGCCCCGTGGATCTCGCGCACCTCGTGGAAGGTGCACAGGCGGATCTCGCCGGCCGCCAGGGCGGCCTCCATGCGCGCCACGGTGGCCTGGTGGGCGCGCCACCCGTCGCGCCGATGCACCAGCGTGGTGGAGGCGGCATGGTCCTTGAGGATGAGGACCCAGTCCAGCGCCGAGTCGCCACCGCCCACCACGACCACGTGCTTGCCCGCACACGCCGACGGGTCCTTCACCGCGTGTTCCACTCCCTTGTTCAGGAGCGTCTCGTACCCGGGAACGTCCAGCGCCATGGGCTCCAGGGAGCCCCTCCCCCCGGCCAGGATGACGGCTCTGGTGCGGTACTCGCCGCGGCGCCCCACCAAGCGGAAGCCACCCTCCTCCCGGACCACGTCCCGGACCTGTTCGTCCAGGACCACGTCGGGGTCGAACTGGAGCCCTTGCTCCACGAGATTGCTCGCCAGGTCTTTGGCCAGGATCCGAGGGAATCCCCCCACGTCGAAGACGTCCTTCTCGGGGTAGAGGGCGACCAACTGGCCGCCCAACTCCGGCAGGGAGTCGATGATCCGCGTGGAGCGTCCGCGCAGCCCCGCGTAGAACGCAGCGAAGAGACCCGTGAGGCCTCCGCCGATGATGGTGATATCCCGGACTTCGTCGGTCATCTACGTCCCTTGGGGGCACATGGGGCACAGCGATGAAGTCTAACCCGCACCGGGGGTGGGTCCAACGCCCCCCGTCCCCTCCCCCCGGAACAGCTCCGACGCCTTGTACCGGGCCACCCCCCGGGCAGCCAGGAGCTTGATCCCCACGGCCGCGGGAACGCCGATGAGGAGCCCCACGAACCCGAAGTAGAACCCGCCCACCGCCAGGGCGAGAAGAACCCATACGGGGTGGAGCCCCACCGAGTCGCCGACGATGCGCGGGCTGATGAGGGAGCTCTCCAGAACCTGGGCCGCCCCGTACACCACCGCCACCTTGAGAAGCGACACGCCCACGCTCCCGCTCACCACGGCCAGGAAGAGAGCGGGGATGAGGCTGAGCACGAGCCCCAAGTAAGGAACCACGTTGAAGAGAGCCACCAGGAGGCCCAGCATGGCGGCGTGGGGGAAGGAGAGGACGGCCAGCCCCATGCCGGTGATGAGGCCCATCGCCGCCGCCACCGTCACCTGGCCACGGAGGTAGCGTCCCAGGAGCCTGTCGTACTCCCGAGCAAACGAGAGCACCGACTCCTTGCGCGTCGCGGGGACCAGCTCGACCGCGGCGGCCGTGAGACGGTTCCAGTCCCGCAACAGGTAGAACGTGAGCACCGGAGTGAGCACCACGTATCCGGCGATGGTGAGGAAGGCGCCGATCCCCCGCCCCATACCCAGCACACTCTGCCACGCCCACCCGGCCAACGCCTCCCGGCGGCTTTCCAGGAAGGCCATCACCGCCGCCGAGTCCACGGCGCGCAGCCGCGCGGCCAGCGCCTCCTCATCCAGGAGCGGCACCTCGACCTGGAGGAGCCGCGCCTGCATGCCGTCCAGCCACGCCGCCAGGCGCTCGAAGAACACCGGCGCCTTCTCGGCCACCTGGGAGAGCTGGTCGAACGCCGCTGGGATCCCCAGGAACAGGAGCGTCGCCACCGCGGCCAGTGCCGGAAGCGCGAGAAGAGCGATAGCCAGCACCCGAGGAGTCCGGCGTGTCTCCAGCCGGTCCACCAGCGGGTCGAGCATGTACGCCAGCGCCACCGCCAACACGAAGGGCGCCAGCACCGAGCCGGTGGTGACCAGGAGCCAGTCCAGGGCCAGGAGCCCGGCGACAGCCAGTAGGACGCCGTATCCGGGCTTCCCGCGGAACGGCGACAAGGCGGCCCAGAGGAGAAAGAAGAGGAGGAAGGGGTTGAGGATCCCTCGGAGGGCGAAGAGGAAGAACGCCAGGACGAGGAGCACCGCCGCCGCCTGGATGCCTCGCCAGAAGGTGAACTCGGTTCGCTCCACGAACCCTCCTCGGGCTTCGTTTGGTTCGTGACGGCCTGCGCGCCGGCCGCTACTGCGCCTCGCCCCCCAGGAGCTCCCGGGCCACGTTCACCACGTCGCGGGCGTTGTCGTAGGAGATGCGGGCCGCCGCCTCCGGAAGGGGGAGCCACACGCACTCGGTGATCCCCTCCGCCGCCTCCGGCTTCGGCTCCCCCTGCTCCGACGTCATCAGGTAGAAGGCACAGAATTTGTGGATGAGCTTCCCCTCCGCGCGGAAGTACCAGTCGATGGAGGCCAGCTCCTGGCCGAGCAGCAGGTCCGCCAGCCCCGTTTCCTCCCGGACTTCGCGCATCGCCGCCTCCCCGCTCCCCTCCCCGTTCTCCAGGTGCCCCTTGGGAAGCCCCCAGTTCTGGTACGGATCGCGGATGACGAGGATGTGTGGCTCCCCGCCGATGGTGCGGACCACCACGCCCCCGGCGCTCCGCTCGATCCTGGCCCGTGTTCGCTTCGCCATGGGGACCTAGAAGATGGTGAGGCGCACGTAGCGCTTGGGGTTCTCGCGGAGGTCCTTGAGCAGCGTGCTCAGCTCCAGGAGGGCATCCTCGGCACGCAGGGCCAGGGTGGTGTCGGTCACCATCCGTCCCAGAGTGCCCTGCCCCGCTTCCATCTGGGCGGTCACGCGGTCGAGGCGGGCGAAGGCCGAGTCGGCCCGGGCCAGCGCCACCGCCAGCTCGTCGCTGGACTCGGCCAGGTCCGCGGCGATCTTGCTCGCGCCGCGGGTCGCGCCGGACACGTTCCCGATGATGGAGTCCAGTTGGGCGTCGGCCAGGATCTCCTCGATCCGCTCGAAGGAGCGCCTCGCAACCCGCGACGAGGCCTCGATCTCGGCCACGGCGCTGTCCACGCTCACCGTGATGCTCCTGGCGATGTCCCCCTGCTGGTCCACCAGGGTGCGTAGGTCCGCGCTCACCGCCGCGAAGTTCTCGATGGCCTGGGCCAGGTTGACGGCCGTGGAGTCGTTGAAGGCGATCTCGAACCGATCCGTGAGAGCCGCCAGGTTGGAGGAGATCTGCTCCGCCGACGCCGTGAGGCGCGACATCTCGGGAAGGGTGTAGCCGCCCAGCACCAGGACCCCGTCGGACCGGGTGCCAGGAGGCACCGGGTAGAAGTCGAACCCGGAATAGCTGCTCCGGGGCACGATCTCCGCCTGCCAGTCACCGAAGAACGACTCCGGGGCCAAGAGGACCGCCGCGTCGGGCGGGAAGGCGAGCTCCGTGTTCAGCTCCAGCCTCACCCGCACTGCCTTACCGTCCGGCTCGACCCCGATCCCGACCACCCGGCCCACCTGGACGCCCCTGAACTTCACCGCGCCTCCCGGCGAGAGCTGGGACACGTCGGTCAGCAGGACCTCGATGGGCACCATGACGCGCCCCCAGTTGGTCCCTTTCAGCCAGAGGGTGCCCCCCACCCCCACCGTCAGGGCGGCGATGATCACGGACCCCACCAGGACCTCTCGTCCCCGACTCACGATGCCACCTCCAGAAGGTCGGGCCTCCCCTCGA
>Ga0315541_1002007_pt1 | contig 17658 bp, 13 predicted proteins | sample SalMarSW160190MG_FD_203095 | JGI IMG/M metagenome (GOLD analysis project Ga0315541, IMG submission 203095) | Salt marsh sediment microbial communities from the Plum Island Ecosystem LTER, Massachusetts, United States - Salt Marsh Sediment SW1601-190 ...
GGGCACAGGTGGCTTCTGAAATGCAAGTAAGACAGATTACAATTGCGAGAGCTATTAAAGTAGTCAATGTGGGAAAGCAGAGTAAGAAGTCGAAGGCTATAGTAAACCGAAAGGGAAGGCTATAGTTTATGTGAAACCATGCCTGTTGCTTGAAGCCGTATTGGGGAAAACCCGACGTACGGAATTTAGAGGGGGCAGTGGAAACACAGTTCGGCTGTGCGCCACTGCTCTACTCGGCGAGGGAGAACCTCACGCACGGTTTGATGAGGGGCGCTGGAAATAGGGTATGGTTGAGATACTGTGACACTCCCAGAGGAAACGGGGAGAGACAGGGAATACAAACTTCGACCTGTAGCCACTACGCCTGTTGCTCTACTCTACTGTTAGATCTTTGTTAAGAAAAAGAGCTAAAAATAGGGCCACTAGGAGGTGAAAAATAAGAAAATAAATAGGCCCATTAGCTTGGGAAAAAGAAAGCTTCCTTAAGAGAGAAGTGTTGAAAAATTACTCTCTCTTTTTAGGAGCTTTCAGGAAAGAATGAACCATGTTACATCTTAAAGGAGAAAAAGAATGAGAAAATTGATAGTAATATCACTAAGTGGGATAGTATTTTTGTTAGCGACAACTTTAATGTCACTGGCACAACAGACGAGAATTTGGAACACTACCCAGGTATATAAAGAAATTACTGGAAAAGAGATAGTAAGTTACCATGAGGCACCTGCGTTAAAGGTAAAAGTTGCCGCAGGAGAACTTCCCCCGGTAGAGGAACGACTTCCTGAAGAACCTCTAGTAATGGAACCGATAGAAGAGATTGGAAAATATGGAGGGACACTATATCTAGATAATGTTGGTGGGGAAGCGATGGCGGAGACAGTAATAGGGTGGAAGAGGAGTGGAAGATGGGCAGTTAGATGGGACAAGGACATGAAAAATTTAATTCCCAATGTTTTAAAAGGATATGAATTCTCAAAGGATGGAAAAACTGTTACTCTGTATTTAAGGAAAGGATTGAAATGGTCGGATGGCATGCCCCTTACTGCCGATGATGTCATGTTTTGGTATGAGCTGCTTGCCGATGATGAAATTACACTTTCTAAGCCCATTCAGTGGTGTGCCGGTGGTGAACTGATGAAAATGGAAAAGATAAATGATTATGAAGTCCGAATACAGTTCGCTGTAGGGAATTCAGTGTTTGACTATAATATGTTTTACAATGAACTGTATACGCCTAAACATTATATGAAGAAATGGCATATAAAGTATAACCCGAAAGCAGAAGAACTAGCAAAAAAGGAAGATTTTGAATCTTGGCAACAGTGTTTGGCAAACCATATCAACCTAAATATTCTAAGAGGATTAACAGCCGACCCTGATATGCCTGTTCTCTATCCTTGGAAAGTGAGTAAAATTTCAACTAATCAACTGATTTATGAACGGAATCCTTACTTCTGGCAGATAGATCCAGCAGGAAACCAGCTCCCTTATATAGATAAAGTGCTGGTCAATATTGTGACGGATAAAGAAACAGCCACTATGCGAGCAGTAAGCGGACAGGTGGATATCTTCAGTAACCGAACGGTGTTTGAAGACATTCCATTGGCTATGCGTAACAGAGAGAAAGGCGATTATCACGTAGTAATAGGTAAGGACACTAGCGTAGCTGTAGCAGATTATCAGTTCAACTTGAATTGTAAGGATGAGGTGTTAGCAAAGATTTTCCAGGATGTTAGGTTCCGGCGAGCTATGTCGTTAGCTGTTGATCGGGAGGAGATTAACAATCTCATTTTTAATGGGATGGCTGTACCTTATACCATAGTACCTCCTCCGGAAAGCCAGTTTTATGATCCTGAGATGGCTAAGGCTTACGCTGTATATGATCCAGCAGAGGCTAACAGACTATTAGATGAGATGGGTCTTGAGTGGGATAAGAAGCGCGAATTTCGTTTAAGAGCCGATGGAGAAAAGTTAAACATTATAGTATCAATCTGTTCTGAGAGTGCTGAGAGAGCCGGAGTGGAAATAGCAGAAATGGTTAAGGAAACGTGGAAAAAGGTGGGAGTAGATATAATAATAAAAGTTGTGGAGTCAGGGCTTTTTTATAATTGCGTGCACAAAGCTGATTTTGAGGCAGCCGATCGGGGTCATTTCAAGAAACAGGGTGATGCATATATGTTTCAGCAGTTTGGTGCTGCACCGGTACCTGTTTATAGTAGTCGTTACCGCTCATTTTACGCCGAGGATTGGCATGAATGGATTCGGTCAGAGGGGAAAACAGGGAAAGAGCCCCCGGAATGGTACAAAAGTTATGTGCAGAATCAGCTGCAGATATTTGAAGAAATGAAAACGACCTTAGACAAAGAAAGGCAAACAGAGTTAGGCCAACAGCTATGGCGTGCTTTTGTAGAGAATGTATGGATAATTGGTACGGTAGGTTTTGATCCTTTCCCCATTATAGTTAAAAATCGCCTGAAAAATTATCCAAACCAGGTACTTCAAATACACCTAAGGGATGCACAACAGTACTTTTTGACAAAATAGAGGAGAAGTTGAGTATAAGAGAGAATCCTTGCCCAAGTAATAGGGCAAGGATTCTCTCTTAATTGTGGAAAAAAGAAATGAGCCTAGATTCGGTAAACTAAGCTGTTTTATGCCAAAAATTCATTTTTCCACTTCTTTGAGACTATGATTTCACCCTAAAGTGCAAGTTAAGGTGGCAATTTTTATTCCTTGTTCTTAAAAATTTGTTTTTTGTCTAACTTGAAGCAATTCTTGGCGTATCTTCCCTGTGAGGGGAGGAAACTTATACTATCGTTTCAATGAGCCGAACAGTTAGACTACGTAATAAGGTTTACCTCGGGTAAGCTCTCTAAAGATATACTCAAAAAGCTCCCGGTAAGGATAAAACTTAGAGAACTTGATGAAGTACTGCTTTTTCTTTCTCTGAATAAGAGCCGGTAGATTTAGAAGGTACATTGAGGTGGTTTAAGAACTCCCTTTTTCTACAAAAAACTGGATAAAGAATCTGGAAATGAGAGGTAAGTTGGGAGAAAAAAAGTAGAAGTTGGATAAAAAAAGGTGAATATCGAAAGGACTTTACTTATCTCAGCGGCTCTTTGACAAAATAAAAAATACCCCTACATAGAGAGAAGAAAGAGACTAGATTTACCGAGCTGTTTGAAGGGATTGGTGTTAGGGAGGAGATCTTTTTCTCTGAATCAGCAAAAGGATAAAAGTTAGCACCTTAGAAGCTTTCAGTTTTTTCTTATAGGATTTATCCCAGGTCTTCAAATACTTCATAAGGTTAAGGGTAATTCCTATAACAAAACGCATCACTCGCTTCAAAAGGGTAGTTGTACAGGCCATGGTTGCCTCAATCGAAGCCATAATCCATAGATGCGGGGAGATTCTAAGATATCTAAATCAGAGGATTTTTTTACAAGTTCCATTAGAGCGCTCAGAGGCTGAGCGAAGGTTTCTAATCTTTTTCCAGCGATCTGAACCTCGGGGAATTTCACAGACAAGACGGGGATGAGCTTTAATGGACATATGAGTGGAGTAGCCACATTCAGTGCCAAGATACTTACAGGCCTCGATAGGATTGGGAACTGCCAGGGGGCAGGTTAAACACTGTTTTCGACAGACAAAGGATACCCTTTTTTTCTCCTTATCATATCCATTGGGCTTACATAATGTCCCACAAGGAGCAATTAAGCAAAGTTTGGCACTATGCAATCCCAATTTCCAAAATAAGAATGCCCATAAAATGAGGGTTATAGGGATTCAAATAGCTAAAAATGGCATTTTGCTGTCAAACTTGGGTTGAAAGAAGACTTTTTGAGACTTAACCCATTTATGACATTGCTTGGGAAGAGGATTGAGATAGTGAACTTCTTCACCTTCATTTTCCTGACCCCATTCCTCTGAGATAACGGGAAGAAGATCGGCTTTAATTTCCTTCATTTTTTTCTCCTGATGTGCTCAATAAATATTCTCTATTATACATCAGGAGAGCATTTTAGTCAAATTTAAGTACTTTATTTTTACTTTTTATTAGATTTTTTCAAAAAGCAAAATCTTGAATTAACGGAAATAGGATGAGAAGTTATATTATTCGTCGATTTATTTATATGATATTTATTTTTCTGATAATATCTGTGTTGGCATTTATTATTATTCAACTTCCTCCCGGTAATTACCTAACTTACTACTTAGCTCACTTGTCAGAATATGGCCAAGATATAAATCCCGACTCTCCAGAAGCGCAAATACTGAGAAAGAAATTTGGTCTAGATTTACCCATATATCTGCAATACTTTAAATGGATGTGGAATATGCTCCAGGGAGATTTTGGAAAATCTTTTAAATGGGGGAAACCGGTTATTAGTTTATTAGCTGAGCGAATACCATTAACAATAACTATTTCTCTTTTCAGTCTTATTTTTACCTATGGGGTGGCTATTCCTATAGGAATTTACTCAGCTACTCATCAGTATTCTGCCGCTGATTACACTTTTACGGTGATTGGTTTTGTTGGTCTAGCTATTCCTAACTTTCTCTTTGCCATTATATTGATGTGGATCTTTTACAGTTATTTTGGCCTCAGCGTAGGGGGTCTTTTCTCGCCTGAATATGTAGCTGCCTCCTGGAGTATAGGTAAATTTATGAATATGTTAAAGCATCTTCCTATCCCTATAGTAGTTATTGGCACAGCGGGCACAGCTGGGCTCATTCGAGTTATGCGTGGCTGCCTGTTGGATGAACTTAGAAAACAGTACGTGATAACTGCTCGGGCCAAAGGAGTGACCGAAAGAACCCTTTTATTTAAGTATCCAGTAAGGGCAGCCATTAATCCCATAATTAGTACCATAGGTTGGACACTTCCCAAAATTGTCTCTGGGATGGCTATTACAGCTCTAGTACTTGGCTTACCTACTACGGGTCCTCTTCTCCTCGAAGCATTAATGACCCAGGATATGTATTTGGCTGGAAGCACGGTTATGTTTTTAACCTTTTTAACCGTGATCGGAACCTTTATCTCTGATATTTTGTTAGTTTGGATAGATCCCCGTATTCGATTTTGTGAAAAGAAAGTGTCTAAAATATGAAAAAGAGAAGGGAAATTAGTGCTGAAGAAAAATTTTATCTAGCCTCACAGTGGCAGCTTATGTGGCAAAAGTTTATAAAGCACAAGTTGGCCATTTTAGGAGGGACCATATTAGCCATTTTTTATATTTTAGCTATATTCTGTGAGTTCTTCTCCGTTGGGGATATATATAAAACTAGTTCAAAGTATAAATATTGTCCACCTCAAAGAATTCATTTCTTTGATGAAAAAGGAAAGTTTCATTTTCGCCCCTTCGTTTATGGAATAAAGAGCAAGCTTGACCCGGTAACCTGGGGAATAATATATATCGAGGACAAGACTAAAAAATATCCCATCTACTTTTTCATTCATGGAGATAAATATAAACTTTGGAACTTATTTGAGGGAGATCTTCATCTTTTCGGAGTGAAAGAGGGAACGATGTTTTTATTTGGGACAAATAAACTGGGAAGAGATCTATTCTCTCGCAATCTTTATGCCGCCCGTATTTCTTTATCCATAGGCTTAATAGGGGTAATCCTCAGCTTTATCTTGGGAATTATATTAGGAGGAATCTCGGGGTATTTCGGAGGAAAAGCCGATATGATTATCCAAAGAATTATAGAGCTTTTGATCTCCATACCAGCCATTCCTCTTTGGATGGCTTTAGGCGCAGCTCTGCCACCTCGTTGGCCGTCAATTAAGGTTTACTTTAGCATTACTATCATTCTCTCTATTGTGGGTTGGTGTGGCCTAGCCAGAATAGTGAGAGGAAAGCTCTTAGAGCTGAGAGAGGAGGATTTTGCCATGGCGGCTAAAATTGCTGGAGCAAGTGGGTTAAGAATAATAACCAGGCATCTTCTTCCCTCTTTTTCAAGTTATCTTATAGTGCACTTAACCCTACATATACCGAGTATGATTTTGGGCGAGACCGCTTTGAGCTTTCTTGGGGTAGGACTTCGTCCTCCGGTGGTTAGCTGGGGAGTGCTTTTGAAGCAAGCCCAAAATGTTCGTACTGTAGCTCTTTATCCCTGGCTTTTAATTCCTGGTGCTTTTGTCATCATCACCGTGTTAGCTTTTAATTTTCTAGGCGATGGCCTTCGCGACGCGGCTGATCCATATAAATGAAGCTTACTTACTCCTTTCTGGCCTATCTGTGAGTCCTACGTTTAGCATAGACGGGGTTCAGGTTTTTCTGCATTCTTAATTTCTCTTTTTAGGGTTTTCAGGAGGAAATGGACCATGCCTAAATAAGGCAAGTAAGGGTTGAAAATAAAAAGCCGTAAGAAAGGTGAAAGAAATATAAACGAATTCAAAAAAAAGAATTAGAAGGACAATTGAAGGAGAGTCTGTAGATAGAAGTCCTTTAGGCTTATATGTGGTGGATTGTGATGCCATAGAAAAAGTCATTGGCCTAAACATTATGTAAAAGATAAAACTGGACGACAGATCGCTTTTTGGGAGGGGAGACGCGATGAGGTTGTGGAGAGTTACAAAAAAAATACTGTTGAATTTTTCGAAAAAAATTGATTCTGTGGATCTTATTACCTTCAAGGGAGGGTTCCTGGTTCCTCCAAAAATTATGTACCTAATCGGCCGAAGAAAATCGGTAGCGAAACTTGGGAAGATGATAAAGGACGTGTCTTTAAGGCATCTCGAATCTCACGTAAAGAACTCCCAGCTTGCTGGAGGGTTCTTTACGTATTACCTGATTATTCGCTTTTTCTGAGCAAATAATTCAATTGTGACACAGTCTGGTTAACAAAAAGAAACGTACTTTAGTGAATGTTTACTGAACCATATCTGAGAGCTGGCACTATTTCACCAGAGAATTCAATGAATAAGAATTGTCCTGAAGAAAAAAAGGATAACAAAACTTAAAAATGGGTAAACGAGAAGAGACTGTACTCATCGTTGGGCTATAGGTTACAATAAAGAAAATTGATGGTGAAATATGTTTAACAGGGATTTCTTCATTGGACACTTTGATATTATCTAGCGATTTTATTTGAATTCAAATTCAATTTTGTGATGATTAAGCCAGGAATACACTAGTTTAATCCCTTTTTCCTCTAATTTGTAATCGATCTTTGAAAAAATAGGTTGCAAGATATCCTCATATCTGTGCCCCATGAAAGATACACATATCCTATCGCCTCTTTTTTTCACAAAGGCCTCTACCTCCAGAAAATCTTCCACTATGGTCTGGATGTGCTTATTCTTATGCTCATCAGGAAGTGACTTTTTGAAAGCACTCACTGTATGATAAGCGATCTTTTTGTAATAGAGCAAGAGACTTATCTTTGCCAGATCTATCCCTGGAAGATGATCTAAGTGGAGAAATATGTTCTCTTTGAAAAAGTTCTCAATTCTCCAGCGCTTGGAGTATTCCCAGATTAAGCGGGGTTCTATATCTTCTTGGACATTGGTTAGATATCCTCGCAAAGGAGGATCCTCATCTTCCTCTGCCACTACGATGAGCTTTAACCTACCAGTGTAGTTTCGAATATTAGTGGTGGTAACAGCGATTTGGTTCTCGTTCAGCTTTCTGAATGCATCTTTGGATATTCCCCTCATTTCCTTAACTCTGTTTTGGTAAAGGCGAAGAAGAGTGACAAATTCCACCTTGTAGTGTTTATCCAAGAAGTCGAGCAGCTCTCCCACGGAAAACCATTTATCAAAGATAAAGCGGATATTCTTTCTATCTACTGCTTTAAGGGTAGCATCTACTAGAGGAAGAGCCGCATCTACAGGTTTTTCCCCTGCATAGTGAGGCTCCAGGTATACAGGCTCTTTTTCCAGACTGTCTTGAGCATAGTAGAATCTTATCCCTGGAAGAGATATGTTTCTTGATGGAAGAGCTTTCCAGATGATTATGAAAATGGCTATCTTCTGGAAACTGGGAAAACCCAGAGGCACAGATTATACCCAAATCAGATACTTTACCAGCAGTATTTAGACTCCTTTTTCCAAATATTGCAGCATTAATAAGACAAAGAGCAGATTTTATAGGAGGAATTCTCTCCCTCTTTTTGATATTCAAAAGCTCTATTTGTTCCTCTAAAAGATGCAATTTAAGAAAAGGAGCAAGGAGAAAAAGTCCACCTTTATGGGTGCTAAAGCCTCTTTTTAAAATCTCTTCTAGCTCTTTCTCTATATTAGTTTGAGATTGATTGGTAAATGAGGAAAGACAAGGATTCTGTGATGGAACCCTTGTATCCTCCAGGGAAAACTCATTTAAGAGCGCATTTTTTTCGTTTTTTTTAAAGTGATGCCATATTTAGATAGAGTTCTTGCTACTGACCGAGCAGAAATTTTGTAACCTTCTTCTTGGAGTACATCAGCTATCTGGTACATGTCTTTGGTTCTATCCTCAAAGCGGATCTGGATTATTCTTTGTTCTGCTTCTTCTGTTCTGCGATAACATCTTTTAGGACCGGTACCCTTTGGAACAAGCGCTTCTATTCCCTCTTTTTCAAAAAGGTGCAAAGCAGTATAAAAACTTTGTCTTGAGGAGTAACCAAAGATAGAGATTATTTCCTCTACGGGACGATGCTCCATGTAGTACATCCTTATCATCTCGTATTTTACCTGCTGGGGAGAGCTTGTGTCAATCTTAAAAGATCTACCAGTTTCAGGGGTTTCTAGAATGAGGTGTTTGTTTTCTCTTCGCATGGCTTTTCTCCTTTTTTGTATTTTAACCCATTTTACCAAAAAGGAGAAATTTGTCCAGTTAAATATGACACTTAAGAGCGGTTAAACAATTTTTTCTCAAATTCGGTACAAAACAAGAAGATTTTAATAGGAAATGATAGGGAAATTTATATCTTTAATCATATTTTTTCAAAGAGCTATAATTTAATGACACAATTAGATAGACAAAATTCAGAGCATTTCCAAACAAATTACTTTAAATTAAAAGTATTCATAAAATTGATTGTCCAATGAAGAAATCCCTGTTTAAACTAGAAATCAAAAAAAATATAGATGGTATTTTCTGGGATAGTCCTCAAGTTTCGATGAAGGCATCATGCGATGCTCTATTCCAAATTGTTGGGAGAAAGGGCCAGAGCAAATATCATAATCACAAGGATTGGAAATTCAAGGTTAGAGAAAAAAATGCGGTTAAAAATTATGCTGACGGATGTGATACTCTCATTTCTGATGTATTTGCATGTGACGGTCTTGAATTAACCAGGCAAATCAGCTTTAGTAAAAAAAGACAGCTCTTTTTTCATATAAGGCTTTTGGTAAATAATAAAGGTAGTCATACCCTAAAACTGATGCGATTAATTCCGATTTTAATACAAGGAGCAGAAAACTTAACTATAGGAGAATGCGAGGCAAAGAAATGGTCATTATTCCGGCAAGCACGGCACAAGAATGATCTTCCTTCCATATGCATCCTTGGCAAAACCGATGGAGCATATATAGATGCTCTAAAAGGTCTGTCTGAATCCGGGGAGAAAATCGTTGATGTTGTTGGCGAGATTCCACGCACAGTTGTCAGCGATGAACTTACTGTGCTGAAAGGTAAAGAAGGGAGAGGCCCTGGTAGTCTCCTGCTTGGGTTTCTCACTGGTATGTCTCAGCTGGTTAAATATGAAATTACTATTGATCGTTCCAGAAAACGATTTGAAAAGCTGGAGGCATCATGCCTGATGGATGGGATCCTACTAGAGCCTGGTGAACAAAGGGCGGGAGAATGGCTGCGGATTGACGGAAATGAGGATGCTTTTTATGCTATTGAGAAATTTACGCGCATAAAGGGGATCATCTCAAACTCATTTCCATTGCCAAATCCGCCTTCCGTATATTGCACATGGTACTATTATGGTGGAACAATTACCCAGGAGGATATAATTGAGAATCTAAACGCTCTTGTACAATACAAGATTCCCATCGATGTATTCCAGATTGATGCAGGCTGGTCGAGGAAATGGGGGGATTGGAAAGCAAATCATAAATTCTCCTTCGGAATGAAATACTTAGCCGACCGGATAAAATCTTGCGGGTTTCGTCCTGGGATATGGACCTGTCCGTTTATAATTGATCCTGAGTATAAAATAAGGTATTCTCATCCGGATTGGCTGTTAAGAAAAGCTGATGGAAGGCCGGTAATGTTCAAGATGGGGGATATGAATTACGTCTTAGATACAACTCATCCCAAGGTGCTGAAATGGATAGAGAATCTATACAGAAAGCTAACATTTGAATGGGGATATACCTACCATAAACTCGACTTTACTCGTGCAGTAGCAATTGATCCAGAGGCTGTATTTCATGATAGGAAAGCTACAAGGACGCAGGCATTCAGAAGGGGTATAAAGGCGGTAAGGAGGGGTGCAGGATCAGAATCGTATATATCTGTATGCGGTGGATTATATAGCGCACCTTCAGGTCTAGTAGACGCTCATCGCACCAGTTCAGATGTTTGCAGTATATGGCCTGTGTCTGAGGATAACAAAGAGATTGTTGCTCCTCATACTATAAAACAGAATGTATTAAGATATTGGATGAATAATCTATGGCATAACGATCCTGATGCACTGATGGTGCGCAGAAGAACCAGTATGTTCAGGGGACGTCGTTCAAGCTTAGGTTTATTAACTGACAATGAAGCAAAAATTTTTGCGCTAAACCAGTATTTTAGTGGAGGCATAATCTGTTTTACCGAAAGAGTGCAGCAAATTGACCCAGACAGGCTCGGGTTGCTGCGGCATATCATCCCCTCCCTCGGAAAGTCAGCTATTCCAAGAGATATATTTTTAGGGGAAAGATATCCAACTATTTATGATGTGCAGGTAAATCCTGCAGTTCCAGGGCTTGGAGAGTGGCACACTGTTGCATTTGTAAATTGGTCGAATAAACCTGTAAAATTTACATTCAATTTGAATGAAAATATTGTGGGAGAATTTTCTAAAGTCTACCAGCAGTATTTTATTTCAGAATTCTGGAGTGGTGATATAAGAGATTGTATAGGATATGGAGATAGGATAGAATTTCGAGAATTAAAAGGGCATTCCGCCATGCTGGTAAAAATTGCTCCTCAAACTGACCATAAGCCGGTCTTACTATATTCTAATGGTCACTTTTCTATGGGAGGCACTGAAATAACTTCATGGAAATATGGAGAAAATAAACTGAAAGTAGGAATAGATTGGCCATGGGATTATCCAGCAGAGTTTATCATACAAGCTCCTAAGAATACTCAGTGGTGTGTTAATCATATATTGTGTAAGACAACTCCTTCCGGTAAAAGAGTAAGAATACATTTACAGGGCCGGTACAATGAAGTTATAGAGCTTAAACTGAATGCTCAGGGTTAAAGTCCTAAGATCCAATTAGGTTTCGTAATAGGTAGGTTTTCCTAAAAAACATTGAATATTCGAGATAGGCCAATCTTCTCTGACATGAAGCGGTTCTTTGTCGTAATTATTCTGCGCTTTCCTCTTGACATTTTTTCTCTCATTTAGTAACAGTAAACCGGATTGAGAAGAGATAGGAGGTCTAAATTGAGTTTTAAACCTATACCAGTGGAGAGAAAGATTGAGGTAATATAGAGAGTGGGAAAAGGATGGACAATCCAGCCCATAGCAAGAGAGACTGGGGCGGATAGAACTTCTATACCTTTGGAAAGAGAAAGCCTTATTTGTTTTAAGGGAAGCTATTGAGCGCCATAGGAGAGGCCCTAAGTTTAAAAAGAACCCCAAGGATAGGGAGATAGAGAAGCTGAGGGAAAAACTAAGTAAGATAGAAAGCCTTTTAAAAGGAAAAGAGGAACAAGCAAGGGAATTAAAAGAAGGGCTGAATCCATCTGGAGAAAAGACAGAATCAGTAAAGCGTCCCTATTGAGGGTGCGAGAAGGTATACAAAAACGGAACCTACAAAAGAAAACCAAAGGAAAAGCTCTGAAAAAGTCTGATTGATTTACCCAAAATGCTAAATTTTTCCTTTGTTCTTTCTCAATTTTTTTCTCCTTATATTTGATAAAAATCCATATCTGGAGTATATTTAGCCCCTTCGGAATCTGAATAGTTTCAAAAAAAATAGGAAAATCTGACACTTTTTGGTAGTTTTTTCAGAAGATTCTTTGTGAGGATAGGAAAAAATATAGAAATTAAGAGGCAAAAAAAGGGCGTGAATAAAAGAAATCGGAGAAAAAAGGCGTACTTTTCCTTTATTGAATTTCGTGTGTTTTTTGCTCCTTGACAATCTTTTAGAAGACCGAAAAACCCAAGGAGGTTCATAACTACAATTTTTTCCTCTTTAGAAGAGAAGGTTGTGTCAATATTAGTGCGTATTGAAAGGAGGTAAGAAGGAGATTTCTAAGGACATAGCGGAAAAGACAATGCAAAATCTAAGAGCTTAGCCTTATAAGTTCAAAGAAAAGCTTAGAAAGTTCAAAAGGCAAGAAAAGAAAGATAAATCAAAGGGGGTAAATTTAAAATGAATCCAACGGAAAAATATTATGATGCAATAGAGAAAATTCTTCAGAAGATAAAAAAAAAGGAGATCGGAAACATCAAAAAAGCTGCAGATATCCTCACTGAAAAGCTAATGCAGGATGAGATAATATGGGTATTTGGCACAGGAGGTCACTCCATTATGGGGGCAATGGAAATGTTTACTCGAGCCGGAGGACTGGCAGCAATAAGTCCTATAGTTCCCCCTGGTATGTCTAACCTTGAGAGCCATCCCAACACTGAGAGTTTAGTGGGGTATGCCCCAAAAATTCTAGACTACTATCGAGTAAAAAAGGGAGACTTGTTGATAGAGATTAATGTGAACGGGATAAATGCAGTAACTATAGACACAGCTTTAGAGTGCAGGAAAAGGGGAATATACATTATAGCGGTAACTTCAGCGGAATTTTCTAAAGGCGCTGTCCCGGGAATTCCTAATAGACACCCGAGCAATAAAAACCTATTTGAATTAGCAAACCTGGTGGTAGATGCTCACGTTCCACCCGGAGATGCAGTGGTTGACGTTGACGGCTTTGACCTTAAAGTTGCTGCCTCATCCACTATTGCTATTGCCTTTATAGTAAACTCTATCGTAGCTGAGGTGGTTGAGAACTTGGTGAAAAAAGGAGCTGTCCCGGAGGTTATCAAGAGTGGAAATATGGCAGGAGGTAAGGAGAGAAATCGCTCGCTAAAGAATAAATATTACTGGAGAATAAAACATATATGAACTATAAAAATAAACTGCAGAGGACATAGGGGAAATGAATATGCTCTCTGTGGTTAGTCTTTAACACTAACAAATAGATAAGAAAAAAAGACGTGCTATAAACGTCAAGTTAAAAGTTGACGTTGTATAATATTATTATGGCTTTCTGTGCTCTTTATAGGCAAATAGAGAAATTGCATAATAGCAAGCCTCCGGTAGAATAGGTTGTTAATGAACCAAGAAAAATACCTTACTCTACCAGGAGGCAAAGATGCAAGAAAGAGAGAAAAAATCAGTAAAGCAGATTCTTGAGGATCTTAGGACAGAGATAAAAAGCTCACAGAATACGCTTCTTGTTGCCATAGATATTGGGAAAGTAAGACATTGTGCCTGCTTTGTAAGCTCTTCAGGAAAAATGCTCCGGCGAAAATTTTTCTTTACCAATACCATCGATGGATTTAGTCAGTTGGTGAGACAGACTAAATTCTATCATAACAAGGAAAAATTACGAGCTACTTTATTCGCTATGGAACCATCGGGATTTTACTGGATCCATCTGTACGAATATCTTGATTTTCGAGAAAAGAAAGTGGTAACGGTATCTCCTTTGGCAGTTAATCGCAATCGAGAAACCATCAAGGTATCCAAGGATAAATCCGATCCTAAAGATGCTTACAACATCGCCGATCTTATGAAGCAGGGAAAGTTCTACTGGTTGTATACTGATAAGTGTGTAAATTCAGAAGGGCTTGATTTAAAAAGAAAAATGGCTTATTCTTTCAAGAGACAAAAGAAAAACAAAAAGGAGAAATAAATGCTCATCGATTTCCATGAAAATCTACATAATCGTAAAAATTATATAGATGAATTAGTGAAGGAATGTAAAAGATTAAAAATTGACAAAGTGTGTTTAATGGGTTTAGGTTCTCATCATGAAATGTTTGGAAATGACGAGGTTGAGCAGGCATTTAAAAAATATCCAGATACGGTCATTGGACTTGGACATATTAAATTAGGTGTAGATACAGTAGATAAGATAGATACACTTTGCCAAAAAGGATTTAGGGGTTTAAAGGTAACCCGTCCTTTAGCTAATTACGATGATAAACGGTTCTTTCCTATTTATGCTCGCGCTCAAGACTACCATATGCCTGTTCTTTTTCATCTAGGAATACTAGCTAGGAGAGAAAATGAGACAAGTTTTGACATTTCTATGAATAGAATGCGCCCTGCATACTTGGACACTATAGCCCGGGCCTTTCCTAAACTTACCCTAATAGGCGCTCATCTGGGAAATCCTTGGTACGAGGAAGCTTGTGAGGTTGCTCGTTGGAATCCCAATGTCTATTTTGATCTTAGCGGTTCAACTTTGAAAAAGAAAAAACCTCCATTTTTTAAAGAAATTTTCTGGTGGACAGGAAAACAGACATTTCACTATAAGGGATTAAAAGGAAAAGAACCTTTTGAAAAAATTGTCTTTGGGGGTGATGTTCCCTATGAGTTAATTGAGGATACAATGAGTGACTATAAAAGCCTTATGGATAATCTGAGAATATCTAGGGAAATTCAAGATAAAGTTTTCGGGAGAACTGCTGCAGAAATTTTAAATCTTTAAGGTTCCTTAAATCAATCTAAGACATTACATGGTATGAAAAAGCGAAGAGAGGTTGATCGTATTTGGATTTTAGACATGTCGCCAAGAAAGAGAAGTCTTCTAGTCCTTTGTCTATCACATGGAGCAATGCACGGTTATCTGGTTGTTTTACCTGCGTTGCTCCCTTTAATAAAGAAGGATTTCAATAACTATCTAATCCTTGGGCTTCTGATATCCATTGTATTTTCTATCTATGGGTGGGGATCTCTTCTTGCGGGTATTATTGCAGACCATTGGTCCAGAAAAAAAGCTATTGTCCTTTCCATGTTTTTATGCAGCGTTGCTTCCTTATTTATTGCTCTTGCCCACAGTCTTTTCTTCATGATAATTTCCTTAGTAATTCTAGGGATAGGAACTTCTCTCTACCATCCTGTTGGATTTTCCTATATAGCTTTCTTTACTGATAAAACACGTGGTAGATGGATAGGAATTCATGGTTTTGCGGGAAATATAGGTATGGCAATGGGATTTGTTACCTCCACGACAATTGGCTATTTGACAGGTTGGAGAAATACTTTTGCTGCGTGGGCCGGAATAGGAGCTACAATAGCGATTATAGATTTAATTGTCCTTGAGAAGCAAAGGAACAAAATAGCAGGAGAAAAAGAGCAAATATCAGATGTTTTCTCGAAATACTTTCGTTCCATTAAGGAATTTTTTTCTTCCGGTATGAGTATATCAACAATTATAGCTATTTTGGTTCTTATTATATGCAGTGGTGCTCTCTGGAATGGTGTATCAGCTTTCCTCGTAGTTTATATCAATGATACCAAAAACCTCTCGTTGATCTTTGCGGGTGGATTAGCTACTATCAGCTATACTGTTGGCTCATTTGCTCAAATTTTTGGGGGAGAAGTATCAGATAGATATGGGCGAATAATTATTATGTTAATTGGATTTGGCCTATTTACTGTTTTCCTTTTCTTGTTTACCCTTCCTCTCGTTAAAAGCGTCTTCTCTATAATCTTATTTGTCTGTGCACTGGGATTTTTCTTCTTTCTTACCCAACCCTCCCTAACAGCTCTAATCGCTGATATTTCTCCGTCAAGCACGGTAGGTTTTATGTACGGCATGAATTTTGCGATTAAATATGGCATTGGGGCGGTCTCCCCATTGTTTGCTGGTTTCCTTGCCAATGCCTACTCTATAGATTGGGTATTCTATTTCTTCTCTCTTATTTCTGCAATAGCTTTTGTATTCTGTTTCCAATTACGCATTCAAACCATTAAATCGACTGAATTCCACCAGTAACTTCCTTAATAGAGCTAATATTAAAAATTGTCACAAAATTATGGGCTGCGTATTACGATAATATAATAATAAGTGTGTGTTTCCTTGACTCTCCTTTTTTAGGAAATTTTAAGTTATTATAAACCTGTCTTATAATAGAAAGAATTTACTCTTGAGGAATAAACAAAGTTAACCAAAAAACTGGTTTTATCAGAAAAAAAATTTAAACACATGTTGCAGGACCATTGGACATATTTTCTTGTTTGATGTTGACAAATCCCTAAAAATTGCCTCGCTTGAACTAAAGAAGAAGCATGCCCATCAAATACAAGAGGGAACCCCCGAAATGACGATGAGGTAAACAGGCCAACCTACGCCTGTGATCCTTTCTCGGTAAAATTTATTGTCTGCACGCTTTTCAGATGTGGGTTTAGGATTATCTGAGTCTACTGACCTCAAAAAGGAAACCTTCAGGCCAGAGCCCTCCAAGTAGATTCACGAGTGCTGAAATTTGGCCCAGCTTACTCTGACCCGCTGTCACAGCGGAATATCGTAGACTGGGATCTCTATAATTTCTTGGAAAAAAGTTCTAACAACGTCCTGCCAGGTGCACCAGCAATCCCAACGCATCTATCTTGACAAAGTCAAATTTCAGGTTATACTATGTTTAGTTTTCTAAACAATTGTTTTATAAACTGAACAGAGGTAGATTTGGATTATGAGAATCCATCAACCACTTAACAAGATTTTGAATAACGAAACTAAAGTGAAAGTCCTGCGTTTCTTATATAGCAATGACATTGAGTGGAGCGGCCGGCGAATTGCGCGAGAAATCCAGATAAGCCCAGCAACGTGTCATAAAGCTCTCCAGGAACTTTACTCAGAAGGAATCGTTTTACTTCGCAATGTGGGAAAGACATATCTTTATCAGTTCAATCATGAAAATTATGTAGCTAAAGAGCTATTGCATCCATTATTCAAAAAAGAAGAAAGGCTACTGAAAGTGATTTCTCGTCTACTGAGAGATGAATTTTCAGAGAAAGTAAAGGACAGGATAGTTTCCATAGCCTTATTTGGTAGCGTAGAGAAAAAGGAAGATCGCCCGGAGAGCGATATTGACCTCCTCGTGTTAGTAACAAGGGCAAAGGATAAGGAAAAAATAGAGAAAGCCTTCGATAATCTCAACGAAAAGACAATGAGGTTGTTTGGAAAGATAGTGTCTCCTTATATAGAATCAGTCTCAGGATTCAGAAGAAAGTATAGACAAGGCCTTCCTGTGGTTAGAGAGATTGTGCAATCGCATAAGCTAATCTCTGGAAAACCTTTAGGAAAAGCGATCTAAATGGTTGCAGAATTATTTGAATTAGAAAAGAGAATAGCCGTGAAAATCATAGATGACCGGGGCATCGAAAGTTTAAGAGTCATCTCATTATAGAAAGGCGAGCAATATGTTTAGACTAATGGATTATTTTCCTAAAGCGAATTTGGAAAAATTCTGCCGGGATAACCATATAAC
>Ga0315541_1002010_pt1 | contig 17647 bp, 12 predicted proteins | sample SalMarSW160190MG_FD_203095 | JGI IMG/M metagenome (GOLD analysis project Ga0315541, IMG submission 203095) | Salt marsh sediment microbial communities from the Plum Island Ecosystem LTER, Massachusetts, United States - Salt Marsh Sediment SW1601-190 ...
GCCCTCTCACCTAATTTTATTTCTTAGCTTCGGACCTCTAGAAGCACCAAATCAGCGCATTTTTACCTATTCTTTCCGCCGTCTATGTTCCGATAAGATATATTATGTAAACCAAAATAAAAGTGAGAGAAAAATAGGATATTTTAGAGTGGCTTTGGTATCAGGGAAAGAGAAACCAATATGAACTTAAAGTTAGCGATTGGCAAGTTACTTTAAGTTTGAAGAAGGGCACTTTAAGTTTTGGTAAGGAGCATACAATTTGATGGTTCTGGGAAAATTGAGGATTAAGAATGAGGCAGTATGAGAAACTGTTTGAGATGAACTTTGGTTTCTGGCCAGATTTTTTGGCGAGTTAGTTAGATATGAATTTGCTTAAGAAAGAAAGCGTTGGAGATTTTTTTCTATTTTTATTGCCTCCCCTATCACCTTAATTTTTTTAATCTTACTCGTATGACCACCAATAATTTCTACCTCTGATCTATTCACGCCTAGCTGCTCAGCCAGAAGATCTACCAGAGCCCTATTCGCTTTTCCCTTCACGGGAGGAGCACTAATTTTTACCTTTAAGGCATCCCCCTGAACTCCCACAATCTCATTTCTGGCTGCTCCAGCTTGCACCTTTACTCTAAATATGACTCCATCATCCACTTTTTGTATGCTCAACATTTTCTCACAGTCTCGTTTCTTCCATTAAAATGATCTCGTACTAAAAAATTGCACTTTTTCTAATGCCGCCAGTGTCTTTTTCCACGATCACTCCACCCTCAATTAGCTGATCCCGATTCAGTACCAGAATAACCCTCATTTCCGCTTTGCTTGTTTTCACTTGAAGAATTCCTCGTCTTGGAAAAAACAGTGCCAAATTTGACCCTCTACGGCCGTATTTTATCATTATAGAAAATGAGCCGAGACAATTTTTCGTTTCACCTGATTGCCTGACATTTTTCCTTCTCCCTTCCAATTTTTCCAAAAATTTTCCCCTACCCTATTCTAATTCCCTGAGTGTTTTTTTGACGAGGGTTACTGCGCGACACATTATGATGGTGAGAATCGAATTGTCTGGGGTCTTTGGTTCGAGTCCTGCCCGGGTCCCCGAACTGCTGATAGATAGAATTTTTCAGATGGAGTTTCGGCTGTAGTCTAAATTGCAGCAAAGGTCCCCAGGGATAATTTCAATAATATTCTTGCCATCGATAGAACTTCTATCCAATTATCAAGCGTTTTGATTAAATGATTCTCTGATCTTGCTCAGATCCAAATATGGGAGCGTTTGAAATCGGATGTATGTGAAGACCGCCCGACACAAGAACATGTTCCTAAGGTGTGAGTAAGGACCTATCCTCACCTTCCCACCTTACCAAAAAGGAGGAAAGGACGGCTCTTATATATAGAAAGGCGTACTCGACTTACAGAAAGAGAAAGGGTAAAACTCATACCTTTTATAGACCTTGGATATATTCTCCAATCACATACTATAAATGATTTCAGGGCCTATCAAATCTATTTCGCACATCCTGGGGGATTTCATTGAAGTTTCGTGCTACAATTCGTGCTGCTGTTCGTGCTATCTCCTCATTCTTGGAGAACACTACGAGCAGTCTATTTCGCACATCCTGGGGGATTTTATTGAAGTTTTCTTCCAAACCCCATGCGACATACCGTGCCGTGTCCTGTTTCTGAGAGAGCGCAAACAGTACAACCCTTGCATACCTGGGGAGTCTGTCAAAGTTCTCTGTCACAGCCCGTGCGACAGGCCTTAGTGCCTTTTCCCTGTCAGACAAAATTAGTAGCAGTTTATTCTGCATGTCGAGGGATAGTTCACCAGGGTCTTCTAGCCTACCCCTGACGGCCTCGTATCGATCATAGAGTTCGAACAGTATGTTATTCCGCAGACCCTCAGGGATTTTATCAAAGTTTCGTGCCACGGTCCATGCAGCTGCCTCTGCCGCTTCGTCTCTTCCGCAAAAGTCGAACAACAGCTTATTCCGCAGATCCTCAGGGATTTTATCAAAGTTTCGTGCCACGGCCCATGCAGCTGCGTCTGCCGCTTCGTCACTGCTATAGAGTATCAAGAGTACTGGACAGAATATCGTTCTGCACATATTATTGGGCTTACCACTGTCGGTCAATGCCGCGTTGAAAGCATCCCAGTAGCAAGGATGTATGAACCGCAAGACGTATGTCGTCTCGACCTCATCGAACTCATAAAGTAAATCGTCGAAATAGCACGCTTGTTTCAAGTCGCATCCGAGTTCTTTCAAAACTGTTCTGTAGCAAGATTTGGCAATTTCAGGTTCGATCCCGATGTGAACAAGGCTCAAACAAACCAATTTGTCGTATTCTTTCCGGTTAAACATTTCTTTTATCTCTCTAGCAAATGTTATTTTTGTGTCCGCTGCTGCTTTTTCAATTGCCGCCTGCAACTTGTCCATATTCTCCGCATCTCTTGAATAATCCATTAGCTTTTTGATACTCATAGGAGTTCTGAGTTCTTCCCCGACTGCTTCGAGGGCAGCATTCCTCAGTTTTTTATTTTTTCCCCACCGAGGTTCAAAGACGTTGACATATTTCTCAAGCATCTCACTTAAATTTTCTACACTGTAGGTCAAATGCACCTTAAACCGAGCCACATAATCGTACAAATCTTCGGTTGTTTCTTTCCTTTTTTCAAATTCTCGAAACACTTTCTCTCGCGAGGTTACAATTATCTTGCATTTTTTCCTCTTTGCCTCCGCGATGAAAGTCCCTATGTCGCTAAAAAGACTCTCTATGCGTTCGAACTCTACCTTTCCCCAGGGGTCCTCAAGGTAAGTTATTTTTCCTTCGAGTTCTCTCTTCCCTCTAATAAATTCCCACTGTTCTCTCTTTCTTTCTTCAGGAACATAGATGGGGTTATACTCTTTGGAATATTCTAGCAATAGCCTTATCGCAGTGTAGGTCTTACCCTCCTCCGCATCGCCTACTAGGAACACTATGTGGTGCTCGTCAAGTATTCCTTTAAGTTCTTCATAGTTGTTTGGTTCGACATACAGTTTTTCTATTTCTCTGTACTCGACCCTGCGCAAGTTTATTTTCTTAAGAAACGCCAGCATCCTCAGTTCTCGTTCAAGTCCTTCCTGTTTGACCAAATAGAAGTTTGCAGTTGGATGAGGCCGAGCACATATCCCTTTAAACTCGATTCGTTCATAGGCTTGGGGTGTAAGAAGAATAAAAGTTCTGACTGGTGATCGGTGATATCTGTTTTTATAGAATTTCATGTAGTCTGATATAATGTCCGTTTTAAGAAATGCTACGATCTTGTCACTACGCGTCGTCCAATGTGAATGCTCGAATGTTCCAGCACTAATAGCTATACCGAGCGGCAATTGAGCTTTTGAAATTTCACCGACAATTTTAAGGGCACTCGGAACACTCTCTGTGAATGCAAGCCAGGCGTCTGAATAGTCTGGCCTTGTATGAAAGGCTATGATACCTCTCTTCTTTAGATCGTTCAACCGTTCCTCTATACTCACAATATAAGAATTTCTAATATCTTCTACAGGGCGTCCTGTCTTTTCTGCTTCCTCACGTGCTTTTTTCTGGTAGCCCAAAATATCTACATAAAGCACACCTTTCAAAAGAAAAGTCTTAACTGCCACAATCTTGTTCCCTTCAGCTAAAGTTTCGCCTTTGCATTACTCCTCTTTCTTGTCTCCAGGTACACCTATTGTTGTTACAAGACAACTCTTCGAATCTTTGCAGAATTGAAGAATCCAATAGTCAAAACCTGGCCTTTTCCTTACAGTAGTCCCAGGATTTTCAAGAATCAAGGCCTGACTCCTTTAGTTCTCTATTAAAGATTTTTTCTCCTAAAAATGCTTTTTTTAAACATCTCAACATCCTTTTTCGTCATCAGCCACCGCACGATTTTTAACCAATCACGATTTAGTACCAAAATAAGGTTTATTCTACCTCTCTGCTTATTCTTATTTCGAAGAAATTTCCTCATCTCAGAAAAAACACAGCCAAATTTGATCCTCTATCACCGTAGGAAATGGGTCGAACTCAATTCGTATTTCGCTCAATCCTCTCTAGAACCCGAGCAGAGCTGCGTTGTTTTTTAACCAATCTCTACGTCTTTGACAATCCGGTAAAACTAAGGATACTAGTCGCCAGAATTCTGATGAATGATTCTTGATTTTCAAATGACATAGTTCATGTACCACAATATAATCTACGATAGAGATTGGTCCTATGGCAATTCGCCAATTAAATCGTACTGTGCCATTGCTCGAACAACTACCCCATCGTTTTTTCTGATCTTTGATTTTAATCTCCCGTGGGATTACTCCTAATAGCTTACTATATCTGTTAGTCCGTTGCTTAATTATTGTTGCGGATTTAGAGATATACCACTTTATCAATGCATCTTTAATTATTTTTCTCTTTTCTTCAGAGCTCAAATGCTGATTAACTGATATAAATATTCTCCTTCCCATCAACTCAGGTACACCTGAACATTTCTCTTGTACTTCCTTTATCTTTAAACGATATTTACGGCCCAAAAATAAGATCTGTTCACCGCTGACGAATTCTTTTTCAGGAAATAGCGCTATTAACTTTTTGAAATATTCTTGTTTTTCAAAAATCCACCGAGCCTTCTTTGCAACAATCCTGCTGATTCGCTCTTTACTTAAGCAATTAGGAGCTAGCACAACAACCCGCGCAGTTTGAGTAACATTGACAGCCAATGTTTTTTTTCGTTTGGCTCTTTTAATACTATATTCTATACGTTTTGTACCGTAATTAATATGTTCCATTGTAATCCTTAAATCTGACTCGTGCTAACTCTAAAACTTCTCTTGTAAAAAGCTCAAGTCTATCAGGTGGAAATCCAATTTTTCGTAAGAGGTTTTTTATATCTCTTCGCATCTCTTTTTGGACGTCTTCCTTATTAATCCAATCAATAACAATTTTATTTTTTATGATCTTCACTGTTTTCTTAGTAAACAGACATCTTTTTTCATCACATCCACCAAAAAGCTCATCTTTATGTGGCTCGAATAATCCATAAAAGGCAAGTTCATCAGTTATCAACCCCTTTTCTTTAGCAATAGCTTCTCTTCTTTCTTCTTGTTTGCTTATCTTGACCAAGTCTCTTAACAATTCAGCTTCATCTTTACGCCTTTTGCGATCTGCCTCAATGACTGACTCAAGTTGTTCCTTAAGAGATCCATAGAAGAGAGGGTCTTCTCCTACTTTGGTGTTGACAGTTTGACGGATAGCATATTCAACATGACTTGCCTTAGCTTTTGTGTTCCCCTTAATTTCCAATTTTTCCTCAAAGTCAGGTGCAGTTATATTTATAGGCTCTAATATCTTTTCAACCCCTGCATCTATAATATGTGCGTGGATAAGATTTTCGACCTTTTTACTACAATTTTCTAAACTCAATCTGTCATCACGATAGAGATTTCTCGCCCCTTCCCGAATCATGCCAAGAAACTTAAAATCATTAATAAAAGGATCAACACACGGATCGGGCATAAGTATATCCATACTTTTGGCAAACTCTCTGAACAAAACTTCAAAATCAGATCTAACATCTTCAGGTCGCAATATTTCAAGACATTGCTGAATTACCTCCGCCGGCTTCGCGTCGCGTTTAATTCTCTTGAACATGACCATTGCCTTCCTATGTGATTGACTCAAAGAAGTTATTTCTCTTTTAATATCATCCACGCTAAAAATACCCTGCAGGTCCTCTTTATCAAAAATAGCTAAAGCTTCTACTAGTTCCTTTCCTACTCCTACATAATCCACAACCAAGCCAAAATTCTTTCTCGGATAAGGTCTATTGGTCCTCGCAATTGCTTGAAGGAGAGTATGCTCTTTCATTCTCTGGTCAAGATACATAACTTGCTCAATGGGAGCATCGAAGCCTGTCAGCAACTTATCGCAGACGATAAGAAACTTAAGAGGATTTGATGGGTTTTGAAAAACCTCCTTTCCTGTTATATAATCCTCTTCTTGTGGACTACGTCGATACTTTTCCTTCCATTCCTGTGGATCATCGTTGTTTACCGTCACAACGACCCTTGACCATGAAGGATCGATTAATTTATCAAGAACCTCTTTATACATAACGGCTGTTTTTCTGGTCGAAGCAACGATTTGGGCTTTAGAATCATTTGGCGCAATCTTGTCGGTATAATGATTCACTATATCCATTGCTATACGCTCAATTCTCCGTGGTGCACTTAATATGGTATCAACGGTTGCATAACGCCTTTTTATTTGAGCAAGTTCCTTCTGCGACTTCTCTGGAAAGAGTTCTTCCAGTAATTTATCTATAGAGGTACCCACAATCTGAAGATTTGCCAAACGGCTTTCATATTTGACCGGCATAGTCGCATGATCTTCGATAGATTGATGCATATCATACCTGTCCAAATATCTCTCTCCGGGTGGACTGAAATGTCTATAGGTATTCCTATCTCTTTTATCAAGAGGTGTTCCGGTAAAGGCAAAGAAACTTGTATTAGGAAGAGCTTTTCTCAAATTGAGGGCAAAGTTACCATACTGTGTTCTATGGGCTTCGTCAGTCATAACAATAATATTCTCTGCGTCTGACAATGGTTTCTCGAGAGGTTTTCTGAACTTCTGAACAGTGGTCATAATCGTACATCCGGTACCGCTTCTGAGCAGAGAATAAAGTTGTCTCATATTTTTCGCATGAATAGGATTGGGGAAATTACAATCTCGAAATTGATCAGTTATCTGTCTGTCCAATTTCCTTCTGTCGGTAACAACCAAAATAGTAGGATTCTTTAGTTTTTCTTCCTCCCTTTTCAACTTAACTGCCGCAAAAACCATAATGAGAGATTTACCCGAGCCCTGCCAGTGCCAAATAATTCCACGCTTGTTAGCCTCATCGGCTACGCGTCTTACAATTTTATTAACCGCTGAAAACTGCTGATAACGGCAAATTTTTTTAATAACCCTGTGTTCTTCCCTACTGTAGTCGAAAACAATAAGATTTTGAATAATATCAAGTAAATTCCTCTTTTTAAGAAGTCCAGCAATCAAGACTTCTTGCATTGGCGGATGAGCACTTATGTCCTCTTCCTCAATCAATCCTAACTTAAGCATTTCTTTTACAGATGGGTGTTCTACCATATTAGGTAGTTTACTGTGGCCTTGATCTTTCCATTCGTGATACTGTTCCAGAGAGGCCTTTATAGTACCGTATTTTGCTCCAAAAAGATTACAGCCGATAAGAATCTCATTTGTTTGAAAAAGCTGAGGAATCTCTTTTTGATAGCGAATTAACTGATGCTGTGCATCAATAACGCCTGTATTTTTTCGTACAGGACTTTTACATTCAATTACAACGATAGGAATACCATTTACAAAAATCACAATATCAGGTTTGTCAGTTATTTTATGACCTCTTACCCAAAATTGATTAACCACTAGAAATTCGTTTTTCTCGATATTCTTAAAGTCAATAAAATTGACCGTTTGCTTTTGACGTCTTGCCCCTATATTCTGATCAACGGAAATCCCTGAGATTAAATACCTATGAAAAACGCGATTAGCTTCAAGCGTGCTCTCTGCCTGAATATGCGTAATCCTCCTACCTGATTTATTGATGGATTCTTCTATAAGATGAGGATTGATTTCAGCCAGCTTCTTTCTAAGACGGTCAACTAAAATAACTTCTTTTCGGGACTTTCGTTCACAATCCTCTACCAGGTCGGGATCAAGTTGGTCTCCATGAATATGAATATAGCCAAGTCGTTTAAGCTGCTTTATTGCAGGCTGTTCAGATAAAGTATCTTCGTTAAATTTTGTTTTACTCATATTTATGTAGTTATTGTTTTAGCTAAATTCCACCAGCTCTCAAAGTCATTTATTACTTTTTGCTTTTCACTGTCGTTTCCAATTTTGCTTAAAAGAGTAGCCTTTTGACCAGCCTTGTTTAATGATGCACCTAAAGTCCAAACTTGGTCTTTATCAATAATATAGAATCTATCATGAGATTTATCAGAACACCTTGCTTCTATAACCTTCATAGGGAATTGCTTCTTTAATGCAGATAAGCGTTGAAGAAATAGACCTTTTCGCTTATTAGTCAAAAGCCTTATTTCTGAAGCAATAATCTCGGTTAATTCTTCAACAATTTTCTCATCCATATAAGCGTCAAAGATGTATAAAGAGTTTTGAGTTTGCCTGATAACTCTTGCAATATTTTTTTGAATATCAAGATAACTGTTCGCAGAAAAATACATCTGTTCAGGAATTCTATCTTCCATTTCTATAGATAATTTTAATTCCTCTATAGCCATCTGGACTTGACTTCGCATTACATTGAAAGAAGGCTTTAAGGTGTAAATGCTTAAATTAAGGTTAAAGCGATGAGCATAGCCAATAAAATTTGCGTAATACTGTTTATTTATTAGTCTTAAAATAGGTGCAACTTGATTTGCCCATGTAACAATCTCATCATTTGACTTTGATTCGAACTTACCCATCATTTCAAATAACTTCTCCAGTTTTTGGAGTAATATCTTCTTATCCATAAGATTAGATTCTAACTCTAACTTTTCCAGTCAATAACTTGTGCATAAGGCCTTTCTTCAGATTTTGCAACTTATCCAAACTCTTCCTATCTTCCTCAATCTCATCATCAACAGATTTCAAAATTTCGGCAATCTTGTGCTGCTCAGGAAGCGAGGGGAGAGGAATTTTAACAACGTCAAAAAATGCTTTTTGGACTCTTTGCTGTCCCGCTGTTCCGGTAAAAAAGTTTGTTGCAAAATCTCTAAATGACTTTCTCTCCATCCAATAGAATAAGATTTTTGGAAGCAATATGTTAATATTTGGTCTCAATACATGGAACTCAGTTGACCCAAATCCTATACCATTCTTCAAATTGGAAGCTATTGCAATTTTACCGTTTTCCATACAAGGTGTGATTTTTGCAAACAAAACATCGTTCTCCCGAAAATAGGTATATCCTCTTATCACTTCAGAAATTTTCCTAATTTCCATTTGCATTATTCCTTCGCCATCTTCTCTTACAAATTCCATAGGCAAAAAAGGAACTTCTTTGACATCTCCTAGACTATCTATCTCCTTTTTTGGGGGATTTATGTCACACGTTTCACTTATGAACTGAATTTTCCACTCCACCGGTATCTCCCCTGCTTCTGTGTTTTTGAACTTTTTATGCCCGATTCCACGGGTGAGTAGCTCCTGCGTCAAGCCCTTTTTTAGCTCTCTTGTCTTTTCAATAATCTCATTGCTTTTTTCAATGGCTTGGTCAACGGTTGATAAAACCTCGGTGATCTTTTTTTGTTCGGGGAGAGGAGGTATGGCAAATTTTAATCGCTTTAGTTCAGGAGCCTTTATTGTCCTTATTGTTGTACTGGATGAAGTAATATTTAAAGTTTTTTGAAATTTTTCACTTATCAATACTTGACGAAAAAACATTGGAAAAATCTTACTTCTATCAGGTGATACTCGTATCAGGTTAGCCGTCATATTTGCACCATCCAGAGATTCTGGAATAATTGCAACCTTTCCCATAGTACCTCTCACAGATATTACAAAATCCCCTTCTCTAAGATACGTTCTAGGAAATTTTGATGCTGTTTCTGGTGATATAAACCTATATTTAGATAAGTCTGTTTCAAGCAATCCGTTGAGTCTAATTAACTCTCCTCTGATCTCTGGAATTCCTTGCTTAACGTATTTGATATTATAATAAGTTGGGTATCTATAGATTTCTTCTGAAATCTCATCCAAAGTAGCTACTCCCCAATCCACCGGTATTTCGCCAATCTCTGTTTTCTTAAATTTTTCTTCTGTCCTCAAACTATCTATTTGTGCCACTTCTGGCTCCCAATACTTTTGCTACAAAATTATGGAATTCTTCCTCATATCTTTCTGGTCTTACATCCCTATTCGGAACGGAAGGCAAATCAAGCCCACTCTTTGAAAATTCAATGTCTATTATTTCCATCGTCTCGCGCAGTTTTGAACTTCTCATATAATCTGATTCAGTCTTTTCAATCTCGTTCAAGACATTCCAAACATTCATCAAGGCAGAATATAATGAAATCCAATCAAGCCATACAGGCATTTTTAGTTCCTCAAAACTCGCTCCAGCGAGAAACTGCCGCCACCTGTTTTGAGAGAGCCAGTACTCTATCTTTCTTTTCCCATGTATTCTCGTAAGCACCAACCCCGACTCTCCAAGTTCAATTAAAGCATTCTGCGTACCCCTCACGGAAATACCAATCGCGTTAGCTACCTCAGCAGGGCGACCTGCTTCATGGGTCAAAAGATAAAGAATACACTCTGAACGTGAGCCAATGCCAAAAAGGGCCCTTAGCAAAAAGCGAATATTAGTAGAGGCAACTATAGGCACAGGTTGTGACATTTTACGCAAAACAAGATTCTCCCGTAGGAATCCATAATCATAAAATATAGTCGACCCTTTTGTCGGTCTTGGGTACGGTTTCCCCTCTTTTGTCTTAAAAAGTATCTCACCCTGAGTACTTGAATGAGCTCTATTTAATGATCCAAGTGCTCGCCATTTACGCTGGTATGTATTTGCTTCATACGATAAGAAACAGGCAACTGTGCTCGTTAATCGCTGTGACTTTTCGTCTTTAGTTTTTGTAATCCCTCGCAAACGCTGAATATCGATCCATTTCCCATTAACTAGGAGCCAATCAAGTATTTCGTCGAAAAGGCGTGGTTCATATCGAGCCATTTCTAACGAGAATATAAGAAGAGCCTCCGGATCGATAACCCATATATCTTCTGTGCGAGCGCCACCTGCAACCCCTAACGCGGACCACTGCCGCCAGAGGAAATCCAAAATATTTTCTAAAAAAAATTCCTTAAAGTTTCTCGACGACATCCCTGCACCCTATTTCCTTAAGAAAATCTTTGAGCACCCCTTTGTAACCTTCTGAAGGATCATGGGTCATGCTCCAACGAGCAGCCTCCTCTAACTCTTTTGCGGTAGGATTCAGAGCGAGAAGGTCACTGTAATGGACATCACGCCGATCCCGATCTACTGCTGCATAGAGCTTAAAGTGAATCTGGTCATACCGACTCAGAAAATGGATAATGAGGTTTTTACCATAGGAACGAGTTTCTACTCGATCCATAAGACCCTCAGGCAAACCTAAATCCCTAACAGATGCCGGTCCATCATTGAGCCAATTTTCTGGTAGATTGAAATCTCTCTGCACTCTCTTGGCTGCCGCTACAAGTGCAGGCTTGAGAGGACTTGCCTTAGCCAAAATGGGTAAACCGTCTTTGTTTTTGTCTACAAATGCTATGACGTCTATATCTTTAGTCGTTCGTTGTACATATCCTAATATGTTCAAAGCTGCACCCCCACAAACAACCATCTCCAGTACGCTTACACCCTCAACATCTAGTTGTTCCGAAAGTGCCCTAAGTACATTTTCTATTTCTTTTTTTCCTTCAAACATAGTTAAATCTTATAATTCAATTCCTTTAGATAATCTAAAACCTTATCTTCAATTTTGTTGCATTCATTCTTGAGCTCTCTTAATTCATTTATGGTTTTCTGAATATCAACCTTCTCTTCTTCCTCTGTAATATCAATGTATCGGGTAATATTAAGATTGTAGTCATTTTCTTGAATTTCATGAAGTGGCACTGAACGACAGTACTTCTGTGTCGTTTTGTTTTCTCTGAATGCCAAAATAATCTTTTTAATATCTTCGCCTCGCAATTTATTCTGCTTTTTCCCTTCTAAATAACCATTTGCACCATAAAGAAAAAGAACCTTTCCCCTTCTCTCTTTCGGCTTATTCTTATTAACTATGATCAAGCAGGCAGGAATGCCAGTTCCATAAAACAATTTGGGTGGCAGGCCTATAACAGCTTCAAGAAGATCTTCCTCTATTAGCCCCGTTCTAATTTTTCCTTCAGCTCCGCCCCGGAATAATGCGCCATGAGGCAAAACAACACCCACCTTCCCTGTTGAATTGACAGTTGCTATCATATGCTGTACAAAAGCATAATCAGCATATCCTTTTGGGGGTATTCCGAATTTGAATCTCTTGTAGGGATCATTCTGGGCTTGTTCATATCCCCAATTCTTGAGAGAGAATGGTGGATTTGCTATTACAATATCAAATTGCATTAATTGACCTTTAACCAGTAATTGAGGATCTCGTAATGTATCACCCCTTTTTACCTGAGCATTTTGCAAGCCGTGAAGAAGCAAATTCATTTTACAAATTGCCCACGTTCCTACATTTATTTCCTGCCCATAAAGCGAAATATTTCTAGGATTTTGTCTTTTTTCTCTTAAATGGTGAACGGATTGTATTAACATACCACCCGAACCACATGCAGGGTCACATATTCTCATCCCCTCTTTTGGATCCAGAATCTCGACTAGTAATTCAACAACTTCTTTGGGCGTATAAAATTCTCCCCCCTTCTTGCCAGCACTTGAAGCGAATTGAGCGATGAGATACTCATATGCATCACCCAGAATATCTGGTTTCTCCAAATCCTCATTCCTTAACCTAATCTTAGAAAAGTGATTGATAAGTTGAGACAGTATATGATCTGGCAATCTGTCTTTGTCATTAAAATCAACGGTAGAAAGAACCCCTTCCAAACTCTCTGGATTCCCCTCCTCAAGCGCATCATTGGCCTTGTTGATAACATCTCCTATGTTCTGGGTTAACGATTTGAGGTAATCCCACCTCGCTCTTTTGGGAACAGAAAAGTCATGATAATCAGGGTCCTCATAGGCAATCTTTTTATCCCCTGTCTCACGTATTATCTTTTTAGCCTCTTCGTCAAATACGTCTGATATTCGCTTTAAAAATAGAAAGCCAAAAATATAGTTTTTATAGTCTGCAGCATCAATGTGCCCTCTTAAGATATCCGCAGATTTCCAAAGATGAGATTTCAAGATTTCTAAATCTACTTTTTCCATAGTCGGTTCCCCTGCCTTGAAGAAGTTATGAATGCTGTTTCTCTTTATTTTCTAACATTATACATAATAATTGTTAAATGTCAAGTGCCGTGTTTAATTTTATAGTTTATCTGTTAATTTAGTGAAGATAAACTATAATGTTATCTATTTTCAATTTTTGAAAATACGTCTGTGCTCTTTAAGCTGAGATGGCCGTAAGGTGAGATTATGATATGATCCAGAGGGCTGATGTCGACGGCAAGGCATGCTGAAATGAGTTTTTTTGTAACATCTATATCAACTTGGCTTGGTTCGATGCTGCCAGAGGGGTGATTGTGTACGAAAATAAGTGCACTGACGCCCCACGTCAAGCGCCTTTTTTATCACCTGTCTAGGATAGATAGAGCCTAATCCACAGTCCCTAGAGAGTTTCTGCCAGGCATTTCTGGTTGAGCATCCGCCATCTCTACGTCGTCGCCTCCACAATTTCCGAGAGCGATTTCAATGCGTCCCGCGCGCTGAGGTCATGTGTGTTACTGTGTCCTATTCACGCTTTTGACCGAGCGTTCGCGTAGTTGACGAGGACCATTCTTCCCCGAAGCATCAGCGGGGTTTGTGAGCTGGGGTGTCTGCCGCTTTGCTCTATTTGTTTCAGGGAAACCACTTTCCTTTTTTTCGATATTGGACGTAGTAATGCCAGAGGAAATTATGTACCGCAGCTAATCCAAAATCGAAGCCGTTATTATGTAGCTTCGGTTTCATTTTCTCTTCATAAAGTTTCTTGCAAATTTCGTTTACGTACATATATCCATTTACGGTATCATTTTTGACCAAGATTTCCGTAACCTTCAAGAACCTCAGCGACTTTGAAACATTTTCTTCAAGAACCACATATGCATTTGGATGTGCACCGGCAAGAAGTTGGGTAACAAAGAAAATCCCGCCCCGTTCCAGATGGAGATCTCCTTTCTTGTCCAGCAGTTTGTTAATGTTGACAACCGGGTCACCCTTGAACTCACGAATAAACTTGAGAACTTTTCTGAACTTGTCGAAATCTTCATCGATTTGCCTGAAGAGCTGTCGTTTATTTGGAGGTTTCAGCATCAAGTTTTCATTAAACGAGTCCTTGAGCTCACGGGCCGAAATTGAGTCAATTCGGCTGAAGACCCTTTGATATAAGCGCTTGGGGGCATCATCATGCCATTTTGTGTCACCGCGAAACCTGTTTTCGTTTTTGAGGCCAAGTATGAACGAGTCTACCAAGGTGTCCAGATGGGGAGGGAAAAAAATGTCTTTGATATCCCCTTTTAGAAATTCAGAGGAAGGTTTCGGTGGAAGACTTTCGATACGAATGCTTTTACCTTGGAATGGTCCGGTAACAAAGAATTTAAAAACATCTCCATTAGTAACGCAAAAGAATGGTGAATTAAGAATTAGGCTGTATGACTCAGCTTGCGGAACGGCCTCCTCTTCCAGGATAACTCTCGGTTGTTTAACCTCGACAAGAAGCCATGGAACCAATTTTTGGCCTTGAGAGATATAGCAAACGTAATCTGCCCAAACTGTCGTTGCGCCAATTTGAACCGGTGTCCTTCCATACGAGCTTATCAATTCTTCCGGCCACCCAAGTTGGTCACGAAGGAAAGGCAACACCTTTTCTAAAGCAACTTCATACTCTTTCAATGGACTCTGCAAATTTCCACTCTTTCGTGTTATTATTACGGATAAGTATTCTCATTCTTTCCCCGTACGATCTGTGACAATTTCATATAATGCCTTCGGCGTATACGACGGTGCCAGGATACCCTGAAGGGCAAAGGGCCTTAATCCGCAGCATATATGCTCTGTGTCTAGTGTCATACACCTATGGTATTGAAAATGCCTTCTCTAATTCTCCATTTGTATCATATATAGTTTTATTCCTAAAGTATCCCAACGTTTTATCCTTGTCTCCACTCAGCAGACCAGCGGTTGAAATGTATTCATGAATGTCTTCCCAAGTTACTCTTATAAATTCCCTCTTTTCATTTTGTTTAATGAACTTTCCGAATTCTGACTCAATGTCTTTTTCATCATTTTTTCTTACAAGATTCAGCAAGTGAAAATTCAAATTTTTCTTCTCTGCTATCCAAGCTCCAATCAGCCAGAATCTCATTAATTGATAATAACCGGCACCCATGATATTTTCGACTGGTTGCTGCAGGAAATAATCGCCTTTACTGTACCTCTCTATCCTCTCTTGCTTATCTTTTGGTGTATGATTTTTATTGAAATCAATTTTATTTGGGGCTGTTAGTTTCGCTTCTATAAAAAATAGATCATCATCACTTCTAATAATTATATCCGGCTCAGAACTTCTTTGTGGGCGTTCTCCAAATTCTTCTCTTGCATCTTCGAGCTCATTCCACACCTTCTGTTGAGATTGAGAATATGACCAATAAATTATTTCGGGATTTCCGACTGACAAATTGAACAATTCTGTTAAGAAGCCAGATAGCAAGTTAGTTCTTTCCAAAAATCTAAAAATATTCCAACTAATAGCGTCTTCACTATTCACATGATGTAATTGTGCTTTGACTCTCTTTGCTATAATTACTTCGTTGAGAAAGTCCTTATCCAGATCATCATACCAGAGTAAATTGTCTTTTATGTCTTGGTAGATAAAAGTAGTTGGGGTGATGTAGATTTTGTGCTCCTTACAGAGATAGTGGCCGAAATTTCCCGTCTTGCACCTTCCTTTTTCAAGATAAGCATCCAACTTTTTGAGAATTTCTTTTGTCATCTTCTTAACTTGGGTCTCACAACCAACAACAGGGCATACAACCGTATCCCCCCGTACCTCAGTTTTTTCCTTCAACTCTTCTAATCCAAACATTTTCAATGCTCCTTAGATGAAGGGTGGTTTCAGATAGCAGTCCCAGTATATACGAAGTTTCGGTGTAGCCAAAATTTGGACGAACGCAGTAAGTCGTGTATGCGGTGGCATTTTTCGTGTTATCCTACCCCAGATTGTTCAAATTTTTCTTTCTTCCAAGCCACAAGTTGCATATCAATCTATCGTTGGCTTGGCTATAGAATACCTAATTCCTTTTCAAGGTCACGGTAGCCTTTTTTGCGCGCAAGAAGCTCTTTTACTTGGAGACAATCGACAAATCTCACTCTACCACGAATTTCATGAAACGTACCGGAAAGCAATTGAAGAGCTTTGCTAAGGTCTTCTTGAGGAGATACAAGGAACACGTGGCTATTCCAAAGGTCAAATGCGTGCTTCAACTTCGCTAAGGCTTGGTAGACGTTCCCACTAATTTGAATTTCAAAGACGTAAGTTGGGACCGATTGCCGAACTCGTCTCCAGACAACGTCGAGTTTGCCGATGTCAAAAGGATACTCTCGCTCAGCAATAAAGTTCTGGAGTTTTCCAATTTCGACCAGTGCTTCTTTGATATCCTCATGGGAAGGAGAGACCTTTGCTGGCGTTTCTGATTTCGGCTCAGGAGGTTGAGCAAGTGTTTCTCCAACCAAAGAGGGCTTGGAAGCCTGGGTAGCGTAGTCGGGCGGTTTAAGGGAAGAAACCAATTGCTTCCCTGTGTCTTGGCTTAGCGATCGAAAGCCAAAACTAGGCCATAAGTCTTTCGAAACTAGTTTTTGTACTGTCCATTTAGCAGGAGGCAAGCAGTATTCCACATCAAATTCAAATCTCAAGGGCCAAATGATCCTACCTTCTTGGAGCTCTTGTGGCCAAAGAGGCTGGTTTTGCCGAAATTTCGTACGCACACTACCATACCCAATAAGTCCGCCTACAGGCTTGGTAGCATAAAAAAGTAGCATGTCAGTTTCTACTAAGCTTTCCCATAAATGCCGTTGACTTTCCTTAAGACCCCAGATATTCCCATGCTGAAAGGCAGTGTGCCAATTTTGTGGAGTGCCGACCACTAACCAGTATCTAACCATTGTCTTCTCACCCAATAGTTGTTCCCTTTTTGATCATATTTAAATTTCATGACCCATTTCTCTATCAAAAATAAAAAAACCCATTCTCTCCTTCGAAAGAATGGGCAATTGCAACTCAGGATATAACTTCGGTAACTCAGCTACCATTTAAAAGGCCTGTGGTTTTGTGCCCTATTCTTTCGAACAGTTTGCCTTTCTCGGTTACATCCTTCTCAGCTATTGAATGATTATCAAAGGTCCAGTTTTCTACCAGCCATGTCCAAGTATCTGATAGCGCATTCTTATCATAGTTAACAAGGAATATTTGTCAACCAGTCTACGATAGAAACGGATATAACAGCATAACGGTGGGTTCTTGGGCCATGTGTCAAGTAAGGAGCGAAGATAGCTCTGAAAAAAGCAGAAGTATAGGAGCTCGCTTATGAAATACGGCGAAATCTGGACTTGATCCCAAGGTCCTCTAGGCGGTTGACAATCACTCAAATTTGCCCTAATTTGCCTCGGAGAATACTGTTAATTGGATAGACGGTAGGTAGGTTCTGGTACCCTTTGGAATGTGGAGGTGCTTTATCTAGAAAGAGAACAGTCAAGTCCTGATGTTGGATTAAAAAGGATTCTTAAGAGTTTGGCTATTTTAAAGAGCTATGTCGAGAGAGTTGAAGAATCCAAGAATTAAAGAAGCTTTGCTTCAGGAAACAGTTAATGGCAAAGTGAGACGTTTAACTTGTG
>Ga0315541_1002013_pt1 | contig 17627 bp, 14 predicted proteins | sample SalMarSW160190MG_FD_203095 | JGI IMG/M metagenome (GOLD analysis project Ga0315541, IMG submission 203095) | Salt marsh sediment microbial communities from the Plum Island Ecosystem LTER, Massachusetts, United States - Salt Marsh Sediment SW1601-190 ...
ACTTAAGCCAGAGCGGGATTGGATTTATGTATTGTGGAAATATAATACCTGATTTGTAACAGGCCTATGCGGAGAAATAGAATTCCGCTCCTTCATGACTGGGCCCTTCAATACCGTCTATCACATAAATAACCGTAATTAGCTTGCCTGGCGTTTTACTGGTGATTTTACCGGAGAATTCTGTTCCCGGTATGACAAATACAAAGGTATTCTTATCCGCCGGTATTATGCCTTGGATGTCGGTCACCTCGGTTCGACTACCTCTAAGATATTTCACTTCATGCGTACAGAAGCCTTCGAACTCTGTTCCTACAGTACCAGTGACTTTAACTATAAACTCCCTATTTACTGGGCTCCTGATATCGACAAGAAGGATGAGACCAGCCACAAGGATCACAAGCACGAGAAAAGCAACTATCGCCAATCTTTTATTCATATTTCTCTCTTTATTGTAATTCTTATGTGACCTAATGTCAAGAACAAAGGCAAGTTGCATGGTTAAATTTACTAAAGCGTATTATGCCACGAAAAGATAGTATATGGGTTGAGGAATATAACTCGGACTTTTTAAGCCTCAAAGAGGGGAAAATCCACCATCAGAAGGATTAGCATAAAAAGACAGGACTTACGACAAGCTTTCTAAAGCCTCCAGGATTTCATAGTTCTGGAGGTCAAGGGGGTTAGGGTGGGCCAGGCTGTCTCCGAAACGAAACTTACGATTCTCGGATAATGGCCATTGTGTTATCCCTTCGACGGTCTTACTATCCTTAGCAATTTTATAAGGTGGAACAAGTCCGATAATTTCTTGGTAGATGTCTGAGACTTTTGGATAATGCATCGGATAGCCCAATGAAGTTGCTAAAGCTGAGATAATTTCCCAATTTTGCTTACCAGCAGGTGGAGAGATAGCACGATGCAGACGCTGTATCCTCCGTTCACAATTGGTGTAAGTACCATCACTTTCAGCAAAATTAGCCCCAGGAAGGACTACATCAGGGTAGGGCGGCTCTTTGGGAAACACAGTGTCTATAAGCACGGAGAAAACCGGGAGTTCGAAGGTAGCGTTCCTCATTTCGCCGACAGCATCGCTGCCAATAACGAGGACACCGTGGATGTCTCCTCTCTCCACTCCCTGGATGATTTCGATAGAATTTCTGCCTTTTGTAATAGGTACAGGTTTGCCCCAGACAGCTTCGAATCTTTGCCTGGCAGCTGTATTGGTGATTGGCTGTTGCCCGGGAAGGTAGTCTGGGTTCACCCCCATATCGATCAGCCCCTGAGCATTGCCCGTAGTGCGGAGGATGATTATACCGGCACCATCTCGTCCCACATTACCGGTAATCAATGCCAGCTCACAGATTAGGGCTAATTCAGCGGGTGTAGCCGTATTGGCATCCACTATTATCACTGGATTTTGAGCGCGGATATAAAGGTGTATCGCCTCGATAATTCTTGAAGGTTTTACCCAAGGTACATTGGCAATCTCTCCCAAAGGATGTCTTCTCATTGCTGAAGCGAAATCTCGGAAGCCGCTGGTTCGAGCGCTGATAAAGTCGTGGTTGACGAGATCATAGGCTGTGATATAACCTACCATTGCCTGAAGCAAATCTACGCTTGTTCGGCGATTGACCTTTAGGGCAATCCTTGCCAGTGAATCTATTCTGGTGGGGTGGGGATTAAGCGTAATCAACTTGCTGCCCCTGCCGACTGCCTCCCTGACTTTCATTGCAATTACCGGATACTCTTCGCTAATATCGCAGCCGAAGACAAGGACAAGGTCACTACCTAGAATGTCACTGTAAGAACAGGTGGAAGCATCACTGCCAAGACATTTCATCAGGCTATCATTCACCCCGGTAGTGGCCAGGGAACCTATATTATTGGTTCTCAGGGCAACTCGAGCCAGCTTTTGAACTAGGTAATTCTCCTCATTAGTCAGTTTGGGGGAGGATAACACGGCTAACCCGTCGCTACCAATTTTATCCCTGATTTGTTTTAGTCCTTTACCGGCTAAGGCTATAGCCTCCTCCCAGCTGGCTTCAACCAAGTCACCATCTCGCTTAACCAGAGGAGTGCGGAGTCGCTTCAGGTTGTGAAGTGTCGTCGGGTAAAATTTACCCTTCTCGCACAAGTTACCGTTATTCACCGGGCTACCCATCGGGGAGGTAACCGTTACTATCTTGTCTCCGAGAACATTCAGCTCCAGGTTACAGCCGATCCCGCAGTAGGCACAGGTGGTTGGTACAGTTTCAAGTTCCCACGGACCCTGTTTGGGCAGCTGTGCCCTTTGAGTCAGCGCTCCCGTAGGACACGTTGAGACACACTGACCACAGGAATCGCAAGGTGTTTCACATAGCGGCATATCAAGAGCCGGACCCACCAAGGTATCAAAGCCTCGATTGAAAAAGCCTAAAGCGCTGAGACCCTCAACTTCGTTGCATATTCTGACACAACGACCGCACAATATACACTTGTTCGGGTCTCTTACAATATAAGGGTGTTCATTCTCCCTTATACGCAAATGGTGCCTGCGGCCGCTGTATTTAGTATCGTCCACATTATACTCAGTAGCCAGCTCTCGTAGCTTGCATTCAAATACATCCTGGCAGCCACAGGCCAGACAGCGTTCACTTTCTCTTCTGGCCATATCCTCAGTGAAACCGAGCTCAATTTCAGCGAAGTTTCCTTTCCCTCTCTCCAGGTCGAGAACCGGCATTGCACCTCTCGGAACACGCTGCACGTCAGCGTAGTCTTCAATGTCGATATCCTGCAGCTCGCCTTTGCTGCAATTGTACGGTTTCCCGGGCGGTAAAATTGGCTGACCATTAAGATACTGAATTATTGAAGTTGCAACTCTTTTCCCGGCAGCTACTGCCTCAACTACGGTAGCTGGTCCTGAAGTGCAGTCGCCACCAGCGAATACCCCTTCCATGGAAGTCTCCATTGTTTCTTCATTAACACTGATATATCCCCAGCGGTTGAACTTTATCTGTTCATCCTGAAACCCGGAAGCTTCCATAGTTTGACCAATAGCGGCAATTACCGTATCTATATCCATGGTAAACTCCGAGCCAGCTATTGGTTCTGGTCTTCGCCTCCCTGAGCTATCCGGCTCCCCTAAAGCCATTTTGATGCACTCCATAGTATCAGCCTTACCATTTCGGGCGCTGATTTTCACAGGTGCTGCCAGGAAGTGAAACTTTACCCCTTCCTGCTCAGCCTGTTCTATTTCCTCACCGTTAGCTGGCATCTCATCCCTTGACCTTCGGTAGACAATGGTTACCTCGCTGGTTCCCAGCCTCAGGGCAGTTCGGGCGGCATCGATGGCTGTATTGCCGCCACCGATAACCGCTACCTTTTGTCCCAGGCTTACCTTTTGCTCAAGAGTCACATCTCTCAGAAATCCTATCCCCGAAAGAATACCCGGTAAGTCCTCTCCCTCTACCTTCATCTTCTGGCTTGCCTGAGCACCGAGGGCAAGGAAGATGGCTTCATAACCGTCGCTCTTAAGACTATCAATGGTAAAGTCCTGACCTAGCCAGACATTGCAGCGAATCTCATGACAAAGGTCAGTGATACTGTCTATTTCCTTATCCAGAACCGCCTTGGGAAGGCGGTATTCGGGGATTCCATATCTCAGCATTCCGCCAAGCTCTGAACTCGACTCGAGGATGGTTACCTCATGCCCCTCCAGAGCGAGATAATAGGCTGCTGATAGGCCCGCCGGGCCTCCACCGATAATAGCTACCCTGTGCCCGGTAGCTGGTTTGACCTCGGGGACATAGGGGGTTCCGTTATTCAGGTCGTAGTCGGCGACGAATCTCTTCAAGGCATTTATAGCTACCGGACCCTCTAACAGGTTTCTACGGCACTTGGTTTCGCAGAAGCGAGGGCATACTCGCCCGGTGACAACAGGCAAAGGGTTAGACTTTTTAATCAGCTTCAATGCCTCTTGGTACTCGCCATTAGCGATAAGCCCGATATAGCCCTGGATATCTATTCCGGCAGGGCAGGCTAATTTACACGGGGCAACACAGTCGCCATAGTGGTCGGAGAGGAGTAATTCCAGAGCCATCTGGCGGCTTTTAACAAGCTCGTCGGTTATTGTCCTCACTACCATGCCTTCTGCCAGGGGAGTGGCACAGGCAGGCATGGGTCCCCGAGCTCCCTCTACTTCCACTAAGCAGAGGCGGCAGGCAGCGCTAGGCTTCAGACGCGGGTCATGACATAAAGTGGGTATCTCGACTCCGTTCTGCTGAGCGGCTTCCAGGATAGTGCTTCCTGCTTCCGCTTCAACCTTTTCCCCGTTTAAGATAAATGATATTCTAGCCATTACATCTCCTTAATGGACAGATATGGCACCGAGACGGCATACACTCATACACAGTCCACAACGGATGCACTTATCAGAGTCTATAAGGTAAGGATTCTTTTTCTCCCCTGAAATAGCATCTGAAGGACAGTATTTGGCACACAACCCGCACCCGGGGCACTTCTCCGGGATAATCTCGTAGGTAATCAGGGCCTGGCATTTCTTAGCTGGGCAACTCTTCTCATTGATATGGGCTTCATATTCACCACGGAAGTACTTCAGCGTGGTCAAGACCGGGTTAGGTGCCGTCTGCCCCAAACCGCACAGCGAGGCTTTCTTCACACCTTGAGCCAGTTCTTCAAGGTGCTCTATATCTTCCTCTTTACCCTCGCCTTTGCTAATCCTATCCAGGACCTCCAGCATGCGTAATGTTCCTATTCGACAGAAGGTACACTTGCCACAGGATTCATCTTGTGTAAAGTTGAGGAAGAACTTGGCTACGTCCACCATGCAGGCGCTCTCGTCCATCACAATCAATCCACCCGAGCCCATGATGGCACCGGTTTGAGTAATTGACTCATAATCTACAGAAGTCTCAGCCAGGCTGGCAGGAATAACACCCCCGGATGGTCCGCCAATCTGGACTGCTTTGAAATCCAGCCCCTTTGAGGTTCCCCCACCGATGTCAAAGACAATTTCCTTCAGGGATATGCCCATGGGGACCTCTATCAGTCCGCCGCGGGCTATCTTGCCCGCCAGAGCAAAGACCTTAGTGCCTTTGCTCTTCTCAGTGCCATGCGCATTAAAGGCATTAGCGCCATTGAGTATAATCCAGGGCACGTTAGCCAGTGTCTCTACATTATTGATGTTGGTAGGCTTACCCCATAACCCGGACTCCGCAGGAAACGGTGGACGGAAGTTAGGCATTCCTCGCCGTCCCTCTATAGACATCATAAGAGCCGTCTCCTCCCCGCAGACAAAAGCGCCGGCTCCCTGCCTGATGCTTATATTGAAATCAAAGTCAGAGCCCAGGATACCATCACCAATAAATCCTCTCTCTCTAGCCTGGGCCAGGGCTATCTCTAATCGCTTAACTGCCAGCGGATACTCCGCCCGAACATAAATATAGCCTTCGGAGGCGCCAATAGCATAGCTAGCTATTAACATCCCTTCGATAACACTGTGAGGGTCACTTTCCAGAACGCTTCTATCCATGAAAGCGCCGGGGTCTCCCTCATCGGCGTTACATATTACATATTTTTGACTACCCAGAGACTTTCTAGCAAAACCCCATTTGACGCCAGTGGGGAAGCCAGCTCCGCCCCTTCCCCTCAAGCCGGATCTGGTAACCTCATCAATCACTTCCTGGGGTGACATGCTGTGCAATACCCTCTCCAGAGCTTTATAGCCGCCAGCTCCAAGATAGTCATCTATAGATTCGGGGTCGATTATGCCGCAGTTTCGGAGCACAATCCTCCTTTGCTTGGACAAAAGGTTATCTATCTCGTCAGCAGGCATAACCCATTCGGTAACAGGCTTACCGCCAATTAGATGTTCCTCGACTATGCGTTGGACCTGTTCGGGGGTAACATTCCTGTAGAACACACGCCTGCCCTGTGGCGGAAAGACCTCGACCAGGACCTCGCTGTAGCACAGGCCCATGCACCCGGTCCGCCTCAGTTCTACATTCTTTAAACTATGGTCATTAAGGCTGGCCTTCAGGGTATCATAGACTTTCTGGCCTCCAGCGGCTATTCCACAAGAGGCGAGCCCTACCTTTACAACCCAGCTTTCATTCTTTTTATCTCTTTCCCAAGACATCATCTATCTCACTCCGTCGGAGTAAGTTTCTCCGCTTTATGGACCTGGCCCACTGTCTTATTGACAGCTTCAGGAGTGAGCCGTCCATGAACCTCATTATTGACCATTATGCAAGGAGCCAGGCTACAGCAGCCGAGGCAAGCTACCCGCTCCACAGTGAACTTACCATTCTGGCTGGTTTCTCCTTCCGCGGCACCTGTCGCCTGGGCTAGTGTCTGCGCTATTCTCTCCGCTCCGCTCAGATGGCACGCAGTCCCATGACAGACCTTGATTAAATTCTCACCTACAGGTTCCAGTCGAAACTGAGAATAGAAGGTAACTATGCCATATATCTCACTGGCGGGGACACCTATGTTCTCTGCTATGCGCTCGATTGCTACTGGAGGAATATAGCCGTAAGCATCTTGAATCTCCTGAAGGGCTGGTATTACAGCTCCAGGCTGCACATTATGCTTATGGGCTATAGCGTCAATTACAGTAAAGCTGAGTCCCTCTCTGGCTTTTGCTTTAATAGCCATCCGACCTCCTTCTCCTATAGTTTGGTTCCTTTAAGACTCCCATAGATTTAAGTAATGAGCGGAAAATCACGCACCACTATGGGTTAAAGCCTTGAGGAGCTCCTTTTTAGAAGCTCGATGGCGTTCAAACATACTAACGATTCTCAGGATTTCCATATCCTTGACCCAGCTCTTTTCCCGGATCTTGCTGGCTAGAGCCTCAACTGTCACCGGAGCGTCCACCATTATAATCATATCGTGAGAGCCGATGACTGGGTCAACGAAATCTACGCCGGGCATTCCCTCAAGTTGTCTTAGCACTTTGATAAACGCTTGCTGTTCCATATCATCCGCCACATTCACCAGTAAGTATGCTCTTAGACCCATTTTAGTTCCTCCTTTTTTTCTTTTTTACCTGCTCTAAAGTAAGTATGCTCTCAGGACTGTTTCAGTTCCTCCTTTCGTTTTTGTCTACTCTAAGTAAACCACAGCCATATAGCTGATACATCCGTGTGATGCCTGTTTTTTTGCCAGAGGTTTTTCCACAGAAAGAAACTGGTCTCATCAGGGATTTCCACAACTCACTGCCTGTGGTTTTCCCCTAAAACCGTAGGTTATTCTCCAGAGTCTATTCGTGATCTGGTTCAGATAGATAGGTGACACTTTATATGTTTGTAACGTTGGGTAATAACCTTCTGTGTCATTGCGAGCCCCGACTTGTCGGGGCGTGGCAATCTCTATCCCTAGCAGCTCCGCAAGATTGCTTCATCACTTCCGTTCCTCGCAACGACAGAAAAGAAGTGTCACTAATCATATGGACGAGTTTATTCGGTTGAAGAAAGCGGAGAGGTAGGCTAAGATTAAGCAGGGCAGAGTGGAAGGCTGTTCGTTATATAATGTCAGAAAGGATGTCAGGTGAAAAAGATTACTATTCTTCTAGCTGAGGACCATGTGGTGGTGCGGGAGAGCATCCATCAGTCTCTGGAACGCGAGCCAAACTTCACCGTGGTTGGGGAAGCCGGTGACGGCGAAGAGGCGGTGCGGATGGCACGAGAACTCAAGCCCGACGTCATTGTCATGGATATATCTCTACCCAAAATCAATGGCATTGAAGCCACAAAGCAAATTAAGGCATTTCAGCCCTCTGCCATTGTATTGGCACTTACAGCCTATGATTATGAGCAGTACATTTTCCCGCTGCTAGAGGCAGGGGCTGCTGGCTACCTGCTAAAGGATATAAGTAGTCGCGAACTTATCAATGCCATCCAGACTGTGTATAGGGGAGAGGCAGTGCTCCATCCGGCAATTGCCCGTAAGGTACTGGAACGATATCGGCGGACTAAAGAGCCAGGTGAGAAGGAACATGAACCGGATTTACTCACCCAGCGGGAGACCGCTGTACTTAAGATGGCAGCTAAAGGGATGAGCAACAGCGAAATTGCTGAGGAGTTATGTCTAAGTGTGCGCACTATTGAGAGTCATCTGGGAAGCATCTTTAATAAACTGGGAGTGGGTTCCCGTACCGAAGCAGTGATAGAGGCTATGCGAAGAGGCCGGTTCACCCTGGAAGAATTGTCCTGACCGTATCCCTGCCACCTTGAGATATGGGAGCTGCTGTGCATATGTCTTCAGGTTTACTAAGTTCAGCACTAAGGGTTATTCGCAATCCTCATTTTTGGGGAGTGCTGGTGATATTTGCCATTGGCATCATCATTCATTATCCGGAACAACTAATCCCTGGGGGTGCGGCCACTATTTCCTCGTTTTTAGGGACAACTCGGTACACAGCAGAGCGGGTCTTCCTTCTCATACCTATAACCTATGCCAGTTTTATCTTTGGCCTGCGGGGAGGGGTAGCTAGCTTGCTGGCGGCAGGTTTCATTATGATGCCACGAGCTATTTTTATCTCCCTGGTTCCGGTTGACGCCATACTTGAGAGCAGCGGCATTATCATCGTCGGCGGCATGGTAAATCTGTGGTTCCACATGCACCGTAAAAATATCGCCCAGCGTCGGACTATAGAAGAGGCACTGGTAAGGATTATTGATGGTTCCTCTATTCCTTTATTTGTAATTAATAACCAGCATAAAGTAACTCACTGGAACACGGCTATTGAGGCGCTTACCGGTATAAATAGAGAGGAGATAATCGGGACGGATGAGCAGTGGCGGGCATTTTACACTGAGAAACGGCCGGTTATGGCTGATTTAATAGTAGACGAGGCGTCGGAAAACGAAATAGAGACGTATTATCAAGATGGATACAAGAAAAGTCAGCTGATTGATGGTGCTTATGAATCCGAAGGTTGGTTTTCATCTCCTGGCAGGGATAGAAAGTGTCTCCATGTTACGGCAAGTCCTATCCGAAATAACAACGGAGAAATAACGGGCGCGATAGAAACACTGGAAAACGTCACTGAGCGAAAGAAAGCAGAAGAGAATCTACGCTACTATTTGCAGGAGATTACCAAGGCTCAAGAAGAAGAGAGGAAACGTATTGCGCGTGAACTTCATGACAGCAGTGCTCAAAATCTTATCGCTCTGCTTCACCAGTTGGACAACTTGCTAACTGACAAGACAAAGCTGCCGATGAGTGAGGCTAAGGCACTATGGGGTTTCTATGAGCAAATAAGGGATACACTCCAGGAGGTGCGTCGGTTCAGCCGTGACCTGAGACCGTCCATCCTTGACGATTTAGGCCTGCTCCCGGCATTGGAATGGGTAACCCAGGACCTGAAAAACACATATTTGATAGAGGTTGATTTGAAGGTGCTTGGGAATGAGCGGAGGTTATTCCCGGAAACAGAACTATTGCTCTTCCGCATTGTTCAGGAGGCGCTTAGAAATGTTGCCAAGCATGCTGAAGCCACCAGGGCTGAAGTCGAAGTCAAGTTCGACGAGGACAAGATAGCGGTTACTATAAGCGACAACGGTAAAGGCTTTGAGCCCCCGGAAAGCCTCGGAGCGCTGACACCCACAGGTAAACTTGGCCTGGCTGGAATGCAAGAGCGGGTGCAGTTGCTTGGTGGCAGGTTAAAGCTGGAGTCTAAGCCGGGTAAAGGCACCAAGATATTTGTTGAGGCCCCGGTTTAACCGGTGGATAAGTGTTACTTCATTATCTATGTCAAGGTAAACTCCTGCTTTGTCCTGTAGGAATTCAATCTTATCCCTGCCGGGCTCATTGAGGAATATAACTCGGACTTTTTAAGCCTTAAAGAGGGGAAAAGAGCTTAAGCCTGAGCGAAATCGAATTTATCCCTTAGCGCTTAAGAGCGGCTAGAAAACTGCACAATCCGTCAAAAGGTGCAATGCTTATGCGTTTAACATGGATTATACGCAAGAGCTGGCAAAAGCATAAGTATTGTGGACAGAGTGTACCGCAGGAACCTGAACACAAAGATACTTTCGGCTTTTCGTGAATTAGACCATCTATGTCCATATGAGTAGGACTTTGTTTAATATTGTATAATTTAGTAGCATATGGTACATTAGGCGAGATGACAACGATCAGGGAATTAAGGTTAAAGAAACTGTGGAGTCAAGCTAAGTTAGCTAAACTATCTGGTGTTAGTAGAACCACAATTGTGGCGATCGAGAACAACCAACACACACCACAACCTCTGACAATACATAAGCTGGCGAAGGCACTTGACGTAAACCCAACAGATATAGATGACCATGATAGAACTAAATGACCTTCTGAATAGACTAAATTATGATACGTCCTCACATTACAGACGGACGGGTGGACAGGCTGACCTTGAAACAGCGCATCTATTCCGTGCCGCCCGTGATGCAAGAGTTAGCGGCATATATGTGTTTGAAGCAAGCCCAATTGATGAGTATAGATTACTGAGCCCAAGACCAGTTGTTTACGTGGCTCAAGCAAATACTGAAGAGGAAGCAAGACAAATTCACCGCAGTCTGTGGAATCTCGGATATGCTCCATTCTTACTTATTTTACTACCGCATCAAGTTAGGATTTATACAGGTTTTGATTATTCACAGGAGTCAGAAGAACAAGGTCTATTGGTTGTAGCCGATAAGCTGGAACAGCTTGTTGATCTACTGTCTGATTTTAAGGCTCATTCGATTGATACCGGATTTATTTGGGAATCTAAATACTATAGAGAAATAGACCAGGATCAGCGAGTAGATAGACGCCTACTTAGCAACCTAGAGCAATTGGGCAAAGCCTTGGAAGATTCTGGTCTTTCTGACGAATTAGCTCACGCCTTAATCGGTAAATATGTTTACTTGAGCTACCTGAGAAGTCGGGGGATCTTAAAAGACGACTGGATTAGACAGAAACAAATAATGCCTCAAAGCGTTTTTTCGCCTGATGCAAACGTGGCCAGTTTGAAAAAGCTAGTAGTAGCTTTAGAAGAACGCTTCAATGGCAGGATCTTTCCTATAGATTTTCAAAGGGAAAAGACTCTTGAGGATAAACATGTTTCTTGGGTAGCCTCGGTATTTAGTGGTTCTAAAGTCAAAGAAGATGTCCCTGAATCAGTTTATCAGTTATGTTTTCCGTTCCAGGCCTATGATTTCAGTTATATTCCTGTTGAGACTCTTTCAGCTATTTATGAGCAGTTCATCCGTGATAGGAAAGAGAAGGGCGCAATTTACACACCTGAGGTCTTAGCTGACTACGTACTTTCAGAAATGGAATGGGCTAAGCCTCTTGAACGAAATATGAAAGTGCTAGATCCCGCGTGTGGTTCGGGTGTGTTTCTAGTGCTAGCTTATCGACGTCTTATTGAAAAAGAGATACGCCATACAGGTCTAACTGAAAAGCTAAAACCTGAGACGCTACGTGACATTTTATTAGAAAGCATTTATGGAATCGAGCGTGAACGTGATGCTTGTTATGTAGCTGAATTCAGTCTAATCCTGACCTTGCTACATTATACAGAGCCGCGCGACTTGAATAGCTTAAAGTTCAAATTCCCTGAATTACACAATAAACAAATATTCGAATGCGATTTCTTCGATATCGAAGGTAAAAAAAATGGAGCTAAGTTTTGGCAAAGGAGACTAAAGTTTGATTGGATCACCGGTAATCCTCCGTGGATTGAACTAAAGCCAGATACAGAGGAAGTGGAGTGTATCAGAGCTTGGATTGAAAATCCCGATAACAAGCAGGATCGTCCTGTTGGTGGTAACCGAGTGGCCGAAGCATTTAGCTGGCTTGTCACAGACTTACTAAACCGGGATGGACTTGTTGGACTCGTACTACCAGCTACAAGTCTTTTTAATCGGGAATCTGGAAGATTTAGACGATCTTTCTTTACGAAGCATGAAGTCCTGCGAGTTACAAATTTTGCAAACCTTAGAGACATTCTCTTCGGCAAAGAGAAAAGCAACGTGCTACCCGCTATGACCATGGTTTATCGCCCATCAGTAGACTCACCTCATAAATCACACATCATACATTATGGGCCATTCTCCGTTAATCAGATTACTACGGGGAGAGATAAACCATGGGTTATTACAATTAACGAAAGTGAAATAAAATCGGTACCACCTGATGAAGCCGAATGGGGAGAAATGTTAACTTGGAAATTGGCATTGTGGGGGACATATCGTGATAAACGAGCTTTAGAGCGCATAAGGCATCTTTCCCCAAATACGCTTGAGGATTTCTGTAAACAGAATGGATGGGGCGAAAGATTGCCAAGGGAGGGTGCACAGCTCCGCAGTGAACGCGAAAGTCCACGATGGTTCAAAGCTAATATAAAGGGACAAAAGAAGTTTGATACAAAAACCTATGATGCGATAAAACCACGCCTTCGCTTCTCAATTCCAGATGACAGTGTTCTTCAAGAAATTATCGATGACGTTTATATACGGACGGGTAAAGATACACTGTACTTAACTACACCAGCACCTCATGTCATCTTGTCTGCTAGTTGGCAGAACTTTGCTATATACAGCGATTATGATTTTGTTATTCCTCCGCGCCAGATGGCCATCTCGGCACCGAGAGCACCCAAAGAGAATGAAGACTACCTGCGAGCACTGACTGTCTATCTCAGCTCGAGTCTAGTTGCCTATTATCTATTCTTCCAAGTCCCTCAGTGGGGGATTTTTAGCCAGCGTGGAAGTGTGATAACTAAGGAGGTTCGAAAAATACCCACACCGCTTTTTACCACGAAACAAGCAAAAGAGTTCGCAGATTTCCATAGGAAGTTAGTTGAGAAAGAACGTTATGATAAAACTTGCTTCGTCTCAGATTTGTTACAGAGGCGAAAGAACTTTGTACAATTGAATACTACCGAAGGAACCTCTTCATTATCAAAGGCTATTAAGACCTTAACAAGTAAGGAAAAACAGGACATCAATCGTTTTATTTTGGAAAAGGACGAGGAGTTGCAGAGAGACATCGATGATAAGGTGCACAATCTTCTAGGTATCCCTGAAGACATTAAGCTTTTAGCAAGTGAGTTTGTTCAAACTCGTTTACTTCTAGACAAACCATCGGTGAGAGAAAGAATAACCAGAAAGCCTACCAAAGAATTCTTATTAGCTTATGCTAGACAACTCCAAAAGGAGCTTGATAGTTTTACCACGGGCACAGCCTATCATCGAGTAAATATCACGTATTCTAGCGATTTGATCCAATGTGTAGTTGAAATCACCAAAGAAAACGCTCCTTTCGTAGTAAATGAGGATAGCATTAAGAGTGGAGAGCTAACTACTGCCAGGCTGTTAGAAAAACTTAGTCAGAGCTTGCGAGAGCGAGTTAGCCAATGGGTATATGTACAGCGTGGATTGCGTCTATATGATGGTCCTAAAGTCTATATTTATAAGGCTCCACGTTTAGTCGATTGGACGCGAACCCAAGCAATGGACGATGCTGCTGACATCATCGGACAGATAATAACAAGCATATGAAGGCTGATCATACAATTACAATCAAGCCTAGCGAAATATATTTCGGAATTTACCGCAGTCAATTTAGATGGCAAGTACATCAATTGATTGCTTGGGGACATAGCAGTGCTCGCCATAGAATACAATCGAATAATGAAGAGGAGCCAAATATTACTGGTTACATTACTGAGGCCATTAAAGCTCGTTTAATAACTAATAGACCACTATGGTGTCAGTATTATTCTGTTCGCGAGGACTCGCCAATAGAGGCGAGCGATCGTTCCGGTCGGTCTAGACCTAGGCCTGATATTATTATTGAAACATACTTAGGAGGGCGTCCTGAGTACATATTTGAAGCAAAGCGGTTAAGAATAAATGGATTTGAAGCAAGCAAATATATTGATTCAGATGGTATGGGATGCTTCATAAGCGGTCGATATGCTCCACGATATGACGAGGCAGCTATGCTTGGTTACATCCAGAGCGACTCATTGACTCACTGGAAAGATCAAGTAAAGAAGACTATTAATGAAAATGCGGAACAATTGTGTTTAGAATCCCCACAGTATGATAAAACAGTAATAGACGTTTTCCCTCTTGAATGGGTCAGTGAGCATAAAAGAGTTAACCTAGGTCGCTCTATTACTATCTATCATATTCTCTTAGACTGCTGCGCTTAATAATCTTCTAGATGAGGTATATTAAATAAGGACGAGGGGTAGTGTGGTATTCTGGGAACATAATACCTAATCTGTAGTAGGCCTAATTGGTATGATATCCCTGGAATTCGGCGTCTTCTGAGCCAGATTGTATGCCCTTCACCAAAAGTGCTTTACATAAATGTAAACGCAGCACTGAAAAAATGAACCTTTGTTTAGGAGAAGGCACAAAGGTTAGCCGCTCGCAGGCAATGTTGTGCGCAGGCTGAGTTGGCAGGATGCACATTAGGTTCTTGTTTTAAGTAATCATCTCTACCAGAGACAAGCTGAGAGGCAGGCATCACCAAAAGCTCTGATATCCTATCTTTTCAAGTGATTGGCGATACCTTTAATTACATGCCTCAGATGAGGCATCATATGCTTGAACCACCAGACAGCCCAAACAACCCCTGCGACCAGTAGACCGATACCTATAGATAGCGCAGCAATGAATCCCCAATCTACTTCCAAATCAATCATTCAACTACCATCTCAGCCCGGCTTTTTCCTGAAGCTTTTTCCTGAAGATGAAGAACGACAGGCCTACGACTAGCATTCCAATTAGAGCAAGGACAGCTCGAGTTATTTCTCCCTCCAGCATAAGCCAAATAAACACGGGCACACCGCCCACCAACAACAAGATCAGCAAATAGCGCCCACGCTTGAGCATAAATTCCTTTCCGGTTCTCCTCCTCAGCACGACCAAAACTGAAAACACAGCCGCTGAGACTCCACCACTCGCGGCAAACAAACTTGAGGTAGAGACAGCAAGCACACCCGAGTTCTTAAGGTTCCCAAGAATCCACATCAAAAGTATGAAGACACATCCGGCTCTTAGAAGCTCCTGCACAATTATCTTTCTCATTCTAATTTCCTATCCCACCATCCAAGCAGCTCTTGCATAAAGTCTAAGCCGATGGCCGAATAATGTCAAAAGAAATTGTTCAGTTAACGAAAAGCCAAATTGTTCGCTTAACTTCCTCGAACCCTGTGGGGTGGTCAGGCAATTGCTAAGCCGTTTAGGAATGCTTTGAATCTTAGCTTTTTGCCCTTCGGCGTCTTCTGAGCCAGATTACCAAAGGCGGAACTGAATTTATCACTTAGCGCTTAAGGTGGCTGGAAAACCACACAATCCGCTAAAAGGTGTAATGAGGTAACGAAATACTTTCTTGTGACCAGAGTAACAAAACGCCTTATTGTTACATACTGCTGCCGAGTCAGTATTCGAACTTGGACTGAAGATTCAAAGGCCAGCCGACCAGAACCGAGCGAAGCGGCCATTCTTCCTTTCTTCCAGGTCAGCTTTTTTTAAGGCTCGCCGCCACCAGGGAGACGCTCGAACCTGAAATCGCACACCGGAGCTCCGGTGGCCAGAGTCCCAGTACGCTTGAACTTCCACCCACCTTCGGTAGCGAATCTGGGCAGCCACACCTCGTCAGAGTAACAGCTCGAAGGATAGCACAGGTAGGGGTCACCGAACTCATTAGCCACTTCACGCCAAACGCAATACTTGTAGTTACAAACGAACACGTCTTCGGTATCCTCGGCTATCTCGATCTCGTGAAGCCCGGCACGCTCGTTTGCGGCGTTGGAAGCCTTCCAATATCCCTTGAAGGACTTAAAGGCGTCGCCGCATGCTTTGAACTCTTCGACTGACGGGAATCCCGACGTCATAAAGTCGTAGGCTGTTCTGTCCCAGATTTTTCGGTAGACCTCAGATGCTCTTTCCATCCCCAGCATGTCTGCCAGCGCCTTCATTACCGCCATGCTTTCGATGAGCCAGTCCAGGAATCCTTGGTCGGTGAATCCACGCTCTCTGAGCCTCGACCAGTCGTGGTTTTTCATTAGCCTGGCCTCTTTCCTCATCCTCCATCCCATCTTCAGCATGCCGATAAGCCCCAACTCTCTCCTGAATTCACGCATCATCAACTTAGTTGCCCGTTTCATCAACCCAGGGTCAGACACGATATCCACAAATCCCTTTCCGTAGTTCGTAAGCTCTTCTATCTTCATGTTTCACCTCCTCATTAGATTTTCCATTTGAGCTTAATGTTAAGTATAGCCCTGTCAAATAAGAAAATCATCCTAGGGGTATTCTGAGCCAGATTACCAAAGGCGGAATTGAATTTATTACTTAGCGTTTAAAAGCGACTGGAAAACTGCACATTCCGTCAAAATGTGACCCTGAGTGTAGGCGCACCGCCCATGTCATGTCGATTTCTGGACACCGTCCCTGCGGCCCAGCAGCCAAAGGCCAGTGCTTAATCCTCCGAATACGGCAACATAGAGGACACCAACCCAGACTGTACCAAGACCCACCGGCGACAGCCGAAAGAAACTGTCTACTAGGTCAATCAGCCAGTGGGCGAATATCAAGCCAATGATGTTATTAGTTCTCAGCCTGACCACTGCAAAGGGAAGGCCCATGGACAGGGCAAGAGCTACTCCATGCCAGCCCTGCAAAGGCACATGAAAGAGCCCGAAAACCAAAACGCTGCAAATCACGGCAGTAACTGGTCCTTTCCACCGGGAGAAGCCCTGGAACATCAAGCCACGAAAATATATTTCTTCACCTAGTGCTACTGCAAGATAGAACAAGACCGGCGACAACAGCGCGGGACTGAGTGAAACCAGTGAGACTGGTAGTTGCAACAGAAGGATGAAGGCGAGGGTAACAACCAACACGATTGCGGCATAAGCTAACCCGCGCAAAATGTCTCGGCCCGTAACACCAATGCTCTTGAAGGACAATCTGCAACGTGCCATAGCCAGGCTGGCCAGAGCCAACACTAAGTAGAGGAGACCTCTGGTCAGTTGACGAGATGGATCCCAGTGCAATACCCAAATGAGCACTGCGGCAGCACCAGCCACGCACAGCAGAGGAAGGAATATGACCTCCAACAGTGTTACAAGGTTCTTGACGGGCTTGGATGCCCTCTCCGTGGCTGCCATACGCGGTCATTATGGTTACTTTGCAAGTTTAATACAAGCCGACTGCACGAAAGTCACAAAAGGCTAGATTGTTAGCTTCACTTCTGCGGACTCCTGTGGACTGATCAGGCAATTGCTAAGCCATTTCAGGAACGCTTTGAATCTTAGTTTCGCCCTTCGGCGTCTTCTGAGCCAGATTACCCAAGGCAGAACTGAATTTCTCCCTTAATGCTTAAAGACGACTGGAAAACTGCCCAATCCGTCAGAATGTGCAATGATATACAATTTAGACAATTGTATTACCTCTATAAAGTTATTACTACCTTTCCTTTGGCTCGGGTTTTTTCACATTCCTTCTGCCTTTAATTCCCATTGCTTGTTCTCCTCATTGTATTTCGGAATCGATTATTCTTGCTCTCCGTACTCTCTTATTATGGACAAAAAGGCAAGTTGCCTAAAAAGATGGGTACTATGCTTGACATGCCATTTAGGT
>Ga0315541_1002014_pt1 | contig 17624 bp, 16 predicted proteins | sample SalMarSW160190MG_FD_203095 | JGI IMG/M metagenome (GOLD analysis project Ga0315541, IMG submission 203095) | Salt marsh sediment microbial communities from the Plum Island Ecosystem LTER, Massachusetts, United States - Salt Marsh Sediment SW1601-190 ...
TTATAGTTTTTTAGTTCTGTTCACTTATTACTTAACAGGAGGTTTCTTTTTTTGGTAGATAGATAATAATTTTTTTCTATTCTATCCTTAGGGATGTAACCCTTTGATATCTTAATATATAACGTTGATGACCAAGTTGAATAATGCTGATGGTTACTAGTCAAATCAATTGCGCTAATAATGTCCCTCTTACCGAGATCAGGTTCAGCTCACTCACCATTATTGCAGCTATGCATCACTTCCATAAATCATCTGGTAAAACCCTCTAAGATAAAAGAGGAGAAAAAAGATAAGAAAAAAGAAAAAGAACTCAGTGCGAATTACGGTAACTGGGAGAGCCACTGGTACGCAGGAGCAACAAGAATAGATTGATCATTATTAGAAAACATCCGATATCCTTCATCCTCGTCTATGAGCTGAACTGCGGGTATGCGAAGGGCCTTCTGAAATTTTTTGAGCGGTGAAGATGGTTTTGTCTCTGATATTTTAGCCTCTATCATAACAACTGGTTTGTGACGATTTGCGATTAAGAAATCTACTTCCTGTTGCTCTTTGTTCTTTATAAAGTGCAATGTGAACTGGCCATAGCCCAAATCATTCCAGTTTGTAACCGCTCGCCACAGCTCCATAGCGACCATATTTTCAAACCGGGCCGCAGGATCCTCTATGCGAGGTGCATCCCACAGGTAGATCTTCCGTTCTTTTTGAATGGCCCGTGCAACTCTTTCAGTCCATGGGGGAATACTAAAGATTAAGAAAAATCTCTCAAATACAGCAAGCCACCCTCGAACCGAGTTATACGATACTTTTAAATCAGTACTCAGAGATGGAATCGAGAGAGGGCTGCCCACCTTAGAAGGTAGCAAAAAATAAAGTGTTTCCATATCTCCCACAGATTTGATGCCTGTGAGATCGCGAATATCCTCACGAATTAATTGTTGAGCATAGGTGTTTGACCATCGACGGTAAGTAGCCATCCGATTAGCTAAATAGGGTTCTGGAAAACCACTGAGCTTAGAGAGTCGTACCCATTTTTCTTTGAGCGTTTCACTGTTTTCCATACTGATTTGTAAAGGATTCGCTAAAAAGTCATCAATGGTGAGGTTTCTTCTTCCCAGCTCTGACATTGTAAAAGGCCATAGATGAAAGAGAAAATAACGACCGGCCAGAGAGTCCCCGCCTTTTTGATAAATGTCCAGCCTGCCACTTCCTGAGACGAGGAATTGATAGCTTTCATGGAATTGATCATAAACACCTTTGAGATAATTCTTCCAATCTTTGTATTTATGGATCTCATCGAATATGATCAGGGGAATCGATGGATCTCGACGTTTTATTTCTTGGAAAAAAGTGGGGTTCTCCACAAGACGAATCTTGTCTTGCGGAATATCCCAGTTGAAATAGAGATTATTTATAAAATTCCTGGAAATAATCTTGGAAAGGGTAGTCTTACCTACCTGGCGCGGTCCAACAAGGAATATCATGCTTTTTTCTCTGGATAGTTCCTGCCAGATTTTCAAATACGGTTCTCTCATATCCATATCGACTATTATTCATCAAAATGATAAAAAGTCAAGACTATCTTTCAATAAGCTCAAACATTGTCAATGAATATAAACCCCAAAAAGTTTGCAGGTAAGTGGATAAATACTTAATTAATATTTGAATTTAGGAGGCATAATTGACAAGCTTGAATACCTTGTCAAGACCACACTCCATGGAGAATATAGCCATGTTGACAATGGAATTCGGCTATGTCAGGATTTCAAGGAAGTGATAACTGAAGGGATAAAATAAATCCCAACACCAAGAATGGCAAAGTCAGGGCAAAAAGAATAGTTTCCTGCCTGAAGAAAGGGTTAGGGTTGATGTGAAAAATGAAGACCTGGTCCCTTATCTTTTCCCCACAAGGATTCGAAAATGGATTCATGTTAAAGAGGGCATATTGACTAAATTTAAACATAGCGGTAAGAAATAAGGTCATAATCCTTGTTGTTAAACGCATTAATGATATTCTCTCCGAATGCCGTGAAGAGGTCTACCAGAGTGAAAACAGGATGAAGACATCTATTGGGAGGCATACTGAAATTATAAGGGCAATAAAAAAGAAGGATGAAACCGGGGAAAGCAATTCAATCTTCAGGCACCCTGACTCCATAAAGAATAATTAGTCATTGATAAGGAGGAGCAATCCGTGGATTTTTTTTATAACCAGAAAAGAGAATTCAAGAGTTACGCACAGCGATCCGTTACCATGGGAAATAACGGGATGGTTGCGTCAAGTCAACCTCTTGCCACGCTTTCAGGATATAAAATACTGGCTCACGGTGGAAACGCTGTGGACGCCGCTGTTGCAATGGTGAGTACGCTGAATGTGGTTGAGCCCCATTCCGCCGGATTGGGGGGTGATGCCTTTGCGCTGATATACCTGGCAAAGCAGAATAAGATAGTGGGCATGAACGGGAGCGGGAAATCTCCCGGGCGAGCCGATATTTCTTTTTTCCATGAAAAAGGCATTAAAGAAATTCCTTCTGTAGGTATTCTTCCTGTTACCGTTCCCGGAGCCTTGCATGGATGGGCTGAAGCTGTTGAGAAATATGGGAAACTTGGGCTTTCCGAAATATTTGAGGATGCTATAAACTATGCGGAAAATGGTTTTCCAGTTACGGAGGTTATCGCAGGAGAATGGAAAAATTCAGAAGATATTTTACGTGCGCAAGGAAACAGCGCACGATCGTACCTTATTAACGGCAAGGCTCCTGAGCCAGGTCACGTCTTTCGAAATCAACAACTCGCACAGTCATACAGGAAAATCACACGTGACGGTATTGGTGTATTCTATGGAGGTGAAATAGGGGAAGCAATTGCTGAATTCTCCCGGAAGCACCAGGGGCTGCTTGCTCGTGAGGATCTCTTGCACCATGCAACGGCCTGGGTCGAACCCATATCAAGCACTTACAGGGGCTATACAATATATGAGCTGCCTCCTAACGGACAGGGATTAACCACGCTTGAGATGCTCAATATCCTTGAGGGATATGACATGGCAGGCTTGGGCCACAACAGCCCTGATTACCTTCATCTCCTGATAGAGGCAAAGAAAATCGCTTTCAGTGATCGAGATTACTTCATAACTGATCCTGAATTCGAGAATATTCCCCTTGATATATTGCTTTCCAAAGAATATGCAAAACAGTGCAGGATGAAGATCGATCATGATAAGGCAAAGATACGATCCAGCCCGTTCATGAGGCCAAGAAAATCCGATACGGTCTATGTCTCGGCCGTTGATCAAGAGGGAAATGCCGTTTCATTTATAACCAGCATATTCATGCATTTTGGCTCCGGCATGGTTGTAGATAAAACCGGGATTGTTCTTCAAAACAGGGGTGTGTCCTTTTCTTTGGATCCCGAACACCCAAACTGTCTTCAGCCAAACAAACGACCCATGCATACCATAATCCCGGGAATGGTCTTTAAAGATGGAAATTTTTTAATGAGTTTCGGCGTCATGGGAGGCAACTTCCAGCCGCAGGGACACACGCAATTCTTAATGAATCTGATTGATTTTAATATGAATCTGCAAGAGGCTATTGATGCTCCGCGTATCAGTCATGAAGAGGGCAAAGAGATATTCATGGAAGGAGGCTTTTCTGAGAAAACAGCTCTGGCACTCAAGGAAAAAGGGCATGAAATTATCAAGGAAGACATCCCCATAAACCATGTGGGCGGCGGACAGGCAATATATCTTGACTCAGGTGAAAATGTACTGCTGGGAGCCTCTGACAGGAGAAAAGACGGCTGTGCTATCGGGTATTAGGTTCATCCAGGCCCACGCGGAGGAACACGACGTCGGTACATAGAAGAAATGTCGGCCGATGTTCTTTCTTTCTTTAAAAAAAGAGAGTGAAACTGCCCGATGATTAAGACAGTGAATTATACTGAAATGCAATAGAATTTGAAACAGAAATGAAAGCCTATTTCTTTATGCATTTCCTTCCCTCTTGTGCTAGGTTCAGCTCTAAGTCACACTGAAGGCATCATTCCTCCTAGTAGCAGTATCATCAACTAGTATATCGTTTCATTAAAACACATACATATCTAATTATTAAAAATGAAAAATGTCAAAATCCAAATTTCAAATCAAATCTAAATTATCAAATGTCAAAAATACCGATCGGCGTAAGGCATTTTGAAATTTGAGCTTTGACATTCATTTGGCATTTGAGCTTTGACATTTGAATCTTAATATATGTAAATATTTGAGCGAAACCCACTACTAGATAGACCTTGCAGCCATAGTCAGCTGCATTTAATGCCGCATTTATTCCAGCAATACCGCCACCAATTATCAAAATTTCATCAGGCATGAATGTTACCTGTGTTTATTGTGTAGCGGAGCTACCTTGCAATTAAATCTCTGTTACAATAATGGCCTCAGTTTTGCAGACAGCCACACATGTTCCACAACCTAAACAATTTTGCGGTCTTAAAGGAAGGGATTTTCCTTTGTTAATCTCAAAAACATCCACCGGGCAAAATTCTATATACTGGCGACACCCATTACATTTCAGGTTATCAACCTTTATTAAATGGACAATATATTCCTTTTTTACTCGTATCACGTAATACCATTTTTGTCTTGACAAGGAATTGGTATACAGTATACAGATTAGAGTCAAAAAGTTATTTCTCACGTAAAATACTTTTATACCTTCTCAGAGAAAAAGCCTCACTATTTACACATATAGGAGAAAATTCATGAATCAGGAAACACAATTATACCCTTCATCATTTAACCCCTTATTTAACAAGCCTATTCGCCCTGCTCCAAAAGAAATAGCTGTAATCGGAGCAGGCACTATTGGCCCGGATATTGGATATTACCTAAAGAGCGCCTTGCCAGGTATCAAGCTCTATCTCGTAGATGTTGTAGAAGAACCTCTTTCAAGGGCGGAGAAGAGGATTTCTTCGTCCGTACAAAAGGCAGTAGACAGAAGGAAGATGAAAGAGGATCAAGCTCAAGTAGTCTTAAATAATATTATCTACACGATGGACTACACGCAAATCAAGAACTGCGATCTAGTTATCGAAGCCGCAACAGAAAACATTCGATTAAAACAAAAAATCTTTCATACCATTGAAAGCATAGTAGGTGAAGATACCATCATTACCTCAAACACCAGCTCCATTCCTGCTGACAGACTCTTTACAAAAATGAAGAAACCGGAAAGAACCACCATTATCCATTTCTTTGCACCTGCATGGCGGAGTCTTCCTGTAGAAGTTATTGCATGGGAAGGAGGAAGCCAGGAAGTCCTCGATTACCTATCCTGGTTTTTTGCGAATACAGGTAAAGCTCCAATGATTACGGACAATGCCATTTGCTTCATGTTAAACCGGGTTTTTGATAACTGGTGCAATGAAGCAGCATATTTACTTGATCATGCATCTGCAAGCCAGATTGATAGTGTAGTAGAGGAATTTGTATTTGCAGGACCCTTCTTTGTTTTGAACATGTCCCACGGCAATCCTATTATCATTGAAACAAATACACTCCAAATGGAGGAAGGCCCCCATTATCGGCCTGCGCCAATTTTAGGATCGGTGGAAACCTGGCTCACCAACCGTCCCGGTAAAAAAGTAGATATTCCCGAGGAAAATAAGAATACCATCAGGGACAGGATGCTTGGAATCCTTTTTTCCCAATCGTTTGATATAATTGACAGAGGGATTGGAACTAGAGAAGACCTCAACTTTGGCTGTCAGGTTGCACTTGGATTCAGAAAAGGCCCTTTTGATATCATGCGGGATATTGGAGAGACCGAGGTTAGCCGTATTATGAACCGATTCGAGGGTGAAAGACCTGGCTTTCCCCAGGCAAAACGTCCCTTTTCGGAATACCAGGATTTCAACCGGTTTCTCCTCGTAGATGAAATGGAGGGTGTAAAAATTATCACAATAAGACGCCCGCAGGCGATGAATGCCATCAGTGATGAGATAGATAACGAGATTCTGAAGGTATTAAAAGAAAACATAAATGACCCTGCTGTCAAAGGATTTGTTATTACCGGATATGGAAATGCTGCCTTTTCAGCAGGAGCGGATATAGGAAAATTCCCGTCAACCCTTGGAAACAAGGAAGCCGCGGCTCAATATGCAAGGGATTGTGCCGAGGTACAACTGTTTATGGATCAGATGGACAAGCCAATAGTCGCTGCTATAAATGGCATGGCACTTGGCGGAGGATTAGAAATATCCATTCGCTGTCACAGTATGGTTGCTACAAAAAATGCCTTTTTCCAGTTTCCGGAGATAACCCTCGGTATATTACCGGGTATCGGGGGATGTATCGTTCCGTATAGAAAATGGCCTCAAGGCGCACACATTTTTAATGAAATGCTCTGCCTGGCCAAACGCATGACTATGAAAGAGGCTCATGATATTGGAATGGTTGCTTCGATATCCGAAGATTATTCCGACATGATAAAAGATGCAGTAAAAGAGGCTCACAACATTGCAGGAAACATAACAAAAATACCTGAGGGAAAGGTTGATATCCCTGAAATTAGTGTTCCTGACAATCCTATGGCAGGTAAATTGCCGTTAAGCAAAGAGGCTATTTCCATAATTATAAAGACGGTTAAAGCAGGTGCTGCAGCTGATTCTTTTAGCGAGGCCCTGGAAATTGGATATCAAGGATCTGCTGAGATTGCCTGCAGTGATTCAGCCAGGGAAGGAATTTCTGCCTTTCTGGAAAAAAGAAAACCTGAATTCAAAAATTAATGTCTATAAGGAAAAAAATTGCTTTAATTCGGCTGAGCAAACCATTTCCTCGCAGACGGAATGTTTTTATACCCGGCAATATTTTGCTGTGTCAAACAAGACCCTTCAAAGGGGATTTGGGCTGAAAAATTATATCATTAACTTTTTTAGGAATTATTAAATGAACATAGTAACACTAATAAAACAAGTTCCTGATACAACAGAGATAAAGATTGATCCAAAAACCGGCAGTCTTATCAGAGAAGGGGTAGAAAGCATTATCAATCCTGATGATAGGCATGCAATCGAGTTAGCAATTACCTTAAAAAAGGATTTTGGAGGAAAGACTGTTGTCATCTCCATGGGTCCCCCTCAGGCCATAGATGCCATATCAGAGGCAATAGGGATGGGGATAGATGAAGGGATATTGCTTACAGACAGGAATTTTGGGGGTGCAGATACATGGGCAACATCCTTTACCCTTGGAACTGCAATAAAAAAGTTAAAGGCATATGATCTGATTATCTGCGGCAGGCAGGCCATTGATGGAGACACAGCACAGATAGGCCCGCAGATAGCAGAATTCTTAGGCCTGCCCCAGCTTACCTATGTCAGAGAGATAGAAGAAATCAGCGAAAGGAAAATAATCGTGCGAAGGGCATTAGAAAACGGCTATGAAAAAATCGAATCTCCTCTTCCCGCCCTGATTACTGTTATTGGGGAAATAAACACCCCCAGATATCTAAATATTGACCTTTTGATCAACGCATGCAAAGAAAAAGCAAAGATAAAGACCTGGGATGCGGCAGATTTAGGCGTAACTGTTCAAGAGATAGGTTTGGGTGCCTCACTGACAAAGGTTATGAAGACTTTTTCGCCAAAAACCAAAAGAGAGGGCGAAATACTTAAAGGAGATAAAGAAGAAATAGTTAATCAACTTATGGAAAGGCTTCATGAAAAACATTTTATCTGAGAGCAACTATTTGAGGCTTCGCCCCAAGGGAGCAATATTCCAAAAATTTTAGAAGGACGTTCCATGGCTATACATATTGATCATGATCTCTGCACTGGATGCAAACGTTGTATAAAGATCTGTCCATATAATGGCGTAGATGTCAAGGAGGGGAAGGCCGTAATAAATGACCGATGCACCTCCTGTGGCGCATGCATCGACACCTGCCCTGAAAATGCAATAAGCTCGGATATAAAAGAAAAAGAAATGCCGGATTTCAGTGACTTCAAAGGCATATGGGTATTTGCCGAGCATATAGACGGAAGAATGGTGAGGGTCACTCGAGAGCTGTTAGGTCTTGGTCAATCTCTTGCCAGGGAACTCAATCAGGAATTATCAGCCGTTCTTCTCGGAAATAATGTTGACCATCTTATAGAAGAACTCCGAGAATATGGCGCACAAAACGTTTACCTTGCACAGCATAAACTCCTTTCAAGTTACCAGACAAACCCCTTTGCAAAGGTCATCTCAGAGCTAATAGTTGAGAATAAACCAAATATATTTATAATCGGGGCTACAGCCATTGGGAGAGACCTTGCCCCAAGGATTTCAATGAGACTTAACCTTGGGCTTACTGCAGACTGCACAGAGCTAACCATAGACCCGGATGATAGCTCTCTATTACAAACAAGGCCTGCCTTTGGTGGAAATGTTATGGCAACCATCAAGACTCCTTATAGTAGGCCGCAGATGGCCACTGTCAGGCCAGGCGTTATGGAGGCAAAAAAAACAGCCAGCATATCTGAGTGCAGGGTTAAAAATGTAGATGTAAGCCTTCTAAAAAAAGATGCACTTACCAAAATCTTAGAGGTTGTAAGGGAAAAGAAAAAAATAATCAACTTAAGTGATGCAAAGGTTATTGTTGCCGGGGGCAGAGGCATAGGCTCAGAAGATGGGCTGAAACCCCTGTTTCAACTCGCTGAAATTTTAGGCGGCGAAGTGGCTGGAACACGAATGGTTATTGAAGAGGGATGGCTGCCAGCAGAGAGACAGGTGGGGCAAACAGGCCAGACAGTCAGGCCAGAGCTCTATATTGCATGCGGTATATCAGGCGCTATCCAGCATAGGGCTGGCATGCTTAGCTCACGGTATATTATTGCTATTAACACAGATGAAAGAGCCCCTATCTTTGAGGTAGCTGACTGGGGTATCGTTGGCAATCTTCACGAAGTTGTTCCAACACTGAGCAAGGCAATGAAGGAGAGAAGGGCAAGACAGGGGGCATAATGTTACGTTCAGACATAGAAGAGCTTTTAAGAAAGGTTATAGCTAAATTTGTGGACGAGGAAGTAATCCCTGTTGCAAGAGAGCATGATGAAAGCGGTGAGTTTCCATATGACCTATTCAAAAAGATTGCTGACATGGGTATCCTGGGGATAAGATATCCCAAAAAAGTTGGTGGTTCAGGAGGAAACACCACACTTTATTGCATTACTGTTGAGGAATTGGCACGTGGCCTTTTGAGTCTAGGCGCCACTACAGCCATGCAATGTCTTATGGGCACAGATGGCCTCTATCGCTATGGCACGAAGGAGATGCATGAAAAATATCTGCGCCCTGCTATAAGAGGCGAAAAGATTGGAGCCTTTCAGCTTACAGAGCCAGAGGCTGGTTCAGATCTTAGCAATGTCAGAACCCGGGCTACAAAGACTAAAGATGGATGGGTTATTAATGGAATGAAGACATGGTCTACAAGTGGACCAATAGGTCATTTCCATACTGTGCTTACGCAGACTGATCCAGATAAGAGATTGAGAGGGCTCATGTTTGTTTTTATTCCAAGCGACACACCAGGTTTCTCCCACAGTAAAAAATTCGATATGCTGGGTACCAGAACAACACAGATGTCAGAGATCTATTTCAACAATTGTCATGTTCCTCCGGAATACATGTTAGGCGAACTGGGGAGAGGGCTGGATGTTCTATTGACTATTCTGTCAGAGATCAGGATCATGACTGCCTGCCTGGCCCTGGGTCTACATCGCGCTGCAATGGATGATTCTATAAGATACTGCAAGGAGCGGGTGCAATTCGGTAGACCCATAGGAACATACCAGCTCATCCAGGCAAAAATAGCCAATATGGCAGTCAACTTAGAGGCTGGCCACCTCATGTCTTATAAGGTTACCCATCTTATTGATAAGAATATTCCCTGTCTAAATGAGGCCTCTATGGCCAAATATTTTGCAACTGAATCTGCATGCTCTGCTGCAGATGAGGCCACAAGGATTTTCGGCGCCTATGGGTATTCCATGGAATATAATGTGCAGAGATACTACCGGGATAATCGCTTTCTGCTTTATGGTGGAGGGACTCACGAGGTACTGCAAACCACTATTGCCAGACAGTACCTTCGATAAGTAAAGTGCCTAACGTTATGGAAAAACAGGAAATACATTCAAAGAGATTGGATACCTTTCCAATAAGGAGCCTAAAGCGAGAAAACCTTGGCAACCAAGTCTTTGAACAGGTTAAAGAAATGATTGTAAAGGGTAAAATCCCTACTGGAAAACGTATGATAGAAAGTGAGATAGCTGAATCAATGGGTATTAGTAGGACACCGGTTAGGGAAGCGGTACATAAACTGGAAGCTGAGGGTCTTCTTAAGCCCCTGCCCAAGGGAGGATATGTGGTAAGGGGACTGGATATATCTGATATTGAAGAAACATTTGAGATAAGGAGCATCCTGGAGAGTTTTGCCGGATACCTTGCCGCTAACAGATATGGTGACGAAGAGATATTGCCTCTGGAAGAAAAGATAGAGGAATTCCAGAGATCTCTGGACAGAAACAATCTAAAGGAATTGGCGAGGATAAATACTGAGTTTCATGAACTCCTCTACGCCTTGAGCAGGAGCCAAAGATTAATTAAGATGATATACAACCTGAGAGATGAAATCTATTTTTTAAGGAAAATTATATTAAACTCCGTGGACATGGCCCGTTTATCAAACAAGGATCATAGAGAGATAATAAAGGCCATAAAAAAAAGAGAGGCCAAAAAGGTGGAAAGGCTTGTGAGAGATCATATCTTGCGGGGTAAAGAATTTGTCATCAATGAAATTAGAAAAGGCAATGTAAGCATCAATCATCATTCTTTTTGAAAAAAACAAGAGGAGAACATATAATGTCCACCAAAAGGATTAGGATAATTATTGCAAAACCAGGCCTTGACGGTCATGACAGGGGTGCAAAGGTTATGGCCCATGCCCTGAGAGATGCCGGGATGGAGGTCATTTATTCAGGACTGCATCAAACTGTTCCCTCTATAGTTAAGATGGCTATTGAAGAGAGTGTAGACATTATAGGCCTTTCCATTATGTCCGGGGCACATATTCCTATCTCTAAGAAGATAATGGATCTGATCAAAAAGGAGGGTTTAGATAAGGTAATTGTTGTTGTAGGTGGGGTAATCCCAGACAAGGATATCCCTGTTTTAAAAGAGATCGGAGTTGCTGGAGTTTTCCCCGGGGGAACACCCTTTGAGGAATCTATAAATTTTATAAAAGAACATGTACGAAATTAGAGGTGTATTGAGTTTGTTGAGTTCATGCTGAAGGAAATTTAATAAAGGTATTTATTTCATGGATAAGACATTAAAAAACTCAAGGAACCCGACAAACACTATAAACAGGAGTAACTAGAGATGGGAGTAGCCAAATATATTAAAGATGAAAAAGACAGGATTAAGGATGTAATCCTACAATCCGGAATCCATATCAAACCTCTCTATACAGGCGATGACTTAAGAGATATTGAATTTGACTATACAAAAGACCTTGCCAACCCGGGAGAGTATCCCTTTACACGAGGGATACATAAATTGGGCTTCAGGAGCAGGGCATGGACAACACGCCAATACTCCGGCTTTGGTACCCCAAAAGAGACGAATGAGCGCTGGAAACTTTTAATATCTCAAGGTCAAACTGGACTTAATGTAGCATTCGATCTCCCAACTCAGATGGGTTACGACTCTGATGACCCTATGGCCGAGGGAGAGGTGGGTCGGGTCGGGATGGCAGTGGATTCTCTAAGGGATTTTGAGATTGCATTTAAGGGCATTGCCCTGGACAGAATCGGCTCTGGCCTGACAATAAATGCTATCGCTTCGATCATGGTTGCCATGTATCAGGCTGTGGCAGAAAAATATGGATTCTCTAAACAACAGATAAGTGCCACCCCACAGAACGATATCTTAAAGGAGATCGTCGGCAGGGGGGCATGGATCTTTCCAGTAGAGCCAGCTGTTCGCCTGATTGGCGATGTTATTGAATACAGCGTAAAGGAGATGCCAAGGGCAAATCCAGTCAGTGTATGCGGTTACCACATACGGGAAGCGGGTGCTACCCCGGTACAAGAAATTGCATACGCTATACAGATTGCAAACGCATACATCGATAATGTTTTAGCGAGAGGATATGACATTGATGACTTTGTCGGTAGATTCTCCTTTAACCTTGATGTATTCGGAAACCTCTGGGAACAGGTAGCAAAATTCAGGGCAGCAAGAAAGCTCTGGGCTAAGAATATTAAAGAACGGTATGGTGCAAAAAACGATAAATCCATGTTATTACGGGGTATATTTGGTGGAGGGGGAGGAGGCCTTACAAAGGAAGAACCTGAAAATAATATTGTAAGAAGCGCCTATTATGCCCTGGCTGCTGCCTTAAGCGGTGCTCAAACAATGGCTTTGTGCTCTTATGACGAGGCCTATACCATTCCTACCCCACATTCTGCCCTGATCTCCTTGAGAACACTACAACTCCTGATGGATGAGGTAGGCCTCAGGGATACGGTTGATCCATTAGCAGGTTCATATTTCATCGAGACCCTTACCAAACAGATGGAGGAAAAGATTGTTGAAGAGATGGTAAAGATTGATAAGATAGGGGGCATGGTCAAAGCAATTTCATCAGGGTATATCCAGAAAGAAGTGGCCAGGCAGGCCTATGAATTCGAAAAAGGTGTTCAAAGCGGGGAGTTAATAAAGATAGGTGCCAACAAATATACTGGAGGGGAAAAGGGAAAGGTAGAGCTTCATGAATATACCGATGAATCAGCCGTAGAGCAGATAAAAAATCTCAAAGAATTGAAAAAAATAAGAAACAATAAGGATGTTACCGGAACGCTAAAGGCATTAGAGAAGGCGACTAAGGATAAAGTAAATGTTATGCCATATCTCGTGGATTGCTGTAAGGCATATGCCACAGTTGGGGAGATGACTAATGTCTTTAGAGATATTTTTGGAGAATTTGTAGAGCCTAGTATCTTTTAACAAAAGTAACTGACAAATATGAATATTGGTGATTGGCTAAAGAAATGGAGTGAGCTCACACCACGAAAGATGGCCGTCATTGATGATGGCCATGAGTTCAGTTATAGGGAGCTCAATCAAAGATGCAATCAGGTAGCAAACTTTCTCCTCCAAAATGGAATTGGTAAGGGGGATAGGGTTGGGGTCCTTTTGCATAATTGCCATGAATATATAGAGATCTATTTTGCCCTGGCCAAGGTAGGGGCCATATTAGTACCTCTGAACTGGCGAATGGCTCCTTCTGAAACAGCTTACATCCTCGATGATTGTGGGGCAAGCTATCTCTTTTTTGGTGAAGAGTTCTTAGACACTGCTCTTCACATCAGGGATAATGTTGAGCAGGTTAGAAACTATGTCTCCTTAGGTGAAGAGAATGTTCGCTGGGCTGAAAACTACCACAAAATAGAGGCATGTGCATCGAATGAACCTGCTGGCTTTCAGGTACCTGACTTAGAAGATCCCCATATTATTTTGTACACTTCCGGCACAACCGGTTTTCCTAAAGGTGCTGTCCTTTCCAATAGAAAGACCTTTTTTAATGCCCTCAATGCCAATATCTTTTATAGATCAACCCCTCTTGACATCTTTTTGGTTTCTCGCCCTCTTTTTCATTCAGGTGGTCTGCTGGTTGATTCAACACCTGCCCTTTATATAGGGGCCACCGTAATCTACAAAAGGCATTTTAGCCCCCAAGAATATTTAGAGGCAATTGAGAAATACCATGTTACCATCATTGAAACCTCGGCTACTTTTTTAAATTTTATACTAAAGGAATGCGATTTAAGCCGGTACAATTTGAGATCTTTAAAGTCCTGTTTTACCGGTGGTGAGAGGGTTCCAACAGCTGTGCTCCGGGAATATCACAAGAGGGTTATCCCCCTCAGCCAGATATTTGGAACGACAGAAACATCTATCGTGACCTGGTTATCAAGCGATGATGCAGTTAGGAAGATTGGCTCGATAGGAAAACCTGTGTTTCATGGAGAGGTAAAGATAGTAAATCATGATATGCAAAAAACAACACCAGGGGAGATTGGTGAAATTATGGTCAAAGGACCTATCCTAATGTCAGGTTATTGGAATAAACCTGAAATCACAAGAGAGGTGATAAGGAATGGCTGGTTTCACACAGGTGACCTGGCAACAATCGACGATGAAGGCTTCATATATATTATCGATCGTGAAAAGGACATGTTTATCAGTGGAGGAGAGAATGTCTATCCGGCTGAGGTTGAAAAGCTCCTCTTATCAAACCCAAAAGTATCGGATGTTGCTATCTATGGAGTCCCCGATGAGAAATGGGGTGAAGTGGGCAAGGTCTTGATAATTTTGCAAGACAACACGAAGATGAGTGCCTTAGAGGTAGGAGATTTTTTACGTAGAAAGATTGGTAAGTTCAAAATCCCTAAATATATTGAATTTGTTAATGAACTTCCCAGAACAGCATCCGGCAAAATCCAGAAATATCTGTTGGCTCAGAAATCCAAGGAAAAAGCAGACTCGAAAATAGAGAGCATAATGTCTTGAATCGAGGAAAATGATGAGAATTGGAATTGACATAGGTGGGACATTCAACGATGTAATTCTGATAGATGGGGGCGAGACCCATGCCGCCAATCTGGTTAACTCTGGCCCAGCTGCAGGGACTATGGCAACAGCCTTTTTTGCCAACATCATCGGCGCAAGGTATCCTCGCTCAAAATGAGTCTCATGGAGGTAGACAGTAAACCTGATAGAAAATAACTACTAAATAAATTGCCAAAAACTTATTGCAAACTACCGGAATCTTATATAGTTTAAAATGTTATGTAACATTTTCATAATGAGGTTTCTCTAAATCAGATTGATACGGAAAGGAGGTGAAACTATATAAACACTAAGGAAGGATTTAATGCACCCCTAACCAAATATAAGGAGGTATAAGACATGAAAAAGAATATTTTTTTGAGACTTGTTGGGCTCGCAGTAATAGCATTATTTATTGGCAGCCTGCTTCCGGTATCTTCCATGGCTGCCCCTATAAATTTAAATTATGCTAATTTTCCACCAGCTCCTACATTTCCATGTGTTCAAATGGAGAGGTGGAAAAAAGAGGTTGAGAAAAGAACCAACGGAAAGGTTGCTATCAAAACCTTTCCTGGCGGTACATTGCTTGGAGCAAAAAATATGATGGATGGGGTTATTGCAGGAACCGCAGATATTGGCTGCTTGTGCATGGCATATCAGCCAGGTAGGTTTTTAGTGACTAATGCCACTGCATTACCTGTAGGCTTTCCAAATGCAACAGTGGCAAGTTTAGCCCTCTGGGACATTTACAATAAATATAAGCCCAAGGCATTTGCAAAGGTAAAGGTCCTTACTATGTTTACCTGTGCGCCTGCAAATATCTATGCCAAAAAGCCAGTAAAAAATTTGGGAGACCTTAAAGGGCTGGAACTGAGAGCCTCCGGAGGCGTTGCCCAAGCTTTGAAGGCATTAGGCGCCACCCCTGTCGGGATGCCCCAGTCGGCAACCCCTGAAGCCCTTCAAAAGGGCGTCGTGAAGGGTGCGGCATCATCCCTTGAAACCCTGATGGATTTTAAATATGCAGAAATTTGTAAATATGTAACGATATTTAATGGTCCAGTATATCCCTTTGCCGTTGTAATGAACATGGACAAATGGAACTCATTACCAAAAGATGTGCAAGATGTTATGGATGGTATGGGAGTAGAACAGGCCTTCTGGACAGGTAAATATATGGATAAGCATGTAGATAAATCCGTTGAATGGTCAAAGAAAAATCATAATATTGAGATTACGAAATTAACCAAAAAAGAACTTGCTAAGTGGAATAGATTGCTCAGACCTCTAAAGGATCAATGGATTACAAAGGCAAAGGCTAAAGGATTGCCAGCCAGAGCTATTTTACGAGATATAAGAGTGGCGAAAGAGTATCATACTCAATTCTAATTTATAGACTGGCTGAATGGTCAAATGGTTGAGTGGTTGAATGGGGTTACCTGCTTAACCACTCAACAGATCCAACGGTAAGTTCTCAATAAGTTGGGGGAGATTATATTTATGCCCGGTCATTAGATTCCTGCTTTCGCAGGAATGACAGACGTGTACACACCTTCGTCATTCCCGCGGAGGCGGGAATGTATAGATATTACCAGAACTTTTTGAGAAGTTACATCCAACCGATTAACTGGAAGGTGGATATGGAATTTCTGGATAAGATAAGCCGTGTTTTGAATGAGATATTTGTCTGGATAGCAGGCTTCTTTCTTATAGTCATGATCCTTTTGACCTCCGCAAACATATTCCTGCGCCTTGTCTGGATGCCAGTCAAGGGCACTTTTGAACTCATGGGATTTTTTGGAGCCATCGTGACTGCCCTTGCCCTTGGTTATACGCAGATTAAAAAGGGTCATATAGGAATTGATATTCTGGTAAATCAATTTTCGGCAAAGGCCCAGAGAATCCTTAATGGTGCAAATTATTTAATATGCATGATCTTCTTTTCTCTTGCAGGCTGGCAAATAGCTAAGTGGGCCACAACCCTCTGGCAAACAGGAGAAGTCACAGAAACACTAAGAATTATCTTCTATCCTTTTACCTATGGGGTTGCACTTGGTTGTATAATTCTTTCTTTTGTGTTGTTGGTTGATTTTTTGAAAATGCTTATTCAAAAACAAGAGCCTCATAGATGAACTTAGCACTTGTTGGAATAATTGGAATAGTTATCCTTCTCCTTGTTTTATTCTTTTTAGGGATGCCTGTTGGCTTTGCTATGGCAGTTGTGGGATTCTTAGGGTTTTGTTATGTGGTTTCCTTCAAGGCAGCCCTCAGCATGATAGGTGCTGATCTGTGGTTTACATTCTCCAAATACGGTCTCACTGTAATCCCACTTTTCGTCTTTATGGGCTACCTTGCATTTAACGCAGGTATAGCAGAAAGGCTATACAATGCTGCTTATAAATGGATGGGTCATTGGCCGGGTGGCCTGGCTATCGCCACAATTGGTGCCGACGAGCTCTTTGCTGCTATTTGTGGCTCTAACACAGCTACGGCGGCTACGATGGGTGCAGTAGCCCTGCCACAGATGGAAAAATATAATTATGACACGAGATTGAGCAGCGGAACTGTTGTCACTGGTGGCACATTGGGTACGGTTATGCCTCCCAGTGTGGTTATCATTGTTATCGGCTTGCAAACAGAGCAATCCATAGCCAAACTTTTCCTTGGCGGAATTTTACCTGCCATCCTGCTGGGAATTTTGTTCGTGCTTACCATCCTTATCATTTGCCGATTCCATCCGGAGTTTGGTCCACCCGGTCCAAAGACAACCTTTAAGGAAAAGATAAAATCCCTTTCTGGGGTCATTGAAGCGATTACTATATTTATCCTGGTAATCGGTGGTTTGTTTTATGCCTATCCGGTTAGCACAGGTTCATCTGATTTCGCGGGATTCGTATGTGTCTTCGCGCCTTCGTAAAAGTCCCTGTAGGATAACGACCCCACTCGGGCGGCAATCTTCAGCACGCTATCG
>Ga0315541_1002015_pt1 | contig 17620 bp, 15 predicted proteins | sample SalMarSW160190MG_FD_203095 | JGI IMG/M metagenome (GOLD analysis project Ga0315541, IMG submission 203095) | Salt marsh sediment microbial communities from the Plum Island Ecosystem LTER, Massachusetts, United States - Salt Marsh Sediment SW1601-190 ...
CCACACATCTGCTCCTGTTCGGTGCCGAAGGTAAGATAATAATCCTTCTGTTCGCTATCTGAGGACTGGTTAAGAAATTCATCTGCAAAGTGCAGCGTGGTCGATGCAACTGTCACATTAAGTTCAGTGCGGCAAAATTTAGAGAATTTTTCAGCTACTGCGGTGGCTGCTGTTCTTGCAAAACCGCCGAGCTTCTCAAGCTGCCTGCTATTGAAGTAATGAGGCTCTTGCCAATTGTACTCTGCGGCCTCTACTTGTGTTAAATCTTCCGTTGGCTCAGAACCAACGGCCATCAGAAGCTGCTGTATCTTTTCTCTGCTCAAATTGTTCGTTACTCCACTGCTCATTGTACCGGGAATTCCTTAATCAGAACCTGCTTGATTTGAGATTGGGAATCAGGAAAAAGTTTATCGTTAAAAGAATCGCGTATGTGTGACTGAATACTTCTGAGATTATTGTCACCTCTGATATCCTCAAGGCCCAGACTTGAAAGATATACGGTAAGCCAGTTGATCAAGACGGGTTTTTTCTCATCAAGAAAGACAGTGCCTTTCTTTACATCCATATCGGCACTCATCTCAAGTGTTAAAGAAGCCCGAACATAGCGTGTTACAGTAGGCTCGTTCAGATTCGCAACAACGGGGTCTAAATCATAATACCAGACTTTAGTATAGTCCTCTGCCGAACCATTATCCGCTTTGAGATCCTCTATTTGTGCTGAGGCATCGGACCCTGAGTCAGATTCGGCTGCTTCGGGTGTGCCCGAGCCGGCAAACAATCGACCTACGCTTAATCCGCCACCGGCACAAATTAACACCACTACAAACAATATTATCCACGGCAGGAATCGTGCGATTAAGGACTTTTTGTCGCTCTTTTCGGCCTTCGGTTTTTTTTGCTCTTCCTTCCCTTCCTGCACTTCCTGCACTTCCTGCTCTTCCTGCTCTTTTATATCATCCGCATCTGCCATTTTTCGCCTCAATCATTTCTTACAAAAACACTATAATCATACCAATTGCAGACAGCCCTCTCGCCTGTACCGGTGGATTCTGTCTCTCAGCGTTCGGTCACTGATACCCAATACCTTTGCCGCCTTCGTCTGGTTGCCTCTCGTCTGGCGCAACGTATCCAAAATCGCCCGCCGTTCTAACTGCTCAAGCGGCACTCCTCCAAGTCCGAAGTCGTTATGTGCATGTTTTTCACGAGACAAGTCATAATCGGCGCGATCCTGCTGTGTCAGTGGCTGTAATTCATCAAAGAGCCAGGAGACATCTGCCAACGACAGTATGGGGCCGGCTCCCAAAGTAAGCGATGTTCGCACGACATTGCGCAATTGCCTGACATTACCCGGCCAGTGGTATTCGGCAAAAATATCCATCATCACAGAATCGAGCTTCGTGATACGACGCTGCACCTCGTGGGCATAAAGATTAACGAAATACCACACAAGGTCGGTTAAGTCTTCCTTGCGTTCTCTCAGGGGACAGATAACCAATCTTGCCCCGCTTAACCGGTAATAGAGGTCCTGTCGGAACCTGCCCTGCCGAACTTCCTCTAACAGATTTTTATTCGTCGTACTTATTATTCGAACATCGACTCTAACACTTTCATTTCCGCCGACACGCTCAAAATCCTGCTGCTCGAGAACCCGCAACAACTTGGCCTGAAACTTTATAGGCGTTTCTGTAATCTCATCCAGCAGCAGAGTTCCACCATGGGCCATTTCGAATCGGCCCTTGCGCTGAGCACAGGCACCGGTGAAAGCACCTTTCTCATGGCCGAAAAGCTCACTTTCAAGAAGCGAATCACTTAACGCTGCACAATTGATTTTAATATATGAGCCCTGGGCCCTTCTGCTTCTGTGATGAATCAGATAAGCAATCAGCTCTTTGCCCGTCCCACTTTCACCGTTTATTAAAACCGGCGCCGAAGTAGGGGCGATTTTCCTGGCAAGTTCGACGATTTGAACGAGGTTTACACTTCTGCCCACAATCCTGTACAGGCTGCGAGTGTCCTCATGAGCTGAAGCTATTGTTGAAACGCTGTGGTTAGGCAGGAAAGTATCCAGCAAGGTTTCTATCTTTTCACGGTCCGGCGGCTTGATTAGAAAGTCACAACAACCCTGGCGAACAGCTCTTACAGCAGTTTTAATAGTTTGCTGTTGATTTTGCGCATCCGCCTTCCGGGCTTTTGTGATCATAACCACCGGTAGTTCCGGCCAATTTTCCCTGACTTTACCAAGCAACTCAAAACCATCCTGCCTCTGACCGGACATGTCCGTCAGGGAGCTTATCGTGTCGCTGGTGAAGATAAAATCGCAACTGCCCTTGCTGATAAAGTCAATCGCTTTTTCTTTGTTGCCGACGAGATGTCCGCGGATTCCCTTGCGGGCCAGAATCTCAAGCATAAATCGCGCCAGCTCGGGGTCGCTATCAGCTATAAGTACGTTCGCAAAATCTTTCTGTTCGCCCATGCTTCTCTCATTTAATGTTGTCTTGTTCACTTCCGGCACGCTTTACTTGCAGCATCAACTTAACGGGTTCGTCTTTCAAGTACCAGGCGATTAAATTACTCTGGGCGCTTGCCATGTCTGCCCATGGTGAATTCGGATATTCTGTAAGAAGTTGTTGATACATCTTCGCCGCCACAGGCAGATCATCGTTCCGCAGGCAGTTGCCTATTTGAAACAATATCCAGGCCCTGTCCCAGGACGCGCTGACGTCATTCGGATCTTTACGCTTCAGCGCCTCAGAGTAAAACGTCGCAGCTTCCTTTATGTTTCCGCTAACAAATAAAATCTCTCCCAGCTCAAGAGGATTATCAAGCTTCTCCGGTTCTTGCGCCAGATTTCTGAGCATTTGCAATGTCTCTCCGGTTATCGGCTCGTCCGGCAGCTTGGGTTTGGCTTCTGGTTTCGCTTTTTCCTTCTGCCCCGGCACGCCCGGTACAGTTTCATTAGGTTCGATCGCAGAAGCTTTTTCAAGGATAACGACAGGTGCCGGGGCCTGCTTTTGCGGCCCAAACTCAACCGAGCGAATCTGCTCGATTATTTGCCTGAGCTGATTCCTGCTTTCCGTATCGTTTTGCCTTTTAGCAATACTAACCTCAGCCCTCAGCATTTCGAGTCCGCTGATATTCTTCGCATCCCTCGAAGTTATAACGCTGCTCTGCGATAATTTCCGGCTATCCCCGGCAGTAGAATTCGCATAGACAGCACCTGTAAGAGATGTTAAGAGACGGAAAGACAAAAACGTAAAGCAGGCAATATAAAAGTATAACCTGAAACTCAAAGATGCATGGCTTTTGAACTGTGAGTCATAATCGTATTTTTTATTGCTGTTTTTCATTTTCACTTCCATTGACCTGAAAGAGCTAATGTCGCTTTGTCGTAATTTTTCTGTTGGTTATAAGCTTCTGCGAGCATTCTCAGGATTTGCTGTTTTTTCTGCTTAGATACATCCAATTCCAGAAGCTGCAGACAAACCGAGATGGTCTGCGAACCTCGTTCGAGTTTTAGACATACATCGGCCAGTTCCATAGCGGTTTGTTGCGCCAAAGGTCCGGGTTCGACGGTACCGAGAATTTCACTTAAGCCGCTGCGGGCGCTCTCCAGATTGCCTTTGGCAATATGACACTGAGCGAGTTCAAAGGACATTTTCGCATTCAACTGCGGATCGGAAATATATTCCGCCCTGTCACGCAGAGTAACAATCGCTGTGTCAAGAAGTCCCAGCATCCGGAAAATTCTGCATTTCAGCAGCAGCATTTCTACAGATTTTTCCTTTGACAATGCAACCGAACGTACGCTCTCCAGCGTATCAAGCGCCTCGACGAAATGCTCCTGTTCTATTTGACCTTTCACCAGCAATGCGACTGCCTCGATATATTGTTCCCTCGAGTTCTGCTCTTCCAGCGCATATTCAAACGCATCACAGGCCTGCTGATATTTTCCCAGCGCAAGGTTGGACTGCCCCAGCAAAAAATAGGCCGAATACAGGTTTTTGTTTTTGTCACTCCCGGCTAAATCAACGTATCGAGTCAGCCATTTCACCGCTTCTTCATACGCTTTTGTCTCATACAGACACCTGGCGGCTCCAATGGCGGAAGCTGTCTTGAATTCTGCGGACAAGCCAAAATTGTACACCCTTTGATACAACTGTGCGGCTTCGGCGTTAAGCCCCGCCTCCATTGTGGCATCCGCCAGGCACAGATAAGCCTGTCCGTAAATCTCGACATCAGGATACTGCTCGACAAGCAGCTTCAAATCCTCCCGGGCGCCCGGATAATCACGCAGAGACGCCTTCAATTTGCTCGAATGTAATAAAGCGAACGGCGCCAGTGACATTTGTGAAAAACGATTAGCCACTAATTTATATTCCGCAATTGCCTCGATCGGCAGTTCTATCTGAGATTGCAGGAGCCCCATTACAAAATGAGCGCTGCCCAGCCGCTCGTCGCTGTAAAACGTCAGCACGAATTTTTGCCAAAGCGAAATGGCCTGCTCACTCAGAAAAGTTATATGTTGGCGTAAAGACGAATATTCGGCCGGATCGTAAACAGTCACTTTCTGCCGACCGGGCTCTCCTTCCGTACATGCCAGCAACCCGGCACAGCCTGCTGCTGTCAGGACAATCTGCTGCGATGTCGCCGCCGGCAGATATAAGCTGACCGGCCTTTGCCGCAGAGCATCTTCTCCTGAATCCGCTGCCAAAGCACCGCTGAAAGCCCAGTGTAAATCAAGCTCAGTGCCGGCAGCAAATTTCGCCAGCAACTCCTCAACCGGCGCCCCATAAGAGCTTACAGAAAAGCGAGGCAGCCCCCCCTGCTCTTCGAGTTTTCGAATCTCAGGATCGAGCAACCCCCTGCCCAGGTGCTCGGTGCCGGAATTCAGTAATCTTCGCAGCTCGGCCTCGTTCAAATTGTCAAATGGATCCGAAGAAGCTGTGGATTTGCCCCATAAATCACCGGGAATATCCGTATCGGTGCTGCTAAGTAAAAGAATGTGCCGCGTCAAACATTCGGCGACCAGAAACGAACAATCGCATTCGAATGACAATGCCCAGTCATCATCGAAATCAACCGCCTTGATTAGAGCAATAGTATTATAAGCCCTGGTTCTTGCCCTCAGGTATCGTTTCCTTTGTATTTCAAGCTGGCAGAGATGATAATTAGCCACTATCCTGACAGCGGGCGAACGGCTCTGAGAGACCATTGTCAACAAACGGCTCGACTGTTCGAAATCGGCGACCTGCTTCGCACATAAAGCCATTTTTAGCTGAAGAAAATCTCTGAGCAGCTCCTCGCCCGCCGGGAGAGCCTGGTGAAGCTCGTTATAGGCGGCGAAAGCCTTATTGTATTCCTTTTGCAGAACAAAGTCACGGGCGAATTTTAAGGAAAGCGGTTGTGTTGGCGAAAGCACAGGCTCCGGCTCCTGAATCTGCACTTGCTTTACCTGTTGGGAAGCATCAGCAGTTGCCCCGGCAACGGGCTCTTGCCCGGCGGTCTGCCCCGACTCATCAGCGTGAATTGACCCCGAGCCGGCAACAAGTCCTGAGGGGGATTTCAACAATACATAAAGAAGCATCGATACGATAGCAATAATACTGACGGCAAGAATTTTCTGAAGGGTTGTAAAACGTTGATACTTATACTGGTTCAATTTCTGTAGCCACTGGCGTTCGCCGGCAGGCTTCTCGACTGGTGTCTCTCGGGAGGATTCTGCCAGGATGTTATAAAAATCCTCATCGCCGGCAAAAAGTTCGTATTCTGAAAGCTCCTCCTGGATACCTAAATCCGATTGTTCGATATCGGCCTTAAGGCTCTCTTCGTCAGCATCATCTTGTTTGATATCGGCCTTAAGGCTCTCTTCGTCAACATCATCTGTAAATATCTCGTCGTCCGACAGCACCTCGGAAGTACTATCTTCATCGAGAACATCTTTTTGTTCTTCTGCCGCCATAGCTTCCAACTTCGCCCTGAAGCCCAAAAAAGGCAAATTCGAACCGGTTCATTAATATGAGGGCGTATTTCACAACCTCTTTTTCAGAGAACTGCAATAACTGTGCCAGGCTTGGTATAAGTGGAGACTAAGGAGTGTTTCGAGGCTTTTAACGCGAAAAATTAATCTATTACGCCGGGTCAGGCTATTGATATTGCAATGAAATGTCAGGATTCTATACGAACCGGCAGATTTTCTGACAACAACCAGAACTCTATAACCTTATCAGTGGATCGCTACAGGCTTGGACAAAGAGGAGACCGGAAAATCATTTTGTCCAACTTCAACACCGGCGGAGTTCCTGGCACTACAAGAATTCTTTTCTATTTGATACTGCTTAACCTTAGCGTAAAGTGTTGCTCTGGTTATGCCAAGAAGAGCAGCAGCTCGTGTCTTTTGCCAGCCTGTTTCCTGCAGAGCAAGGGAAATCAACTCGCGTTCGGCCTTTGCCAATGAAAAACCTTTGATCAGATTGGCTGTGGGGCTGCCCGATACACGACCGCATTCATACGGATCGATTATAATACTGCTTAATCCTATCTTATCCGTTGTCTCCAGCAGAATCGCCCGTTCGATTACGTTGCTAAGCTCACGAACATTTCCGGGCCAATCGTGTTTCTCCAGGGCCTCAATTGCCAGTTGAGTCAGGGATGTTACCTTGGCGCGCTTCTCCGGGCAGATAGACGATGTCTTTAGAAAATACTCAGCCAAAAGCCTGATGTCTTCTCTTCGGTCAGGTGATCTAAGAGGAGCAAGCGTTATAGGACTAACATTAATACGATAATAAAGATCACGCCGAAAACGATTGGCCAGAACTTCGTTATTTAGATTGCGGTTGCTTGATGCCACTATAGTAGCTTTGCAGTCAATATTCCCGATACCTCCGACCTTTCGGAAACTTTTTTCCTGCAGCACGCGCAACAATTTAGCCTGTAAATCTATCGGCATCTCGGAAATTTCATCAAGGAGAAGTGTGCCGGTTCCAGCCAACTCTAAAAGTCCGGTCTTCTCACGATCAGCCCCCGTAAAGGAGCCTTTGACGTGACCGAAAAGTTCACTTTCAAGCAAATTCGCCGTTAGAGCGGCACAATTTATCGCTACAAACGGCTCGTTCGGATGTCTCAGAGTATGAATCGCCCTGGTCACCAATTCTTTACCGGTGCCTGTCTCTCCGACAATCAAAATTGGATTACATCGGCTCTCGGCAACGAGTTTAGTCATCTTAAGGGTATAAACAATAGCACAACTTTTGCCAACCATAGATACAGAAGCAGCCAGGTTACCGGCAAAAAAACGACTCGTGTTTCCTTCAGAACTGGATGCCAAACACTCTGTTTTATGTCTGGCTTCACAGTCCGAAGCTCTTAAATTATTCTTTATCCTGTTAATGATTTGCTCCAGCCTGTTATAATCCCGTCTTCCCAGTAGATAGTCAAAGGCCCCCATCCGTAAGAACTCATTAGATAATCCAGTGTCACTATCATCATTACCAACTACCACTACAGGTATATCGACCGAATTTTTATCGGCCTTATTAAGGAATTCGTGGATGTGGCTCGGATTAAACCTATGGTCGAAAAGAATTAAATTCGGACTTACCGTTTTAACAATATCCAGAGCATCGGTCAGGTCATCGGCCCCAAAAACTTCCCGGCCATACTGTTGAGCGAGCCGTTGAATTTCGGAGTCCTTGCTTACTGCAACAATTCTCCTAAGTAAACTCATCCTTTCTAAAACTATAAGCGCCACCTCTGAATCTGCTGTATATTGTATGGGTATGCCCGTCCAAATATGTGGTCAACCCGTAGCCATAAATCGACAGACAGCCTGAAACAACTTTAATTATTTTATTGGACGGGCCCATAATGTCACTACTTCCGTCGGACCAAAATGCTTATTGATATTTTACGATGATGTTATAGGACATAGCATAGATGATTAAGCGTAAAGCGGTCCTCAATAAATACGAGCATAGGAAGTAAAAGTTGCAGCAAGACAACGCCGTTTCTTATGGGACGTCACGCGGGCATTCGATGCAGCAAATCATAAAAAGAAAAGATCCCTATAACTCTACCCGACTGAAACGGCAAAATTTTCCGGTATATAGGAAAATATATCCTCTGTAAAAATCTCCGGGAAAGCTGATTTCAATATTCATTCAATTTTTTAGCCCCTCTAACATTCTTTTTGACAAGAAGTTGTGCACAACAGAACCAACTATAATTCTAATGTGGCACAACGATTGCTCACTTCTGTGGTATGGTTATTTAGTGCCGACTGTTTGTAACAGGATACAGAAAGAAAGTTCATAGGATTTTAGTCTTTTAAGAAAAGGTAAAAAGTTATGGATTCATCATCAGCAATAAACACTGCAAGCAGCATCCAAATGGATTACATGAAACTTCTGATAACGCAACTGCAAAATCAGAACCCGCTTGAACCGATGGATAATAACGAAATGGCTTCCCAGTTGGCACAGTTCTCACAACTGCAGCAGCTCGAATCGATGAATTCAAACTTTGCAAAGGTCCTTGCCGGCACGGAACGTAACTACGCCAACTCGTTGATAGGCAAGGAGATTTCATTCGCATCGGAGGATGAGACCGGGACCCGGGATATCACAAGCGGCATCGTCGAAGAAGTTATCAATAACGTTGACGGCGAGATAATTTTGGTCACAGCAGACCACGCTGTCGCTTTAGAAGGCGTAATATCGGTCAAAAACTAATTTCAGATTTTAAAGTTTCAATATAAGGAGAAACAAAAATGAGTTTTGCATTGACAGCAGGAGTTACCGGGTTGCAGGCCCACCAAAAAATGCTTGATATAGCAGGTAACAACCTAGCCAATGTCAATACCACGGCCTTCAAGTCCAGCCGGATAACATTTTCAGAACTGTTGAGTGAGACTATAAAGAAAGCGTCTCAGCCAACCACAACAGTCGGCGGTACTAATCCCCAGCAAATGGGCAGCGGTGTTGGAATAGGAGGTATATCTCCAAATATGGCCCAGGGTAATATTGTAAATACAGGCAATCCACTGGATTTGGCGATCGAAGGAGAAGGCTATTTTGTAGTGAGCGACGGTTTACAAAACGTCTATACGCGTTCAGGAGTATTTGCGGTTGATGCAGCCTCGAATCTGGTTGACCCTACCACGGGCTACCTTGTTCAGCGAATTGGCTCGATAGGTGTAAGTGACGGATTCCAGGCTGCCGGCAACAGCAATATTCATGTCCCTTACGATGTAGCGATGGCGGCAAAGTCAACCGCCGAAATAAGTATAGTCGGTAACCTGAGCGCCGATTCTATACTTCCTGCAATACAAACCAACAAGCTAGAATCGAATGTGTCATATACTACCAATAACGGTACGACGGCTATGGAGACCACCTTAATCAATGACCTCGACCAGACTACAGCCGGGACATATGTTGGTGCCACAATTACCGTTACAGGTTATGAGCATGATGGTACTCCTCTGAATGACGCCACCCCTCTTGCTGTTGACGCAACCACTACCATACAGGACCTTCTTGATCATATAAATACTGTTCTCGGTGCTACCAACGCGGTGGCAACTTTGGTCCATGGCCAGATAACAGTAACCGATGTCGATAGCGGATTCAGCAAATCGGATATAAAGCTGGCGTTTACGAACACCGGCACAACCGATTGGACCGAACCATCGTATTTCGAAATAGCGACTGTCGGCGGAGAGGAAGTCAAAAGTATTAATATTACGATTCATGACACTCAGGGAGGTAAACATGTTCTTTCCGGGGCGTTTGTCCGATCTAATACTGCCAACACCTGGGATATGGTACTTACCTCAATTACCGGCAATATCAATGATATAACTTTCGACAATCGGCGCATCGAAGATATAAGTTTTGACGCAAGTGACGGTTCTTATTCCGGCTTGACCGGTACAGATGATGCTGAATTTGAAATTACGTTTGAACATGATACCGCAAATCCACAAACCATAGCGATAAACATTGGTATTGCAGGTCAGTTAAACGGCTTGACACAGTTTGCCGGAAACTCTACCGCAGTGGCACGGGAGCAGGACGGCTATGAAGCAGGCGGTCTTGCCACCATTTCGGTCGATAGTGAAGGTACCCTTATTGGTGTTTTCTCTAACGGTATCAAGAAAAACATCGCTACCATCCAGATAGCGTTATTCCAGAACACGTCAGCTCTGGAAAGAATGAGTAATGGTTACTTCAACTCCTCGGCCAACTCAGGCGAGGCCGTAGCCACACAGGCTTTGAGCGGCGGTGCAGGCTCGATCCACGGCGGATCGCTGGAAAAATCCAACGCTGATGTTGCAACCGAGTTTGTCAATATGATCCAGGCCCAAAACGGCTTCCAGGCCAACGCCAGAACCATCAGGGTTGCCAATGACATACTGCGGGAATTGACCAGCCTTATCAGATAGTAAATTTGGAAAATTGAGATGGTAACTGCATCTGTAATAACCACAGGATTGAATGCTGTTTTGTTGGCACTAACGCCGATTGAGCGGTGGCATGCCGCCAGTCGGCTTGACAGCGTCTCGACAGACCAGCGATGGTTTATATTACTGAGTATGATTGCCATAATTATATTGACTGTGCTGCTCATCGCAATCAGCTATAAAAACAAGATTAAAGAACAAAAAACCACCAATAATATATTTATTAATTATGCTAAAAGAATGGGTTTAAGCCGGCGCGAACGTCAAATCCTGATGGATATAGCAAAAATAACGAAACTAAAGCAAATCGAATCAATTTTTACGATGGTCATGGCTTTCGACCACGGAGCCGCCGAATTAACAAAAGATGCCCTTGCACGTCATGGAGCCAAGACGAGCAAAAACCTAAGCGCTCAATTGTCCGTTCTTCGTGAAAAACTCGGCTTCGAGAATAAAAGTTCAATCATGGCAGGCTCGTCGGCTAACTCGAACAAACCAAGCAGCAAACAAATCCCTCCCGGCAAACAACTTCATATGACTCGCCGCAAAACCGGTAACGAAGCAACTATCGAGTCTACTGTTATAGAAAATAATGATGTCGAGCTTACCGTCAAACTTAAAGTGTCTTTGGAAAGCAAGCCCGGCGAACACTGGTCCGTGCGTTATTATTTTGGCGCATCGGTTTGGGAGTTCGAGACATCTTCGATAAGCTGCTACGGCAACATTTTGGTTCTTAATCACAGCAATAACATACGATTCATCAATCGCCGGCGTTTTTTGCGTGTTCCGGTAAACAAACCTACTTTCATCGCACGATTCCCATTTGCACGAATGCTCCTACCAAAAAGTCATAGCGATAATGGCATAGGGCAAGATTCGAGCAACATCTCCGAAAACACCTGGGGACCGCCGGAATTCGTGCCGGCATCTGTTACTGAGCTGGCCGGTCCGGGCCTGAGAATAGAAGCTCCACTCGAAGTAAAGGTTGGCGACAGGGTGCTGGTAATACTTAAGTTGAGCGAAGAAGAGGACAATATACCGGGTTCGAATAGAACCGACAAAATCGCTTCGGAGAAAATAGTGGAAGATATTGGCGAGGTCAGGCACACCAAAAGAATAAAAAACGGTTTTTCAATAGCGGTTGAATTGATAGGGCTCAGCGATCCGAATATTAGCGAGCTGGTTCGCGTAACTAATACGGCTTCCCTGAAAACCAGGGCCAAAAGCAAAGGCGCCCAGACCTTCAACGGCAGCAACGATAACAAGAAGTCAGAGCAGCCGGAGCCGGCAGTAGTATAGTGCAGGGAGTCTGAAATGTCAGTGATTACAGATCAGGTTAGTACAAGCATTGATGCGTTAACGCAGGAATTCGATATCATTGCGCACAACCTGGCCAATGTAAGCACAGTCGGATTCAAGCGGAGATGCAATGCTTTTTCAAAATCCCTCGAGGCACAAGATACAGAGGCATATTCGCCCGGAACTATCGACTTGAACTCAGCATTTGATTTTTCCCAGGGCAGTATCGTTAAGACAGACCGGCCATTGGATTTTGCCCTGCACGGGAAAGGCTTCTTTGTGATAGAGACTCCCGAAGGGCCGCTTTACACCCGCAACGGCACATTTCAAACTAACCAAAACAGCCAAATCGTCGATTCGCAGGGGCGTATCGTCGCAGGCCAGGCCGGCCCGATAACGATACCAGGCAATACTGGAATCTCGCAATTAAGCATATCGAGTGACGGAACCATCAGTGCCGGCGAAATTGCTATTGGAAAATTCAGGCTAGTCGATTTCAACGATAACGATAACAAACTCGTGCCGACCGGCGATAGCTGCTACCGGATGCCCGATGAGAATATACAACCGGTCGCGGCAGAACAACTCGTCGTAAAACAAGGATACCAGGAAGCGTCCAACGTCCAGATCATTGACGAACTGGTGGATATGATAATGGTGTCAAGACTCTACGAAACGAATATGAAATCCATTACAGCAGAACAGCAGGCTTCAAGCAGTCTTATAAGCGTAGCTTTGGGCTGAGAAGTCATCAAGATAGAAGGAGAATAATATTATGTTGAGAGCATTTTCCACTGCAGCAACCGGAATGACTGGCCAACAAACGATGGTGGACGTGATCGCTAATAACCTTGCCAATGTCAACACATCGGGATTCAAGCGAAGCCAGTTAAATTTCCAGAATTTGCTTTCTGTCACAATGAAAGAGCCCGGCACGGAAATAGCTTCAGGCATAAATTCACCCAGTGGAATAGAAATTGGCAGCGGAGTCCGTGTCGCATCAACGATAAAAGTTTTCAGTGCCGGTGAACTCGAGAATACCGGCAATCCTCTCGACATAGCTATTGCAGGTGACGGCTTTCTTCAAGTGACTATGCCGAACGGTGATCTAAGATACACACGCGACGGCTCTCTGTTGACAAATGCCAACGGTGAATTAGTTACCACTACCGGATACGCTATAGACCCGGCCATCAGCGTTCCAATAGACGCCGTTTCCATTAGTATCGAAAAAGACGGAGGCGTTAATATTAAAGATTCTTCGGGAGCATCATCGGTCGTCGGCACGATTCAACTGGCCCGCTTTCCGAATCCATCCGGCCTGTTAAGCGAAGGCAGCAATCTGTTGTCGGAAACCGAGGCAAGCGGCACGCCCACGACCGGCACACCGGGAGAAAACGGCATTGGCACGATCCAGGCGGGATTTTTGGAAAAGTCCAACGTGCAGATGGTGACCGAATTGGTCAATCTTATAACCGCACAGCGGGCATATGAGATAAACTCGAAAGCTATAAAGACAGGCGACGACATGCTTCGAACGGCAAGCAGTATCGTTAGATAGGAAATCTTTATGAGCGTAAGAAAAAGCACAAAAGCACAACGGTATAAGAACACAGGAATATTTGCAGCTTGTGTGGTTATGACTTTTGTGCTTTTTTGCCCGGCATCGGCAAATAACAAAACCAGCGACTCACAGAAAGACTCTTACTTAAAGATTTACCTGCCGAGAGAAGTCACGGTCAAAGACAGCAACTTAAGCCTGGCCCAGGTCAGCATCATCCAGGGCGGAGAATCTCTTGTAGCCAAGGCAGGCAAAATCGCATTAGGGCGGATTTCTATGCCGGGCCAAACGATTATCATCGACAGGCCAATGGTTCTAAGCAGGCTGGCGTGCAACGGAATTCCCAAATCAAAAGTAATATTCACCGGTTCGGACAAGATAACAGTAAAACAGCAAAACCAAACTATCAGCAGTAGCGAATTTGTTTCATTGGCAAATTCTTTTTTAGAAAAGAATCCTCCCGGCGATTCGGTTTGCAAATGGAATCCGATACGCAAGCCCAAGGATTTTATTGTCTCTGCAGGGAGTAAAAACATAAGCATTTCTCCTCGATTGGTCCAAACCGGCGTAAGAAGCCAGGCGAGAATCGAGATTGCCGTGCTTTCCGGAAGCAACAAGATCGGCGTGCGTCAAGTAACTTTTGCACTGATATATGACCGTCAACAAGCAGTCACAAAGGTAGATATTCCGGCGGGCGACGTCATTAGTCCTGAGAACATAAAGATAGAAAAGATTCAATCGAATGATCCTGAGCCTTCTAATTGGAAGCCGCCTTACGGTCTAATTGCTAAACGCCGGCTGCCGGCAAAAACCGTGCTTCGTCCAAATATGTTAGGATCTCTCAAATCTCCAATTATTGTTAAGCGTAATCAAAATGTTGTTATTCGCATCGAAAGCCCCGGATTTCTGATTACGGCCGTCGGAAAAACTATGCAGGACGGCAGAGCCGGTGATTATATAAAAATTCGCAATACGGATTCACAGCGGATAATCTTTGCCAGGATCAGCGAAGACGGCAGCGTTGAACCGGTGTTATAGAGAACATATTCTGTAATAAGTCAGAAAATGAAAATCGATAAAAGGAGAAATAATGAACAATAAATCATTAGTATTGATTGCCTTAACAGCCTCGGTATTGCTCTCAACCGCCTGCTCTCAGGCAGGTTCCATCTGGGCCAAGAGGAACAAGAATGCCAAAGCAATATACGCCGATGATGTAGCTCGCCAGATAGGTGATGTCATTACTATCACAATCACCGAAAACAGCAAGGTGGATAACAAGGCAAAAAGAGATATGAAAAAGGAAACCGACCGGTCAAATACTTTCAACGGAGACCTTGGCGACTTCGCAGACCTCGGTGAATTCGGCATGAGCGCCCAATCGGGAAATGAGTTGAAAAGCAAAGCTGATTACAAAGACGAACGAAAGTTTGTCGACAACATTACCGTAGTCGTAGTGGATATCCTGCCGAATCGCAACCTTGTGGTTTTAGGGACTCGTAATCGCGATATTTCAGGTGACACACAAACCATTGAGGTAAGCGGCATAGTCAGGCCAAGTGATGTTTCGTTTGATAACAAGGTTAAAAGCGAGCAGGTCGCGGACTTTCGTATTGTCTCCAGGAATGGTGGAGTTTCAGCACCGTACACCAAACCGGGCTGGCTCGGCAGTATATTAGATATTGTCTGGCCGTTCTAATTGCACTATATAGACAGATTTTCTCAGAGCGATAACTTATGAAATCAATAACAATGACGATACGAGCCAAAACGCAAAAGAGCGTAATAACACTAATGACCTGTGCAGTTATGGCTTGTGCTTTTATGCCCGGTGTCGGGCAATGCGAGCGAATAAAAGATATTGTCGACATTCAGGGCCTTCGAGGCAATCCGCTCACAGGTGTTGGCCTGGTAATCGGCCTGGCCGGCACCGGCGATACAACACTGCTTTCACGACAAATGCTGACGAATATATTGAGAGATTCAGGTCTTGTTCTCAATCCAACCGACTTGACCGGCGGCAATATTGCCGTTGTCCTGGTAACGGCAGAGCTGGGTCCCTTCGCTCGTGAAGGTTCGCGAATCGATGTTGATGCCTCCGCAATAGGAGACGCTAAAAGTCTTCAGGGTGGAAAGCTTATGCCGACCCCCCTAAAAGGTCTCGATGGTCAGATTTACGCCGTGGCCGAGGGGGGGATTTCAATCGGTGGCTGGACGGCAGCGGGCGATAAAGCATCGATTACAAAGAACCACCAGACGGTCGGAAGAATTCCGGACGGCGCGACAGTTGAACAGGAAGAAATCGCCACATTTGTTGAATACATCGCCGGAAGCAGGATAATTACATTAAATCTCAGGAATGTCGATTTTGCAACTGCAAGGCAAGTCAGCCAGGCCATTAACCAGGATTTTCCACAGAGTGCCGTGGTCGTTGACGCCGGCACCATTCGAGTTAAAGTGCCCGACGAAACTCGTCAGCAGGATATAGCCGGCTTCATAGATGATATTACAAAGCCGGAAGTCCAGGTCGATGTCCCCGCGGTAGTTGTTATCAATGAGCGCACAGGCACGATTGTCGTCGGCGAAAACGTCGGCATATCTGCCGTGGCAATATCTCAGGGCAGTCTTGTTGTAAAGATCAAAGAAAGCGATATCGTTTCTCAGCCGGCCGCTCCCTTCTCCGACTCGGGCACAACAGAAATAGTCAAGGACACGAAAATAGGAGTCGAAGAACAGCAGGCGTACCTGATTCCCGTGTCCCGGTCAGTCACCGTCTCGGAGCTGGCCAAAAGTATTAATGCCATAGGGGCGACACCGACAGACTTGATAGCGATATTCAATGCCCTTAAAGAAGCCGGCGCCCTTCAAGCCAGGCTGATAATAATGTAGGAGCATTTTCATGGATAGTGCCAAATTGATATTAACCGAACCAGTCTCGCCGCCGGCACTGCTGGAGCATCTCCAAAAATCGGGACTTAAAAACGTCTCAGAAGAGAAAAAAAAGCAAATCGCCAAAGATTTTGAGTCTGTCCTGCTCAACAAGATGCTGGATGAAATGAAAAATACGGTCGGAGATTGGGGCTTTGAAAAGGACGGGCCTTCCAATCAGGTACAGGGGATATTCTGGATGTATCTTGCGCGTGATATTGCAAACAACGGCGGCATCGGATTATGGAAGGACATACACCAATTTCTAAACAATGCCGAGAAGGCAAACACTGCAGGCAAGTCACTGGATGGGCAAATATGAAAGCGGCAGTAGCTTCAATAGAAGATAAAGTCGACCAGTTGTTGGCTTGTTTGGACCAGGATGTGCAGCATATGCAGGAAAGTCTGCTGCAGTTGAATGAAATGCGCAGATTGGTTATCAAACGCGATGAAGCCGCTTTGGGCAAACTGCTTGAGAGCATTCAGGCCGGGGCGGGCAGTAACAGGGATCACGAATTAAATCGCAATTCAATACGGAAAGAATTGGCCGACAGTCTTGGCTGCGGTTTCGAGCAAATGACTTTATCTGCACTCCAGGCAAGTCTCCCGGAAGCAAAAAAAGACCAGGTAACTCAGATGAAAGCAAAGCTAAGATCACTGAGTGCGGAACTTAAGAAAGAATATTTGAGTACCGCTTTGCTCTTATCTGAATGCGCCAGATTCAATAACCTGCTTTTGAAAGGTATTTTCGACCTCGGCAAAACAGAGTCGATTCACTACAACTCCAATGGTGAAACCAAACGGCAAATTGATACGGCCTTTGTAAATTTACAGATTTAAGGGGCATAATCTCGCATCTGTTGAGCTTAAGCTAAACAAATGCGAGACAGGAAGCCTGAGAATCGTAGTCTAAACGGATAAAAGAAATGGATAGTTTTGGCATAGGGATCAGCGGCCTTAATGCAGCTCAAAGGGCCTTTGACATAATCGGCAATAATATTGCTAATGCAGCTACCGACGGCTATCACCGCCAGAGACTGAATCTGACCCCGGCTTATTCGTCGCAAATTGGCCCTGTTATTTTAGGGGGAGGTGTCGATGTTGCCGGAATTACCAGGCTTATCGATAGCTTTCTGCAAAAAGAGATTTTCCGGCAGCAGTCCTCGTTAGAGCAGGTCTCGCAGGAAGTTGCCATGCTGCGTACGGTTGAAAACTCATTCGGCGAGCTTTCGTCCGGCGATGGTTTGAGCACGGCTCTGGATGATTTTTTCAATGCTCTGCAGGACCTAAGCGCCCATCCGACGGAAACCATCTGGCAAAACCAAGCTATAACTTCAGCTCAGATCCTGGCCGCCAAATTTCAAACCCTGGGG
>Ga0315541_1002017_pt1 | contig 17617 bp, 15 predicted proteins | sample SalMarSW160190MG_FD_203095 | JGI IMG/M metagenome (GOLD analysis project Ga0315541, IMG submission 203095) | Salt marsh sediment microbial communities from the Plum Island Ecosystem LTER, Massachusetts, United States - Salt Marsh Sediment SW1601-190 ...
ACTCCGGCCGCTCGGGTGTATCGCCGGCCGCCAGCATCTCTCGCCACTTCTCATCGGTCAGGCGGTCATCCATCGGCCAGGGGAACTCGTAGTAGGAGTAAACGCCGCCTTTGGCGATGTGCAACCCACCTGCGCCATCCGGCACGGCGACGTAAATCTCAAAGATATAGCCGGTGCCCTCCTCCAGCACGGCCCCCTCACCCGTGATAGGATCCAGGCCCGTGGCGACGTCGGCGACGACGGGAGCCTGGTCGTCCTGCTCGAAGAAGGGCCTACCTTCACCCTCCTGGTCGGCGGCGGCCAAGGTCATCGCCTCCAACTCGCCGCCGTAGTATTTGATGCGCTCGCAGTCCTCATTGGTCAGCGGTTCACCGGCCAGTTCTCGCTGCACTACGTCGAGCAGGAAGGTGAGCAGATCGTCCAGCCGCATCAGGTTGGCGTCCGTGTTCTCGGTCAGGAGGCCACGGCTCTCCAACCCGTCGGCCGTCTGCCTGGTGAGGGCTAACAGGCGGGCGTAGGCTTCCGGGTTGGGCTCGACCCAGCCATGGGGCGGCTCCGGCGGCGGCCCGCCGCCCATCTCCGCCATTGACTGCTTGGCGTAAAGGATAGTGTCGTGCTTCAGTTCAGTGAAGGAGCCCAGCGCCGCGTGCAGGTCCTTGCGCGTCCAGCCTCTAGTCTGCATGAAGGCCGGGTACTGCGCATCTTTCGGCTCCAGGAGCGGCCCGAAAGCGTAGAACCAGGCCCAGTAGAGGTTCTGGGTCCAGGAGTCCAGTTGCAGCACCGAGAACTCCCCGCGTAACTTCGCCATCTGCTCCGGGTAGTGGAGATAGGCCGTCTCGCCCATCTCGTCGAGGATGGAGTGGGCTTCCTCGGAGCCCAGCACGGCCATCACGTCGAGTGCTTTGGGCAGCGTGCGGGGGTTGTCCATCGTGCCGACCTCGCGCCAGGTCATTTCGTCGAAGATGTAGGCGTCCAGGACGAAACGCTGGCCCATAAAACGGAAGCCCTGCGTCACCTGCTCCTTGTCCTCCCAGATATAGACCCACATGGAATTGATCTGCGGGGGCGGGAGTTGGCGGGCGGCTCCGACGAAGGCGGCAAATTTCGGTTCGTCGGCGATGGCAGAGACAGGGGCATCGGGGCCGAAGGTGGTGTCCCACAGCGCGCCGTACTCGTGGAAGCCCAGGTCATCCGCCTTGCCGACGATGAAGACGGTAGGGTCGTACACCCGTGCCCAGACGTCGGCGGCGGGGATGCCGTTCACATCGGTGTGGCGCAAGATGTGGGTGATGAGGAGCGCCATGCGGGTCTCGCCGGGCCTCTGCAACCGCATGTTGATGCGGCCATACCATATCATCGTGCGGAAGTAGCGCTGGAGTTGCTCGCTGCGGGTATAGTGGCCTCGGGGAACGTACTGGGAGTAGTCTTCGCACAGACAAGGCTGGTCCTGGCACTCCGGCGGCGGCATCGTGTCGCAAGGATCGCAGCCTTCAGGGCAGTCCTGGCTGAAGATGGGACTGGGGCCCATACCTGCGTGTGCCTCAATCAGCGCCAGTTCGCCGGCCACCAGGCCAGCCACCTCCGGCGGTGTGACGGCGGCGGGGTTGATGAGGGCGTCGGCGACGGCGAAGTATGCGAGCACGTTGCGGGCAGTCTTCTCCAGTTCGGTGCCCTGCAGTTCAGCGTAGTCAGCCTGAGCCGATTGGAGGCAGGCAGTAGTGAGCGCCGCGATGTCCGATGCAAAGTGCTCCCGCTCCAGGTCGCGCAGCATCTTGTCGAAGAGCAGGTGGTAGACGTGGTAGACGGAGTCGGTGGTGACGAAGACGGGGACTTCCTCGTAGCGGGCATTCTCGTAGACCTGGAAGAACTCCAGCCACTCGGCCGGCGCGACGACGAAGCCATTCTGCGCCAGGAGCGCGCTCTGCGCGTCACTGAAGGTGAACTGGCTGTAGTTGGGGAGTGTCGTCGGGTCAAGCGGCAGTGTGTAGCCGCTGTAGGCCGCGGGCAGGTTGACGGGGATCTCGGAGTAGGCAGCAAAGCCTGGCCCGCGCACGTCGGGCGGCGGGGTGGCAGGGACAGCGGTCGCTGGGGCTGCAGTAGGGGGTGGTACAGTCGCGGTAGGGGGTGGCACAGTCGCGGGGGGCGGCGTCAGCGTCGCAGGCAGGTTGCAGGCCAGCATGGCGGCGATGAGGGCCAGCAATGCAATTATACTTACTCTGAACTTGTGCATCGGAACACCTCCTTGGGCAGGATGCAGGATGCGAGATGCAAGACGCAAGATGCAAGATGCAAGATACAGGATAAGGATACGGCTATCGGGGCGAAATGTCAAGCGCAGGTGAGCTACCTTCCCGAAAGCTGAAGCAGGGCACCTCATCTCCAGGTTTTCGGGAAGGTTGGCCCTTTCGTCTGACTTGACAAATTGGGCCGGAGCGAGTATCATTATATCTAATCTGAGCACCCGAACCGGGCGAATTCTCATCGGGTGGAAGGAAGCAGACGATGTGCCGACAGCGGCCGGTAGCACCAAACTTTGCCTATTTTCACTACTATTATTTCGTCCTGCCTGCGGGACGGGTGTTTCACGATGGGTGGAGGTCGGTGTAGGACAGACCAATCCCGAGAATGACGCAAAGACGTGGAGCAGCCCGCTCCACGTCTTTTTTGCATACTGGGCCAGACAACGCCCAACACGGTCGGGCTACTACCCTTTTTCAAGAGAACTCAGACCTGTGAGGAGGAGGATGAGGATGACCTGTCGCGGCATTCGTGGTGCCACCGACGTGGACACTAACGACGCGGGTGCTATCATCGCGGCGACGCGCGAGTTGCTGGAGCACATCGTCGCCGCCAATGACTTGTCAGCAGAGGACGTGACCAGCGTGATCTTCACCGCCACGCCTGACCTGGATGCGGCCTACCCGGCACGCGCCGCCCGCGAGATGGGTTGGGTGAACGTACCATTGCTGTGCATGCAGGAAATGACAGTTGTGGACAGTCCGCCGGCCTGCATCCGGGTGCTGGTACTCTGGAACACCGACCTGCCTCCAAACCGGGTCCGGCACGTGTACCTGGGTAGTGCCCGCGCGTTACGGCCTGATTTAACAGAGAAGGGAAAAACATGACAAGAGTGGCATTTCAAGGCATCGCCGGGGCCTATTCGGAGCAGGCCATCCGCCAGTTCTTCGGCCCTGAGGTAGAGAGTGTGCCCTGCAGAACACTGGCCGACATATTCTTTGCCGTGGAAGGCGGCGACGCCGACCGCGGCATGCTGCCGGTGGAGAATGCCGTCGCCGGCTCCGTGATCCGGTCCTATGAACTGCTTATGGAACATGACCTGCGCATCTACGCCGAAGTGATCCTGCACGTGCGGCATACGCTGCTTGCCCTCCCGGGTACCAAAACGGCCGACCTGAAACGCGTGCGATCACATCCGCAGGCGCTGGCCCAATGCCAGCGCTACCTGGATCGCCACGGGCTGGAACCTGAGCCCGCTTTCGATACCGCCGACAGCGCCCGCGACATGGCCGACAATCCGGAATCAGGCGTCGCCGTGATCGCCAGCAAATTGGCTGCCGAACTATACAACCTGGAGATCCTCGACCGGGACATTGAGGACTTCCCCTTCAACTATACACGCTTCTTCGTCCTTTCCCTGGAAGATCCGCCCCGCACGCAGCGAAGCAAAACGTCCCTTGTCTTTACCACTCCTCACAAGCCAGGGGCACTATATGAATGCCTCGGAGAGTTTGCCAGACGGGGCATTAACCTCATCAAGATTGAGTCGCGTCCACGCCTCAACCAGCCCTGGCAGTACATTTTCTACCTGGACTTTGAGGGGCACTGCCAGGACTTGGAGTGCGAAGCGGCCATAATGGGATTGCTACGGCGCTCCTCGTTCATCAAACTACTGGGTTCCTACCCGGCCGCCACGACGCCTGTGCCCGATAACGGAGTGATGGCGGTGGGATGGGTGCTGTCACCGCCCCCCCACTGCGGGGGAGGGACTTGAGCACGCACAGGAGGTGATCGTATGATAGTCGTTATGAAGCAGGACGCGACCAGGGCCCAGATTACCAACGTCACCGCCCGCATTGAGCGGCTGGGCTGCCGGGTGCACCTCTCAGAAGGCGAAGAGCGCACCATCATCGGCGTCATCGGCAATGGGCGCCCGCTGGATCGCGAACAAATCGAACGGATGGACGGTGTCGAGCGCGCGGTGCCCATCCTGCGACCCTTCAAACTGGCCAGCCGCGAGTTTCACCCGCAAGACACCGTTGTCATGGTCAACGGAGTGCCGATCGGCGGCAGACAAGTGGTCGTGATGGCAGGCCCATGCGCCGTCGAGAGCCATGATCAATTGCTGGAGACCGCACGTGCCGTGAAGAAGGCAGGAGCCCTTGTGCTGCGTGGCGGAGCCTTCAAACCGCGCACGTCTCCCTACAGTTTCCAGGGCCTGGGTGAGGAGGGACTGCGACTCCTGGCCAAAGCACGCGATGAGACAGGCCTACCGATCGTCACCGAAGTGATGGCCCCCCAGGCGGTGCCACTGGTCACTACCTACGCCGACATCCTCCAAGTCGGCGCGCGGAATATGCAGAACTATGTCCTCCTACACGCCGTCGGCGAGGCGCAGCGGCCGGTACTACTCAAGCGCGGCATGATGTCCACCATTGAGGAATTGCTGATGGCAGCCGAGTACATCCTATCACACGGCAACGACCGTGTCATCTTGTGCGAGCGCGGCATCCGCACGTTTGAAACTTATACCCGCAACACGCTCGACATCAGCGCCGTGCCGTTGCTCAAGCAACTCAGCCACCTGCCGGTCGTCGTGGATCCCAGCCACGGGACAGGTAAGTGGGAGCTGGTGGAGCCGGTCTCGCGGGCGGCCGTGGCCGCCGGAGCCGATGGGCTGCTCATCGAGGTGCATCACCGTCCAGAAGAGGCCCTCTCGGACGGCGCGCAGTCCCTCAAACCGGCCCGTTTCGCCGCGCTCATGCAGGGCCTGCGGCCCGTGGCCGAAGCAGTCGGTAGGACACTGTGAATAGGTTGGCAGACGCGCAAGTCTCCATCGTCGGGCTGGGGCTGATGGGCGGTTCGCTGGCCGGAGCGCTGCGCGGACAATGTCGGGCCGTCGTCGGCGTGGCGCGACGGGCGGAGACGATTGAGACAGCGCTGGCACGGGGCCTGGTTGACCGGGGCATAACCGACCTGGCGAGCGGCGTGCGTCAGGCAGACGTGGTCATCCTGGCGACGCCGGTGCGCGTCGTCCTGCGCCTGCTGGCCGAGATCGGGCCGCTTTTGCCCGAGGGGTGCCTGCTGATGGACGTGGGCAGTACCAAGTCGCAGATCGTCGCCCGGATGGCGAAACTCCCCGACCACATCCAGCCTCTGGGCGGACATCCGATGTGCGGCAGGGAGGTCTCGGGGATCGCGACGGCAGACCCAAGGCTCTACCGGGGCCATACCTTCGTCCTGACCCCACTGCCCCGCACCTCGGAGGCGGCGCTGGCACTGGGCTGTGCGCTGGTCGAAGCCGTTGGGGCACGTCCCCTGATGCTCGACACAGACCGTCACGACCGGCTGGTGGCAACGATCAGCCACCTACCCTACCTGCTGGCCTGCGTGCTCGTCGGCACGGCGGATATCACGGCATCCGTCGACCCAACGGTGTGGGATGTCGCAGCCAGCGGCTTCCGCGACACGTCGCGCCTGGCCGCCAGTGACGTGACCATGATGCTCGACACCCTGCTGACCAACCGTGAGGCAGTAATAGAGGCGCTGAGTACCTGCGGAGCGCAATTGCGCAACCTGTCCCGCCTCGTAGAGAGCGGCGACGAAGACGGCCTGCGGACTGTGCTGCACACCGTCCGCAAGCGCCGGAGGGAGCTGTTCACATGAGCCAGTATGACAACCTCCGATCTGATCGTCGACCTGAGCCAGGCACTGGCGGAAATCTGGCCTGATGGCACAGAGAAGGCTGTTCACGTGAGCCAATTGACCGTACGTCCAGGTGCGCCACTGCACGGGCGCGTGCGCGTTCCGGGTGACAAATCCATCTCCCACCGGGCACTGTTGCTCGGTGGCCTGGCCAAAGGGGCAAGCCACATCAACGGCTTCCTTCCCTCTAATGACTGCCTGGCGACCCTGGCCTGCCTCCGCACCCTGGGTGTCAAGGTCGAAATCCACGATGCCACCACGCTGACCGTCTACGGACGTGGGCTACGCGGGCTGCGGGCGCCGGCCGAGCTGCTAAACTGTACCCGCTCCGGCACGACGATGCGGTTGCTGGCGGGCATCCTGGCGGGCCAACCATTCGAGAGTACGCTCACCGGCGACGAGCAGTTGCTCCGCCGCCCGATGCGCCGTATCGTTGAGCCGCTCCGCCGGATGGGCGCCGAGATCAAGGCCACCGACGGCCACGCCCCGCTCACTGTCCGCGGGCGACCGCTGCACGGCTACGACCACACCCTGGCCGTCGCCAGCGCCCAGGTCAAGAGCGCGCTGCTGCTGGCCGGACTGTACACCGATGGCCCGACCACCATCCGCCAGCCAGGGCCCGCCCGGGACCACACCGAGCGCATGCTCGCCGCGATGGGGGCCGCCATCGCAACGACCGGCCTGACCGTCACTCTGTCCTCATCCCCATCTCTCTTCCCTCTCTCACTCAGCATACCTGGGGACATTTCTTCGGCGGCCTTCCCGTTGGTCGCGGCGGCACTGGTGCCCGGCTCAGAGGTCACGGTTGAAAGCGTGGGCGTCAACCCCACCCGCACGGGTCTGCTGGACGTGCTGGGCGCGATGGGGGCCGACGTCGTTCGCATCAATCCCGTAGGTAGCGAAGAGGAACAGAAAGAGCAGGGAGGACAGGGGCAGAGCAACGAGCCGATGGCCGACGTGATAGTGTACGCGTCGGACCTTGCAGGCGTGGAGGTCGGCGGCGACACGGTGGTGCGCATGATTGACGAGTTCCCGATGCTGGCGGTCGCCGCGACCCAGGCGCACGGCACCACCATCGTGTGCGACGTGGCCGAACTGCGCGTCAAGGAGACCGACCGCATCGCCACCGTCGTCGCTGAATTGCGGGCGCTGGGCGCATGCATCGAACCACTGCCTGACGGGTTCATTGTAGAGGGACCGACCTTGCTGCACGGCGGGGTGGTGGATAGCCACGGCGACCACCGGCTGGCGATGGCCCTGGCCGTGGCCGGCTTGATCACGAAAGAAGAGACGGTGATCGAGAATGCAGAATGCATCCACGATTCCTTCCCCGGCTTCAGCGAACTGATGCGGAGAGTAGGGGCAGTGATTTTTACCACCAGGTAACGAGCTGAATGAGGTGCCGCGATGACACTCCCCCCGATTGATGGATGCACAAAGTTGGTTGGACTGATCGGCTGGCCGGTGGAGCACAGCCTCTCACCGGTGATGCACAACAGAGCCTTCGATGCGCTGGGGCTGAACTGGTGCTACGTTCCGCTACCGGTTCGGCTGGGGCAGGTCGAAGCAGCCGTGCGCGGGCTGGCCGCGCTGGGTTTCCATGGCGCCAACGTGACCGTGCCGCACAAGCAGGCCGTGATGCCCGCGCTCGACTCCATCGCTCTCAGCGCCAGGCAACTCGGCGCGGTCAACACTCTTATAATCAAACGACGCGCGGACGGAACGCCGACCATCAGCGGCTACAACACTGACGACAAGGGTTTCGTCGGCGCGCTGCACCAGGGCGGGTTCGAACCGGAGGACGGGGGGAACGGGGTCGTCGTGGGCGCGGGCGGCGCGGCGCGGGCGGTCGTCTTTGGCCTGCTGCAGTCGGGTATCGGGGAGGTCGTGGTGCTCAACCGCACTCTGGAACGAGCCCAGGCGCTCATCTCCGACCTGGGCCGCCGCGCCCCGAGTGACTCCCCCTTCCCTCGTAGGGAAGGGGACCGGGGGGGCAGGTTACGCGCCCTCCCCCTCACGCCAGAGACGCTGGTCGAGTCCGCCCGCGCCGCCGACCTGCTGGTCCACGCGACGACGGTGGGCATGTGGCCCCAGGTGGACTGCTCCGTGTGGCCCGACGGCGTGCCCATCCCGGCTCACCTGACCGTGTTCGACCTGGTCTACAACCCGGTGGAGACGCGACTCCTGCAGCAAGCCCGGCGATCCGGTGCACGCGCTATAGACGGGCTGGGGATGCTCGTGCGGCAAGGGGTGCTCGTGTTCGAGATGTGGACCGGCAAGCCGGCCCCGGTTGAGGTGATGCACGCTGCCTGTGAGCGGGCATTGAGGAGGCAACGATGTTACGATTCCTGACCGCTGGCGAATCCCATGGCCCCTGCCTGACCGCCATCGTTGAGGGGCTGCCGGCTGGATTAACGGTGGACATCGAGGCGATCAACTGCGATTTATCCCGCCGTCAAGGCGGTTACGGTCGCAGCGGGCGGACGAAGATCGAGCAGGACCGGGCAGAGATCCTAGGCGGGGTAATCTCAGGCCACACGACGGGCGCGCCGGTCGCGCTGCGCGTCGTCAACCGCGATTGGGCCAACTGGCGCGACCGCTGGGCCGCGGGCGACTTGCCTTGTTTGAGCGTGCCACGACCCGGCCACGCCGACTACGCCGGGATGGTCAAGTACGGCCTGGACGACGCGCGGCCAGTGCTGGAGCGGGCCAGCGCACGGGAAACGGCGGCGCGGGTGGCGGTGGGCGCACTGGCGAAGCAACTGCTCGCTGCCTTCGACGTCGCCGTCGGCAGTACCGTCGCCGAGATTGGGGACGTCGTCGCTACGATCCCCGACCTGCCGCCGGCCGAACTCTGGGCGCTGGCCGAGGCCAGTGACGTCCGCTGCCCCGACGAAGACGCTGCCAGGCGGATGCGGGAGGCAATTGAGGCGGCACGCCAGGCTGGCGACTCCCTCGGCGGCGTCTTCGTCGTCGTCGCCACGGGCGTACCGGTCGGCCTGGGCAGTCACGTCCACTGGGATCGGCGGCTCGACGCGCGACTGGCCGCGGCGGTGATGTCCATCCCCGCCATCAAAGGGGTGGAGATCGGCCCCGCGTTCTCGAACGCCCGTCGCCCCGGTACGCAGGTGCACGACGAACTGCACCCGGATGGCCATGGCGGCATCACGCGGCTCACAAACCGGGCGGGCGGCATCGAAGGCGGGATGACGAACAGCGCGCCGGTCGTGGTGCGGGCGGCGATGAAGCCCATCCCGACCACCGTCACTCCGCTGCGCTCGGTTGATCTTGCTACGGGCGAACCGGCCACGACCCAGTACCAACGCTCCGACGTCTGTGCCGTACCGGCCGCGTCGGTCGTCGGCGAGGCCATGGTCGCCTGGGTGCTGGCCGGCGCGTTGCTGGAGAAACTGGGCGGCGATAGCCTGGAGGAAATGGCGAGATGAGCAACGTCGTCGTGACCGGGTTTATGGGGACGGGCAAGACCACTGTTGGCCGGGAGGTCGCCCGGCGGCTGGGCCTCCCGTTCATGGACATGGACACGGAGATCGAGGCACAGGCGGGCAAGTCTATCCCACGCATCTTCGCCGAGGACGGAGAGAGGGCGTTCCGGCGGATAGAGGCCGCGCTCTGCGCGGAGTTGAGCGCGCGGCAGAAGCTGCACCCTGAGCCTACCGAAAGGCTGGTGATCGCCACCGGCGGCGGCACGCTGGTTGACCCCACTAACCGGGCGCTGATGATGGAAAGCGGCATTGCCGTCTGCCTGACCTGTGACGTGGACGAGATCCTGCACCGGGTACATAGGGGTGGCAACTGGGACAGGCCACTGCTCGATGTGGTTGATCCCCGCGCCGAGATCGAACGGCTGCTGGAGATGCGCCGCGAGGTATACCGAGCCATCCCCTGGCAAATTGATACAACCGCTCTCCCGGTCGAAGAGGTCGCCGCGCGGGTAGCGCAGATTGCTGGCATCGTCACCCTCCCCGTCCGCTACCCCGGTGGTGCCCTGAGCCTGCCGAAGGGCGGCCAGTACGAGATCCACATCGGCAACGGGCTACTGACGCACGTCGGTGGTCCGCTGCGCGCGGTGGGCGTATCCGAGGGGGGGCGCGTTGCCGTAGTTTCCAACCCCGTCGTCGCGCCACTCTACGGCGCACAGGTCAAGGCAGCCTTGCGCTCGGCAGGGTTGCAGCCCTTTGCCTGCTCCATCCCGGACGGAGAGCCGCACAAGACACTCGCCACCGTCGCCACGCTCTACGATCAGTTTCTCGCCGGCGGGCTGGACCGCAGTGGGACGGTGCTCTCGCTGGGTGGCGGTGTGACCGGCGATGTGGCGGGCTTTGCGGCGGCGTCCTTTATGCGAGGTGTTCGCTTCGCTCAGGTGCCCACGACGCTGCTGGCGATGGTGGATGCCAGCGTGGGTGGAAAGACGGGCGTTGACCTTCTCCAGGGCAAGAATCTCGTCGGCGCGTTCAAACAACCGGCCCTGGTGATCATTGACCCTGCCGTGCTGGCGACGCTGCCCGCTGAGGAAATCCGCTCCGGCCTGGCCGAGGTGATCAAACACAGCGTCATCGGTGACCCGGACCTCTTCGCCGAACTAGAGGCGGGGGACGGCGTGCTCTCTTCCTGGTGGGATGAAGGTGGGGCGGCCCGGATCGCACGCGCCCTCCGCGTCAAAATAGACGTCGTCGAGAAAGATCCCTTTGAGCAAGGACGTCGCGCCGTGCTCAACCTGGGCCACACTGTGGGCCACGCGCTGGAGCGACTGAGCGGCTTTTCGATGCGCCACGGCGAAGCGGTGAGCATCGGCATGGTGGCTGCGGCGCGGATCGCGGCTGCACTGGGCCAGGCCACCCCCTCGCTCGCCGACCGTATCGCAGGGGCACTCTTGGCCTGGGGGCTTCCGGTGCGCTGCCCACCCTTCGATGCCAGCGCTATCTGGGAAGCAATGGCACACGACAAAAAGAGGCGCGAGCACGGGCTGCGTTGGGTGCTTCCCCGCACTGTCGGCGAAGTGGAGATCGCCGAAGATGTCCTGCCCGACGTCGTAAAGTCCATCCTGCACAACTTGGGCGCAAGGGATGAGAGCACAAGGAGCGAGAAATGACCAATCGCAATTCGCAAATCGCAAATCGCAATTCCAAAGTTCTCGTCCTCCACGGTCCCAACCTCAACCTGCTGGGACGGCGGGAACCCGAGACCTACGGTCACGTGACACTGGACGAGATCAACACAGCGCTACGAGCGACGGCGGCTGAGCGCGGCGCGGAACTGCGCATCGTGCAATCCAATCACGAGGGCGCGCTCGTCGACGCTTTGCACGAGGCAGCGGACTGGGCCAATGGTCTGCTCATCAACCCCGGTGCCTACACCCACACCAGCATCGCCCTGCGTGACGCCATCGCCGCCATCGGACTCCCCGCTGTAGAGGTGCATCTCTCGAACGTCTACGCCCGGGAGCCGTTCCGTCACAAGTCGCTCATCGCGCCGGTCTGCGTAGGGCAGATCGGCGGTTTTGGCTGGCGTAGTTACCTGCTGGGGTTAGCCGCGCTGCTGGACTACCTGGCAGATCGTGGATAGGGAGAAATCACAATGAAACATTCACGTCGCCTGCTGAACATGCCAGCCTATCCCCTCGCCCGCTGGGCGAACCACGTAGAGGCTGCCCGCCAGCGAGCTAACGCGGTTTACCAGGAGCGGCTGGCGATCATCCTGGGCGGATTGCCACGTCCAGTATGCCATCATCGTTCCCGTCGGTCAAGCGGAGTTGGTGGAAGGTGCCGGGGGGCGAACGGTACTCCAGCGTGAAGCCAAAGCCGTTCCAGGCCCAGACGTCCACGCGGGTGGCGGGGCCATCGCGGCTGGTGGCGTAGTCCCCTTCCAGCGCCACCACCTCGTCCCGCCCGTCCCCATCCACATCCCCCACCGCCAGCGCCAGGAGCGGCGCAGGCAACGCGGACCCAGCCCAGATTTCGCGCCCGCGGTGTCCTGAGCCTGTCGAAGGGTCGCTGGGATCGAGCAGGATGAGGTGGCAACTGTCGCCCGCCGCGTCGTGGAAGGTGGCGATGGGGCTGGGAACCGGGAGCCAGCGCTGGATGGGCCAATCGCGCCAGGGCCGCCAGACCAGGAGCACCCATTCGGGGATACCATCATCGGTGACGTCGGCCAGGACCGAGGCGGTGACGTGCCAGGTGTGAGGAACGAGGGGAGGACAAGGAGACAAGGGGACAGAGGGAGGACAAGGAGACAAGGGGACAAGGAGAGGGAGAGAAGAGGAAGCAGGAAGCAGAGCAAAGGAGCCATCTTGAAAGGCGTAGATCCGCCAGGGAGCCAGGGGAGCGGAGCATTGCAACAGAGCCAGGATGAAAACGGCAATCGCAGCCAACAAGAGGCGGGTTGCCATCCGCCATTCGCTATTCGCTATCCGCCATTTGTTCATTGTTCATTTTCCAAAACGCTTCCCGATATGCCCGGAACCTCTCCTCCAGGATCGCCTCCCGGAGTTCGCGGGCGATGGTGAGCATCAGGTGGAGGTTGTGGAGGGTGAGCAGATGGTGGCCCAGAATCTCGTTGGCGCGGGTCAGGTGGCGGACGTAGGCGCGGCTGAAGTGAGTGCAGGTGTAGCAGGTGCAGCCGGGTTCCAGTGGCCCCGGGTCGTCGGCGAAGCGGGCGTTGCGCAGGTTGATACGGCCGGTGCGAGTGAGCGCGCCGCCGTTACGGGCCAGCCGCGTGGGCAGGACGCAGTCGAACATGTCCACCCCCCGCGCCACACACTCCACCAGGTCCTGGGGCGTGCCGACGCCCATGAGGTAGCGAGGCTGACCGGCCGGCAGGATCCCATTCAGGAGTTCCAACACCGCGTGCATCTGCGCTTTCGTCTCGCCGACGCTCAGCCCACCGATGGCATAGCCAGGGAAGTCGAGGTCAGTGAGGAAGCGGGCCGATTGCTCCCGCAGGTCGGGGAAAACGCCGCCCTGGACGATGCCGAAGAGGGCCTGGTCACGGCAAGTGTGGGCGGCCTTGCAGCGCCTGGCCCAGGCATGGGTGCGGGCCAGCGCCTGTACGTTGTAGTCGTAATCGAGAGGTGGGGCGCACTCGTCCAGGCAGGTGATGATGTCGGCCCCCAGGTTCTCCTGGATGGCGATGACCCTCTCCGGGGTGAAGCGGTGCTCGGAGCCATCAATGTGGGAGCGGAAGGTGGCGCCGCCGGCGTCAACCTTGCGCCGAGTAGCCAGGCTGAAGACCTGGTAGCCGCCGGAGTCGGTGAGAATGGGGCCGTCCCAGCCCATAAACTTGTGCAGGCCGCCCAGGCTGGCGATGCGCTCGTCGCCGGGGCGCAGATAGAGGTGGTAGGTGTTGGCCAGGATGACGGTCGCACCCAGGTCGTGCAGGTCGCGGGGGGAGACGGCCTTGACGGTGGCCTGGGTGCCGACGGGCATAAAGACCGGCGTGGGGATCTCCCCGTGGGGGGTCTGGAGCACACCAGCGCGGGCGTGGCCGTCGGTGGCCAGGAGTGTGAACTGAAGCATTTGTTTCTCCATTCATCCCACCGCCCCGGGGTCGGTGGGTAGGGGCGAGGCATCCCCAGAACCGAAGCCCGCAACGGATGTCGCCGCGTATGGTGGGATGCCCTTCGTAGGAGGTCGTGCATCGCGGGATACCTCGCCCCTACGCTGGTAACTCGATGGTGAACGTTGTCCCCTGGCCTGGCTCACTCTCGACGCCGATGCAGCCGCCGTGGGCCTGCACCAACTGCTGGGCGATGGGCAGCCCCAGGCCGCTCCCTGCCCCACGGGCATGGGAGCGCGACCGGTCACCGCGCCAGAAGCGGTCAAAAATGTAGGGCAAATCCTCGGCAGGGATGCCCTCGCCGGTGTCGCGCACAATGATGCGGACGCCGTCGTGGATAGCCTCCGCCCGAAGCGCGATGACTCCGCCAGGAGGCGTGTGGCGCAGCGCGTTGGCCATCAGGTTCCCGATCACTTGATCCAGCCTCCCCACGTCGGCGATAATCATCATTGTGGACAGGTCTCCGTCGGCCTCGACGCGCAAATCTATCCCCGCGGCCTCGGCCTGACCGCTGAAACTGGTGGACACGTCGGCCAGCAACTCGATCACGTCCACCGGTTCCCGTACCAGCGGCAATTGGCCGGCCTCCGCCAGCGAGAGCGTCCGCAGGTCGTCCACCAGCCGTGCCAGCAAGCGCGTTTCGTCCAGCGTGGCGCTGATGTGCTCCGCCGTCGGCTCGTACACGTCGTCGAGGATGCCCTCCAGGTTGCCCTGGATGATGTGCAATGGCGTGCGCAGTTCGTGGGCCACGTCGGCAGTGAGGTTGCGACGTCGCTGGTCGGCGCTCTCCAGTTCTTCGGTCATGCGGTTGAAAGACTCGGCCAGCCGGCCAAACTCGCCGGGGCCATGTTCCGGCACCGGCACGCGCGCGCTCAGGTCACCCTCGGCCACGGCATCGGCGGCGGCCATGACGTCGGCCAATGGCGTAGCAATGTCCCGAAAGGCCCGCAGCGCCAGCCCCACCGCCAGCAGCGGCAGCGCCAGCGACAGGCCACAGCCCCCGACCCACACCAACACCGCCGTCTGCCCATCGCCTCCGAACAGCCGTGTGAGCAGAAATGCCAGCGCCGCCATCCCGCCCAACACCAGCAGGGCTATGAAGCCAAAAATCCCAGCGAAGCGGAAGAAGAGAAATCGCCGCTCGCGATGCCGTACTTGTGGCCACCTGGGAAACTCGTGGTTGTGGCCGCGGCCCCCTGGCGCCCACGGCGGATGCCGCCGCCCACGCGGCCAGTGGACATGGTGTTCCCTTGCTCCCAACCGGTCGCTACTTCGTTTACGGACCGGTGGCCCATCGCTCCATTCCTCATTCTTCATTGTTCATTGCTCATTGTTCATTGTTCATCGGTGAACTTGTAGCCGATGCCGTAGACGGTGAGGACATAGCGCGGCTCGACGGGATTGGCTTCCAGCTTGCGACGCAGGTTCTTGATGTGGGCATCTATGCTGCGGTCGTAGCCGTCGTAAGCGACGCCGTGCAGCCGGTCCAGTAACTGCGCGCGGGGGAAGGTCTGCCCGGGGTGCTGGGCCAGCACCGCCAGCAGGTTGAACTCGCTGCGGGTGAGGTGGATCGGTTCGCCGGCGCGAGTGACGCGATGGCCGTGCAGGTCAATCTCCAGATCACCGGCACGGATAAGGCCCGGTGTGCGGACGCCGCCCCGCACGCGGCGCAGCACTGCCCGCACGCGGGCCACCAACTCGCGGGGCGAGAACGGTTTGGTGATATAGTCGTCCGCGCCCAACTCCAGGCCGATGAGCCGGTCGGTCTCCTCGACACGGGCGGTGAGCATGATAATCGGCACGTCCGACTCGCGCCGCAGCGCCCGGCAGACGTCCAGACCATCTAGCCCTGGCAGGTTCAGGTCGAGTACGATCAGGTCTGGGCGCTCGTGCCGCGCCTGGGCCAGCGCCGTCGTTCCATCGCCAGCCGTGAGGACGCGGAACCCGCCCTTCTCCAGGTAATCGCGTGCCTGCTTGACGATCTTCGGTTCGTCATCTACCACGAGAATCGTTCCGTGCATGCTCTGCTCCACTGGCCGCCTTTTTACCACGAACGTCACAAATACGCAAACTCACAAGTACTTTCCAGGCCGCGACCCAGGCGTCGTCGTGCGTCCGGGCGCGGCTGTTATGCATCCGGGCAATGTCAGCGCGAACGAATATCACCGCCTCTTCATCCTCGAAATCCACTGCCCATCCGGGTTGCGACCGGAAGAGGTTTAGCAGGTCGCTGTCGCTATGGCGGTCCAGCACTAGAAACTGAACATCATGCTCATCAAGCAGCCCTGGCCAATACTCGTTCATACCTGTCTCTTGTGCGATAGAGTGATCCTGTAGCATGCGATTTTCCCTTTCCGTACCTGCGCTCCGAGAGACACTATAGAGAGCCTCCCCCAGGTCCAAACCGCTTGTCCGATATTCTCGGCTTTCGATACTATCCAACCTTTCTGAATTGGAAAATCCTTCCCTGGCGCTTCAGAGGGTGAAAAATCTCGCTTGAAAGCCAGAGTCGCCCTTCGGTGGAGAGTATTCCCGCCGGTTTCAAAAGCCGATGTAGTTCGGTCAGGATATTCTCCAGATCTCCAACGCTATGAACAAAACCGAAAAGGAAGATGAGATCGAAACTCTCATCGGGTAGACCTGTCTGCGCAGCATCGGCCAGGATGGTCTTAACGTTGGTCACGCCTTCCTTCTCGATCTTTTGTTGAACTCTCTCCACAGCCAGCGGACTGACATCCAACGCGTAGACACTCCCTTTCTCTCCCACTATCCTTGCCGCGGGAATGGTGAAAAAGCCAGGCCCGCAGCCAACTTCCAGCACTTTTTGACCGGGCTCGAGTCCCGCAGCGTTCAAGACCTCACAGGGATCTCTGAACAGGTTGTAGAGAGTTTCGTGAACAAAGGACATCATTCTGAAGTGCATTCTGTCTGTTATTGACATCTTTCTCCTCCTCGGGCTGTAGTATGCCACAAACCTGTGAAGAAAATATGAAGAGGTGTGGGAAATGTAGTGAAGTTTTGCGAATGGCTCAGAAAGCGGCACTCCAACGCCCATGTGTGGCACGTTACCCCCCGCCTCTTGCATCCCGCCTCTTGCGTCCTGCCTCTTGCATCCTGCATCTTGTGTCCTGCCCCTTGCCCTCATCGTCCCTCAGTGCTACAATATCACCACATTCAGCAGCGAGCATCCAGCATCCAGCATCAAGTATCCAGCATCAACCACCTAACAAAGGAGTGCATACCAAATGTCACCTACAACAGATAATCCGCGACCGGACTTCCTCCTCCGCGCCGACCTGGAGGAAGTCGCACCGTTCGTAGCCAATCTCATCCGCTGGGAGGCGGAGCGGCAAGCCCGCAAACTCATCCTCATCCCCTCCGAGTCCTACTCACCCAAAGCCGTCCGCCAGGCATTAGGCTCCGTCTTCCAGAACATCTACGCCAAGGGGTACCCTCCGCTGCGGATGACCCGCGACCCGGAGGAGCGGCTGCAGGACGTGGCCTGGCAGTTGGCTTTCTACCGCCGCTACGCCGACCGGCGCTTCTACAAGGGGGTGGACTACGTCCACTTCGTCGAGTGCCTGGCCCAGCGGCGGTGTGCCCAACTCTTTGCCCACGGCTCCCTCCGCCCCGAGCACATCTTCGTCAACGTCCAGCCTCTCTCCAGCGCAGCGGCCAACCTGGCTGTCTACCAGGCACTGATGAAGCCGGGGGACACGCTGATGGAGCTGAACCTCTTCCAGGGCGGCCACCACACCCACGGCTCGAAGCGCAACATTTCTGGCCGCCGCTATCGTGTCGCCTCCTACAGCGTTGACCACAAGACGGGGCGGCTGGACTATGACGCCATTCACGACCTGGCACGGGAACACCGCCCCAAAGTCATCATCGCCGGGTACACCGCCTACCCCTGGGCGCCGGACTGGGAGGCCTTCCGCGCCATCGCCGACGAGGTGGGGGCCTATCTGGTGGCCGATATCGCCCACACCGCCGGGATGGCCGCCGCCGGGGTCTACCCCAACCCGGTCGGCATCGCCCACGTGACCACTTTCACCACCCACAAGACTATCTGCGGGCCACGTGGCGCGGTGGTGCTGACTAC
>Ga0315541_1002018_pt1 | contig 17612 bp, 17 predicted proteins | sample SalMarSW160190MG_FD_203095 | JGI IMG/M metagenome (GOLD analysis project Ga0315541, IMG submission 203095) | Salt marsh sediment microbial communities from the Plum Island Ecosystem LTER, Massachusetts, United States - Salt Marsh Sediment SW1601-190 ...
ACGACGTTTCGAATGAGCCGGTTCCGCTCCCGGAGCCTCTGGAGGAAGGCATCTCGAGTCCAGGCGTGCAGAATCCCATTCAACCATAAGGGCTTTCTTAAGAAAGTTGGAAGAGGCATGGGAGACCGTGCCTCTTTTGGTTTTTGGCGTTTGGCATTTGGCTGCTGGCTATCATTCCATGGGCTAAGGGCTAAGGGCTAAGGGCTAAGGGCTAAGGGCTAAGGGCTAAAGCTTGCGTGTTGGCTTTTAGCGGCTCGCCGGGATGGTAAGGACGTCTCAGCCAAATGCCAAACGCCAAATGCCAAACGCATAGTTCGTTATGTACAGATGTTCGATTACGCTGGGAAACGATAGCGAGTCGCCAGCCGCCGTCTCTCATCCGGTTTCAACATTCTCTCCCCGCCATGTACAATCCACCCATGCCTCGCAAGCGAAAAACGTTTGATGATCGTCTGACGTCCTGGCTGCGCAAGCCGGAGCGAACGAAACGCCCGGTTCCACGCAAGGGGGGGAGCGACGCGGACGTCCTCTTGGCAGAGCTCCAGGAAGAGCAGAGCCGCCTTTCGGCTGAACTCGAAAAGGCTTTTTTGGCGTACGATAAAAAGACGCGGAATCTGTCAAAGACGTTGGCGAAATGGACGGAGTCCGGCGCGGGGATCAAGGAGCTCAATCGCTTGCGCGAAGAACAGGAAGACCTCTGGAGGGTCGTTCGCCGCACGCAGGCCGCGGAGCGAACGACCCGCCAGCTCGAAACCGAGCTTCGCGAATGGTCCGGCCGCGGGGAAGCCGGCGTTCGTCTTACGCACCCGGATCATCCCCTGGCGCGCGCGGAGATCGTTTCGTCGGAACTGCGCCTTCGCGGACGGGATCCGTCCGGACTCGTCATCGAACGTTCATCGGAACCGTTTGAAGGAAGCGCGAAGGATGTGGATCCGTTTTCCGAAGTCCTCGAAGCGGCTTCCCGAGAATCCGATCCGGAAGCGGAAACGCTCATTATCCCTGAAGAAACACCCATGCCGGTCATTGAGGGCGTGGAGTGGCATACGGAAGGGGATGAACACCTCGTCCGAGAAATTGAACACTGTTGCAGGGAGATCCGCCGCACGCACGCGCATGAAGATTGCGACGCGCTCGCCGGCGAGATCGTGATGATGCTCAAAGACCTGCGAAGGCTCCATGCGCACCTCCGAATGCATGATCGCAAGGCCGGCATCCGCCGGTACCGTCTGGCCATCGGGGATTCGTTGCCCCGCTGACGGCGGCGGATCATTCGTTGACGAAACGGGCGAAATTAGGCATAATCTCCACGCTTTCTTTAAGGGCCATCAGCTTAGCCGGCAAAGCGCTTCGATGGACATCGGGGAGGCGACCGGATACATTGAAAATGTCGGTCCATAACAATTATTCTTGGGCCTTTAGCTCAGCTGGCTAGAGCACTTCCATGGCATGGAAGGGGTCATGGGTTCGAATCCCATAAGGTCCACCAGATCAAACACGCGGTATTAACACCGCGTGTTTGTTGATGTAAGTTTGTTTTCGTATAGTTCGAGTCTCATATGGATCGATTACCATCAAAAAATAGTAAGGAGCTAAATGAGGATATTTCAAGAGAAGTATGGGATAGAGCTTGCCGATGCAGAAACTGAGGAGGCGGGTTTGAGGTCGCTTTCTTTGATGGCTCTGATGACCCAACTTGAATTAAGAGCTGATAACGCAGGAGCGTTGATTGAATAGGTCGCTCCTTGCGGTAGCCAAAATGGTGCTATAGCCGTATCCTTATAATTGTATGGGTTTTGAAATCAGATACAACATCACCGAAGATCTATTTAGCAGAATAGAAGCCATCGCGCGCGTTGATGGCAATTTAGAGGTGGTAAGGATGAATACTGATTGGGCCCGCTTGCTAGAGAATGACGCAAAGTTGAAGGAAGCGGTAGGTTCCATTGGCATTGAGGGGACTGTTATTAGTGTTGATCAAGCGAGGGCAGTTACCAAGGGTGAAACAGATATTGTCGTTGGAGAGAAAGAGCGTCGCGAGTTTGAGGCGTACTATGCGTCTCTTGATTCAATTCGTGAGCATCTAGATAAGCCTCTCACACAATCCTTGTTGCTGAAATTGCACGAGACAGTCACAAGGGGAGATGCCAAAGCCACACCTGGTCGGATCCGAACGGATCAACGAAGTATTCGTCGCAAGGGCAAAATCGTTTTCACTCCTCCACCACCAGACGTTCTTGAGTACCTCCTTCGCAAGTTTATTGAATGGTTCAATTCCGAGATAACCAACAAGCCACGTTCGGCTGTTATCTCTGCTGCCATATGTCACTTCTGGTTTGTCTGGATACACCCCTTCTGTGATGGCAATGGAAGGGTCGGTAGGTTGTTGACCACGCTTCTATTGCTAAAGCGCAAAGAGGAGGGTGTGCGATACTTTGCGCTATCCGATTACTACAATAATCATGCAGACGAATATTACGATGCACTAGAAGCAGTAAACGTTTGTGATCCTTCCACGCCGTCGTTAAATTTTGTGAAGGACCTCACATCGTGGATACGATTTTTCGCCTGTTCATATCTAGAGCAGATGTCTGTTGTGCGCGAAATCACCAATCGTATTCTACAGCTGAACATACGCGTTGATAGACTCCGAAAGAAAGGGATGATTAACGATGGTCACGAAAAAGTTTTATCGTTCCTCTCTTCGCGAGAAAGAGGTTCATACCAAGAGTTGCAGAAACATCTAGGAGTAACATCGGGTCGTGTAAGTCAAATTTTGAAACCGCTTCGTGAGGCGCAAATACTAGTTGAAGAAACCATCGGACGTCAGAAGTGGTTCATGTTGGGTGCGCCTGACGAAGAACCAGATGAGACTGTTCTTAAGTCAACGCTAAAGCCTAAAGCCAAGGTCCGTAAGAAAGTTAGTGGTGAAAAGACCATGAAACAGGCAGTTCTTCCAATTTTTGAACAGTAACTTTTAGTTATTACTAAACTTGCGTAGCAAGATTTCTATTAGCCGCGTTCACATTCTATTGGCGTCATCGGGGCGTGTTCGAGCATCCAATATTCGCACATTGCACATTTTTAATACAGACGCTCGTTTAATAATAATGCGCAATGCGCAATGCGAAATGACAATTGACGCGTCCCTCTATTCACGATACGCTCACGCCTGCTCATCACTATTACGCATTCTCATCTATGCCTCTCCAAATTGCCATTGTGGGCCTGCCGAATGTGGGCAAATCAACGCTCTTCAGCGCGATTACGAAGAGCGCGGTTGACTGTGCGAATTTTCCGTTCTGCACGATCGATCCGAACGTCGGAGTCGTTGAAGTCCCGGACCATCGTTTGGAAAAGCTCGCCAAGGTCTCCAAGTCGCAAAAGGTCATTCCCACGACCATCGAGTTCGTGGACATCGCCGGACTCGTCAAAGGCGCGTCCGAAGGGCAGGGGCTGGGGAACAAGTTCCTCGCGAACATTCGGGAATGCGATGCGATCGCACAGGTTCTTCGCGTTTTTGCGGATGATGACGTGACGCACGTGGAAGGGAGCATTGATCCGGAGCGGGATGCGGAGATCATCGGCATGGAGCTGGCCTTCGCAGACCTCGATACGGTGGATAAGCGCCTTGAGAGCGCGCGCAAGCAGTTGAAGGCCGGGAGCATCCGCGAGGTGGAGATTCTCATCAGAGCATTGGAGAAGGCGAAGCCCCTGTTGGAAGAGGGCAAGCCGATTCGTGATCTCACATGGACGGATGATGAATGGAAAGAGTTGAAGAGCCTCCAGCTCCTGACGCTCAAACCCATGCTCTACGCCGTGAACGTGAGCGAGGGTCAGTTGCAGGACGGATCATGGAAGGATCGCGTCCCGAACCTCTCCGCTTCCGGCGTCACGCTCGTGCCGGTGTGCATGAAGATGGAAGCGGAGCTCTCCGCCATGGCGGATGAGGAGAAAGCGGAATACCTCGAATCGCTCCGTCAGGAAGAATCGGGACTCGACCGGCTCATCAAAGCCGGGTACGAAATCCTCGGCCTCATCACGTTCCTCACGAGCGGGGAAAAAGAAACGCGCGCGTGGACGGTCATGAAAGGCAGTCCGGCGCCGGTTGCGGCCGGGAGGATTCATACGGACTTCGAAAAGGGATTCATCCGTGCGGAAGTGTGCCGCTGGGAGGATTTCGTCGAGCTCGGCGGAGATGCGGGCTGCCGCGACGCGGGCAAGCTCCGCATTGAAGGGAAGGACTACATCGTGCAGGACGGGGATACGTGTTTTTTCAGAGTGAGCACGTAGATTTAAATGTCGAATGTCGAATTTTTGCGCCGAAGGCGCATTCGCCTACGGCGAAGAATATCGAAATCTCTCGGAAAACCTATTCGCTTTTTCGGACGATGGCACCGAAAATCAGCATCAGCTCTTTGGCCTCCTGGAGGAGGATGTCCTTGGCCCGTTCGAGTTTTTCGTCATTGAGACGGTCTAGCAATTTCAGCCAATACATCGTCTCCTTTGCTTCCTTTTAGCATATCCGAATACGGTAGAGAAAGTCGCGGTTGCTTAAACATTCGTTCGCTTCAATGTAATTTGCACCAACGGAACCGGATGAGCGAACGAGCTGTTTTGCATCTTCGATGGATATAAATGTTTTAGGAATATGATAGAGAAAGAAACGAACGCTCTTTGCAAACGTGAGCGTTCGTTCTTCCAAATCCGGCTTTTTCCTGTCTGCGTTCGACATTCGAAATTCGGTATTCGATATTTATAGTCCCCTGATCATCTTCCTCACGTCCGCCTTCATATCCGGCCGTTCGAGCGCGACAGTCAGATTCGCCTTGAGCCACTTGAGGGGCGTGCCCGTGTCCAAAAATTCCCCGCTGATTTCGCACGCATAGATCGGGCGCTTTTTCATGAGCATCTTAATCGCGTCCAGGAGTACGTACTCCCCGCCGTGCCCGGGCTTCATGCGATGAATTTCGTCGTAGATATCCGGCGTGAGGATGTAGCCTCCGATGGAGGCCAGGAGCGACGGCGCTTTGTTCGGTCCGGGCTTTTCAACCATGCCCTTCAATTCATAGACGCCCTTTTTCACCTTTCGCTTCGGATCGATGATGCCGTACCGCTTGGTCTGTTCTCTATTGACGGGCACCACGGCGATGACCGGATCCTGCAGTTCATTATACGTATCAATGAGTTGTTTGAGCCGCGGAATTTTACCCGTCATAACCTCGTCGCCCCACATCACGGCAAACGGTTCGTCGCCGATCACACCCTCCGCATTTAAAATGGGCGTCGCATTCCCGTACGGACCCTTCTGCCGGATGTAGATGAAGTTCGCAAGCTTCGCAACGCGCGTCACCTCTTTGAGCGCCGCGGTTTTTCCGGTCTTTTTGAGCCAGCGCGTCAGGATCTCGTTTTCATCAAAATGGTCTTCCACGGGCCGCTTCATGGAGCTCGTCACGAGGATGACGTCTTCGATGCCGCTCGCCACGGCCTCTTCCACCACGTACTGGATGACGGGCTTGTCGAGCACAGGGAGCATCTCCTTTGGCATGGCTTTGGTAGCCGGGAGGAAGCGGGTTCCGTATCCGGCAACCGGGATAATGACCTTCTTCACGCGTTGTTTTTTCATAGGTTTTCTTGATTGTACACGGCGGAGAGGAAATGTTGAATTCGGAGGGCTCGTAGTTCGTAGCTGGTAGTTTGTATCTCGGGGGGAGGATCGTCGATCCTGTTGTTGGCGAGGGAAGCAGCCGTATCCCGAGCGGAGACGCCAAGTTTCATTTTAAATCGGAACGGTCAGAAAACCGTTCCCGAGCGGAGACGCCTCTGTACGTTCGTTTCCGCTGAGTGTAAGTGGCGTCGGAGGGAGGGATCTCGTATGGCAAGGAGATACACGTTTTAAAAACCAACAGGCATCCCACCTTCTTCCCGATGTCTTTCTATTCCCTGCTTCTCCTTGCCATACGAGATCCCTCCCTCCGACGCCGGAATCATTTTTAGATAAAAAGCTTCCCGAGGCGTCTCCGCTCGGGAACGAGAAGAGGACGGTTTTAGTAATGACTCACGCCTTCGCTCTCGAGCAAAGGGCCGGTGTTTCATTTGCGTCGTCCGCGATACGCCGTGTCCCCAGCTACGAGCTACCAAGCGCCAATAAGCGACTTTCTGCTATAATCCCTCCATATGAAACAGCTTACGCGTTTTATCGCCTTCATGTGCCTTTTTGCCCTCATGGGGCAGGGCTGCGCCAAAGGTCCCACGCAGGAAGCGCGAAAGCTTTCCGAGCGGCAGGAGCTGAATATCTGGTCCGTGATTGATGATGAGGACGTCTACCACGATATCCTCGCCACGTTCCGCAAGTCCTATCCGTACGCCACGATCAATTTCCGCCGATTTCGGCTTGAAGAGTACGAAGACGAACTCCTGAACGCCATGGCCGAAGACGAGGGTCCGGATATCTTCATGGTGCACAACACGTGGGTTGGAAAGTACCTTTCGAAGATCCAACCCTCTCCCTTGAGCGTAAAAGTGGCTCAGCAAATCGTAACCGGCACGGTAAAGAAGGAGGTGACCTTGAAGGTTCTGGAGCAGAAGGCCGTTTCGCCCACGAGCCTGAGGAAGGAATTCGTCGACGTGGTTCCGCAGGACGCCGTTCGTTCCGTTGACGTGGCTCCGGAAGGATCATCCAAGCCGGACATGCAGGAGCGGGTCGTGGCTCTCCCCATGAGCGTGGACACCCTCGCGCTGTATTACAACAAGGATCTTTTGAATGCGGCCGGGATCGCCACGCCTCCGGAGACGTGGGATCAGTTTCAGGCGCAGGTTCGGGAGCTCGTCAAAACGAACGACCTCGGGGAGATCTCGCAGGCCGGAGCCGGCTTCGGGACCGGGGAGAACGTTGAGCGTTCACCGGACATCATATCGCTCCTCATGATGCAGAACCGAACGGTCATGGCGAACGATTCCGGGTACCCTCAGTTCGACAAGGTGCCGCAGGAGCTCTCGAAGCAGGTGGATGAGGCGCCCGGAGCGCAGGCGCTGCGGTTCTATACGGACTTCTCAAATCCGGGGAAGAACGTGTATACGTGGAACAGCGAACAGCCCAACTCGCTCGACGCATTCATCCAAGGGACGTCGGCGTTCTTCATCGGCTACAGCTACTACCTCCCGCAGATCCGAGCGAATGCGCCGAAGATGAACCTTGGGATCACGGAGATCCCTCAGATTTCCGGGAACCCGGAAGTGAATTACGCGAACTACTGGCTCTGGACCGTTTCGAAGAAGACGAAATCGACGGATCTCGCATGGCACCTGGTGAACGTGATGACCGGGGAGGATCAGGCCCCGATCTATCTGAAAGAGGCGAAGCGTCCGGCGGCGCGTCGATCCTTGCTCGAGGCGCAGTACGAAGATCCGGACATCGGCGTGTTCGCCTCGCAGGCGCTTACGGCAAAGAGCTGGTTCATCGGCGTGGACCCCAAGGCCATGGAATCCGCCATGATCGATATGATTGATGCGGTGGTCGAAGACGGTATGGAAATCAAAGACGCGCTCAAACTCGGCGTTGAGAAGGTGAATCAGACAATCGTGTTCCCGAGGAAGCGGTAGGGGATTGGAGGCTGGTTGGTAGCTTGTAGCTCGTAGCTCGTAGCTGGTAGCTCGTAGCCGGTTGCGCCGTTGACGAGGGGAGGGCCGGGTTACGTTTTCATGCAGAGCCGCTCATCGTTCCCGACATGGCGTTCGTGAACGCCATATCCAGAGCGGAGGCGCTCAATATCGTTCCCGAGCGGAGTCGCCTCGGGAAGCTTTTTATCTAAAAATGATTCCGGCGACAAAGCGAGGGATCTCGTATGGCAAGGAGAAACAGGGGATAGCAAAGACATCAGGAAGAAGATAGGATGCCTGTTGATTGATAAAAACACGGATCTTCTTGCCATACGAGATTCCTCGCTCCGCCGCCAATCACGCTCAGCGAAACGAACACTTCAGGGCGTCTCCGTTCCCGCCATAGGCGGACAGGCGGAACGGATCAGGACGGTTTTTAGCAATGACTCACTTCTCCGTTCAGAACATGGCGTTCGTGAACGCCGTGTCAGGAACGGTATTCTGACCGTCCGATTTAATAATGAGACCGAACGGACCCGCTCGGGATACGTCGTGTCGCGAGCTGCCGGCCACCAGCTACCATCTTCCGCATTCCAAATTCCGCATTCCCCCTCTTCATGCTATTATAGCCTTCAGTTATGCGCCTTCGGTCAATGATAACGGCCACGGGTTTCGTCTTTGTACTGGCGTTCATGTTTGTGTTTGGAACCAATGGCGCGCAAGCGGCTTTTAACGCGTGCGCATGTTCTTGCATTGACAGTGAAGCTTCGACGTCCCTCCTCCGTTCCGTCGTCCCCGGGCAGACCTGCCTCCAGGCCTACGGCAGCGGCAGTGCGTGCACCGCGCCGTCCGTGTTCGTGAACGCGTACGAGCACAACTACCCGACGCTCGGCGACCGGTGCGTCATCGAGTGTTCGGATCTTTCAACGCGAACGGAGTGGATTTCGCTCTCCCCGAACAAGACGGATTGCAGGGACGATTGCACGGAAGCGTGCCAGGGGGCCGCGAACCTGGACCCGACGCAGAACCAGAATCAGAACGTCTATTCCGTTCCGTGCATCCGCGATGATCACTGTTCGCTGGGCGCATTCAGCGTGTACGAAGACGTGCGCTGCGAATACGAGCAATTGACGGCGGGGGATGACGGGTACGGCGAGTGGCCGGACAATGTTCGGCCGCGGTGCATCGTTCCGCCAACGCTCATGAATGCGGACAAGGAGTGCCGGGAGTACGGCGGAGAGGCTCGGGGAGGACTGTGCATCCGCATTCCATCCGGCACGAGTCCGGCAGGCTACTTCATCACGCGGCCGTACGTGAACAGCACAGGCGCGTATTCCGCGGATACGTTTAATGAAACGGATCTCGACAGCCTCAACAGCCGGCTTGACGATTGGAGCGGGAACCCCGGGCTCTGCATGCTCTTCGGCCTGGCCGAAGGCGTGGAGTTCGACATTGAGGAAGAAATCCCCATTGGCATTAACATCGGCGAGGGCACGGTGGACGTGGGCCCCATCGGCACGGTGTCCGGCTCCAGCAGGTACATCTGCGCCAAGCGCAAGAGCAACACCTGCGGGTCCGAGCCGCCGACAAGTGCGCTCATGAGTCAGAACATTCGGTCCGCAACACAATTTAGATGCTTGGTTCCGGAGCTGAACGGTATCAGTGAAAATTATTGTTTTTCTGAGAGTGAATCGCAGTCGCTGTGCGTGAATGATCCGGGCACCATGTGCTGTGCGCAGATTGCGGCCGGATGCCAAGATAATGCGGACTGCTATCCTCCGAAACAGTGCATGAATATAGACGCGGCGACCGGGTTCGGGGAGTGTAAATTTAATCCGGTATGCGATCCGGAGCATGACGATCGCCGCTGCCGCCCGGCAGACGATCCTGAAAAGGCGAATTTGAGCATTTGCTCCCCGCCGCTCCATACCATGTCGCCGTTCGGCACGCGCTGCCAGAACCCCAGCCAGGCATGCTGCAACAACGGGACGCCCGAGGCCATCGGTACGTGCGCATCCGACATGGCCGTTCCGGGAAAGACCTGGAGCAACTACACGTGCGTGGATCCCGGGGATATTCCGAGTTCGCAGTTCATGACGAATCTGCAAGGCGCGCGCGAACTCATCTCGTGGGAATATCCGAATGCTCACTGCATTTCAAACAGCGTGCCCGCGGGCGGCAGGGTCGGAGCGCCGCTTGAGCGGTGCCGCAATAACAAGGTCTGCTGCGACCTCACGGAGATGGTGCAATCGGATCGTAATACGTACTTGGTCGGCAGTCCCATCGGACAGAACGGGCGATATACGTACGTTGCCGGAGCCCCTTGTCCCGGGTACATTCATGCGGGCATTGAAACGCTCGCGAGCCGGGGATTCGAGAGCTATCAGTGCACGGATCCCGGCCAGGCGAGGTACGATGATTTCGCACAGGAGCGCGGGTATATCGATGCGAGCGGGTATTTGGGCGTTTTGAGTCGAAGCTCGTATTGCGAGGTGACGCCGTTGAGTCCCGGCCACTATTTGAATAACGAGGAATGCGCACCCGGGTATTTGTGCTGCGTGGGAGATATTGATCTCGAAGGACTCTGCCGTTGGGATGATGATTGTACCGAACCGGGCATGCGGTGCGATCTGGAAGTCGGTCTGTGCGTTCCCGGAGAAGCGCTTGAAGCGGCGCAGGAACTGGGCGGCGACAGCTGTTACGCGCTGGCCGCGCAAGCCGGGGACACGAGCGGGCAGAACCTGATCGGGATGACGTTGGACGATGGGAGCGAGGCCACGGCGCAGAGCTTCACCTGTCAGATCGTGGATGAGTCGAGTAATGTTTCTGCCACGCAATGCCTGCAAAAGGGGTGCGATAATATTTCCGGGGACGTTCCGGAAGGATTTTCCCGCCGCTGCTGTCTGCCGGGCGTGGGCGTGGTGCCGACGGCTGCCGCCGGGGAAGATATATCGGCACGAGCCGAGGATATCCAAAGGGGAAGGTTTACCATCGGGCTCCCTGCCTGCATCGGAACGGGCCAGTGCGGATTGGACGACATTGTTGCGACCGGAGCGAATTTTGCGAACCTGCTCATCGGCCTTTCCGGCTCGGTGTTCTTGGGCATCTTCGTCTATGCCGGATTCCTCTACCTCACAGCCGGTACGAGCGATCGCGTGGGCAAGGCAAAGAAGATGATCATCCAGTCCAGTTTTGCCATGGTGCTCATCCTCGGGGCATTCGTGTTCGTGCGCTTCATCCAGCAGTCCCTGATCTCTTCGGCAACGGGCAATGAGCAGGCCGAGTGCGGGAATACGGAAGACACCAAAGGATCCGCCTGTACGCTCCTCCCCGTGGACGCGAACGACAGGGAGGCGCTTACCAAAGCCATGGGAGAAAAGGGTTGCGTGCCGGGATTGTGTCCGGGTGCCGCGAACTACGTCTGTTGCCCGCAAGCTGAAGAATAACTCCATTGTTCCATTGCTCCATGGTTCCATTGTTACGCTCAAAGCCATTCGTGCTCCAACAATGGAGTAATGGAACAATGAAACAGTCTCTGCCTATGCGTTATCACCTGCCTCGAATCCTCTCCCTGACCGCCGTAGCCATTGCGGGCGCGTTTCTGTTTTTGGCATCCTCCCAACCCGTTCTCGCGGCGTGCACGGCGAACATGTCCGGGTATGCGTGCAGTGAAGCGGATCCGTCAGGTGCGAATGAAATCGATCTTTACATTACGAATGGGGACTACTGGCAGAGAAAAATCGTCGTGCCGCCCGGAGACCAATGTTCCGGCTGTACGGTGACGCTGAGTACGGAGTTTTGCAAAGCCGCGGCAAAGCATTCGATGGATAATGACGTTGAAATGCGAATTACCGTGTCCGAAGGTCCGGAGAAGTGGCAGTGCGTTTCGAGCAAGAGCAACTGCGATAAGCAGGGCGACGTGAGCACGGAGCTTTCGAGCGTCGTGTTGTTCGGAGATGCGAACAGCGGGAGTCCGTGCCCGGCCGGGCAGTACTGCTGTGTACCGAAAGAGCCGGAAGCTGCAAAGAAAACGTCGGTTGGTACGGCGAAGACACTCCCGGATCCTTTGGGCGGGGCGAATATCCACTCGATCATCGGGAACATCATCAGGACCTTTGCCGGTGTTGCCGGATCCATCGCACTCATCATGTTCGTGTACGGCGGGATCATGATGATTACGTCCGGTGGAGCGCAGGATAAAGTGAAGAGCGCCCGGACCATCCTCATGAACGCCGCGATCGGCATTGTGCTCATCTTTGCGGCATACACGTTCGTGGCTGCGATTATCGATGCGATTTTGGCGGAATGAATGCACTGTTCGCGTGTTCGCGAGTTATCGTGTTGACGCGTTTCTCGTTCCGCATCAACGCGCAAACACGCGAGCTCGCTAACACGCCAACGCCTTCCTATGAAACTCATTAACTCCTTCTCCTTCCTATCAGCCGGCGTATTCCTGCTCCTCGGCTGTTTCGCAATCGTTCCGTCAGCGAACGCGCAGTCCTGCGCGAATAACACCGGTACGTGCGCACCTTCCACGATTTGCACTTCCGATACGGATCGGCGAGACATCGGACCGGACGACGCTTGTCCGAGCGATGAAATATGCTGTCTCCTGCCCGAGGGGCAGAGCGCGCCGACGGTATCCGCGCCCTTGGGGACGAAGGTGACCGAAGATGCCGGCAAAGGGAATACCACGGTCGGGTACGGACTCAAAAATCCACTGGGGTCCCGGACCATCCCGCAGATCATCGGCGCCATCATCGGATGGCTTTCCGGATTGGCGGGCGCGCTCTTCATGCTCTACCTGATCTGGGGAGGCATCGAGTGGATGACGGCCGGAGGCAGTTCGGAAAAATTAAAGAAAGGCCAGCAGAAAATCATCTACGCGATTCTCGGGGTCGTGATCGTCGTCCTCTCGTACTTCATCGTGGACATGGTTATCGGGCTGACGAACATTCCACCGGGAACGTAGGGAGATAGTTGAATTGTTAAATTGTCAAAAGGTTATTCGTTCGCAGCCATTCAGCAATTCAGCCATTCAACAATACCATGATTGAATAATGGAGATATTCTGATAACTACGCTACACTAAAGACCAGCCAGCAATCTGAAAGGAGGTGACTCATATCATGACACAACGAACAAAGAAATTAGTCAGTTTCGCAGTAACGCTCGGACTCGCCGCGGCAATCGCGCTCCCTGCGGTCACCTTCGCGCAGTCAGACGAGCTCTCGGCGGATGATGTGGGCATAACGGCCATCGAAGAGAGCGGACTCAAGTTGAGCGGCGGAGACGTACGTCAGACCGCGGCTCGCCTCATCAATGTCGCCCTCGGATTCCTCGGCATCGTCGCGGTGATCATCGTGCTCATCGGCGGGTTCAAGTACATGCTCTCCGGCGGAAGCGAGGAGAAGACGGCGGAAGCCCGAAAGCTCATTATCTCCGGCATCATCGGCTTGGCGATCATCCTTTCCGCTTGGGCGATTACGACGTTCGTCTTAAGCAGGCTCATCGAAGCGACGAGCGAGTAAGGGGCGGAAAGTCGTGAAGTCGTACAGTCGTGGAGTCGTAACGTCGTAAGGTTCGTTTTGAGAACGTTGCGACGTTACGACGATGCGGCTTTTTTGTTGGATTCCGTTCATATCCCGCTCTTTGAGAACGGCGTATCCGGCGATTCCCACCCTCTGTTGACATCATTTCTCGACGTGTCTTCCATAATTCGCTACACTATAGGGCATCAAACGATAGGGAAGGAGGTGACTCATGTCATGACACTACGAACAAAGAAGATTGTAAGCTTCGCACTAACGCTCGCCCTCGCCGTGGCGGTTGCATTCCCGGCGATGACCCTGGCTCAGGGTGGAGGCGGCGACGACCCGTTTGGCGTCGGAGCGGTTGATAAAAGCGGATTGGCCCTTTCAGGCGGTCAAGATACGGATCTTCGCCAAACGATCGGCAGGCTCATCAACGTCGTTCTCGGATTCCTCGGCATCATTGCCGTTATCATCGTGCTCATCGGAGGATTCAAGTACATGCTCTCTGGTGGAAGCGAAGACAAGACCGCAGAAGCTCGAAAGATGATTGTCGCCGGTGTTATCGGTTTGGCCATCATTCTTTCCGCTTGGGCTATTACGACCTTCGTCATCTCCCGCTTGGTAGCGGCGGCGACGGACGAGGGTTAAACCGCCGTTCTCTTGAAGTCCCATGGATTCCTTCACGCGAATACTCATGATCGCGCTCATGTGGAGCGCCCTGTTCTGCGCGGCTCTCGCGCCGATGGTTCGCGTATCCGCGCAAGGGTTTACATCCAACGAAACCGGACTTCAGGAGACGGCGGATAAAGCCGGGTTCACGACGAATCTCGATTGCCTTGATGAAGAAGGAGGGTGCATTCCCGCGTTCATCGGAACGTTCGTTAATGCCCTCCTCGGAATCTTCGGTGCGCTCTTCCTCGCGCTCATCATGTGGGGAGGCATTCAGTACATGTTCGCGCAAGGCGATAAGACGAAAATCGAGAAAGCGCAGGCTACGCTCAAAAACGCCATTCTCGGCATGGTCATCGTTGCGGCATCGTACGCCATTGCGTCGTACGTGCTCGATGCGTTGACCGAAGCCGTGGAAACCGGCGGAACTGCGGGCGCACCGCCCGCATAATCGCATCCCATCCCTATGATTTCAAAAGCATTCAGACATCTTGGCGTTTCTCTGTGGGTCTGGGCATTCTTGCTCATGCCTGTAGCCGCGTCCGCGCAGTTTACGGACCGCGTGAAGCAGGGTTTGAATACGGCCGGAGAACCGGCGGGACTCGTCGGGGGAGCCGGGCTCGAGACCATGATCGGACGGATCATCAACATCGTGCTCGGAGCCGCGGGAGTCGTCCTTCTGGGACTCCTCCTTTACGCGGGCTTCCTCTGGATGACGGCCGGCGGGGATAAGGAAAAGGTGACCAAAGCGCGAGGCATGATCTTCAACGCGATCATCGGGTTGCTCATTACGGTTCTCGCATTCGCGATTTCGGAGTTCGTCATCAATCGACTCATTGAGATTCAGGCCGGGGGCGGGGCTATAAGCACATCGCCGACCTAGATAACCATCTGATTTATGAAGAGAAAATTAAAATTCCTACTTACCTCCATTGCGTCCACGGGGAGCATTACGCTTCCGTTGGTTGTTCTGGCTCAGGATGACCCGTTTCAGCGGGCGCAATCGTATACGGAAAATGTTGCGGCAGGGGCAGGAGTGGAAACCGGGCAGGATCTCCCGCAGATTATCGGAAGGATCATTAACGTGCTCCTCGGATTTCTCGGAATTATCCTCTTGGCGTACATCCTCTTTGCCGGCTTCCTCTGGATGACAGCCGGCGGGGATAAGGAAAAGGTGACCAAGGCAAAAGAAATGATCAAGAATGCCATCATCGGGCTCATCATCGTGATCGCCGCCTTCGCCATTTCAAACTTCGTCCTCAGCTCCATCATCAATTCCGTTGCATAATCGTTCGCTGCGCAGCGAAGAGAATATCCTCGGCGATAAGCCGGGGATGTTCTTGGTTAGGGAGTTAGGGGGTTAGGGGGTTAGGGAGTTAGGGGGCGGAGGAGGCACGGAGCGGGCTTCCTTATAACTCTTTAACTCCCTAACTCCCTTTTCGAGGCAGTCCTTTCATCGCATCGATCTTTTTCTTTAATGAAAACGTCAGAGCATTTAAGAGCTTTAGGACCTCTATGGTTTGCACCTCGGTTTGATGAATGTTTAAAGATGGGATAAATTTTATTTCTTTTAAGGCTTGGATTTGCGAATCGAGTTCCGCGGCTGATCCATATGCGATTCTGCAAAAGCGGAGGTAATCCGAAGTACTTTTGTAATAGCCTTCGGCGATATTTGAAGAAATTGAAACAGTGGCTCGACGCATTTGCTGTCCGATGCCGAAAAGGTCGCCTTTTGGAAGTTGTTCCGTTAATTCGTAGACGCGACCAATAAGTTTATTGGCCTTTTGCCACACGATCAGTTCTCGATATCCGGACATATTCCATTTAGTCTCGCATTCTGGAACGCCTGTCAAGTGGATAACCTAAATACAAGAGGCAGTTTCCCTAACCCCCCCCAACTCCCTAACTCCCTAATCCCTAACTCCCTAACTCCCTAACTCCCTAAAATCACTACACCCGCTCAGATAGATCTGAACGGGTGTATGCGAGTAGGTTAAGGAACGAAATGCTAATCCTCCATCTTCTGCTCGAAGCCCCACGCTCCCCCTCTGTAAGGGAAGTGTACGCTCACGAGGCGCGGGTTCTCTTTGACCTGGGCCACGTAAGGGTACAGGTCGAAGTAGCGTGCCTTGACCGTGATGTGGCCGAGCAGTCCGCCGATCTTGGCGATCTGGCTGGGTCCCACGACGCTCACGATCGTCGGCTTGTCGTGGCCGGGCTTGATGACCCTCAGGGTCTGTGCCGGGTAGCGGCCGTTGCACACGGTGACCGCATGGTCATCGATGTACAGCGCGATGTAGTACGCGGTCTTGTTGCGGATGGCCAGACAACGGCCTCCGCAGGCGCTCTTTACGATGCCGCCGCGTTTCACTCCCTTGGAATCATCCAGGAGATCCAGCGGGAATCCGCCAACGTATGCCGCACCGGGTCCGATGCCGCCGCACGCCGGAGGAACGACTTCGCTGTTCGCCAGGAGCCGGCTCAGCGGAGTTCGAGGCTTTGCCATGGGAGGCTCGGCGTCGGATGCTTCCGCTTTGCCGTCGAGGAGACCGCGCTTCGGGATCTTGTCCGCGTCCTCTTCGTTGACCGCTTCCTCCTTCTGACCTTCGGCCTTGGATTCCTCGAGCTTCGTTCGAAGCTCTTTGTTCTCCGCCTCCAGCTTGGCGAGCCTTGCTTCTTGCGAGCTCGGATCTGCCGCGTTCGGCATGCCCGCACCGCATCCGCTCAAGACGACGGTTGTGAACAGGACGGCAATGATCGATGAGATGTTTCGTGCCATTTCTGATTCTCCTTCCCCGATAGGCTGATACCTTTGGGGACATGTGTGGGTTGTCCCGATATCGGGGGTTGGTATTGGACCTCTCATCGAAGCGTTCGATGAGGGAAGAAACGGGGGCCTCCTACCTCAGAGGAACGGTGGTCGTAACCGCTGTTCCAACGGCTCGTAAGCCGGAGGTAGGAGGCGAGTGAGTCGGACGCTCGTCCTACTCGTTCTGAGACCGTTCGGCCTCAAGGCGATCCAAACGCTCTTGGGCTTTCCGGGCCTCCTCGGCGTTTCTCGCAATCTGATCGAGTACAGCCTTGTCGTCAGCGCTGCTCCCGGAGGAACCGCTCTGACGTTTGGCTTCGCCCGCGCTGGCCGCTTGGCTCGACGTGCGGGGATCCGCGGTCGAACCTTCGTAGTCCATGGGGCCGAGAGGCGCCGAGTAGATGGGCAGGAACGTTCCCTGCCGGTAGCCGCCGGGTCCCATCATGGCACCGGGTCCCATCATGGACATGCCGCCGCTGTTGGGAGTTTCGCCGACCTTCACGTTTTCACGCTTTCGGCGATCGCTGCGCGTCTCTTGACGGCAGTACTCCACAGCTGAAGGTCCCATCTGTCGGCGGTTCATGTCCGACAGACAGTTGCGGTAGGCGATCCGTGAGTCGAACTCTTCGGATTCATGACGATGGAATGCGCCGCGGTTCACATTGCGCACGTACGTCCCGTCCGCCGTCGTCTCTTTGAACTGGTACGTCTGCCCCGAGCATCCTCCGAGGAGGAATGCCATGAGCGTGAGCGTGATCGTTGTCAGTTTCTTGTTCATGACTCCTCCTAGTAGCCGTAGCCGCCGTAGAGACGGTCGTAGCCGTACATGGGATTGTCCACGCAATCGTCGCAGCGCGGATCGGAATTGGGCATGCTCGCACGGATGTAGTCCTTGCAGGTCTCTTCGGCGTCGGGTTCACCTTCGTGCACTTTCATGCAGTCCGTGAATTGCGACTGTTGTGCATTGCTGACGTAGTCGTTGTGCGACGCTGAGGGGCCGGTCT
>Ga0315541_1002019_pt1 | contig 17604 bp, 13 predicted proteins | sample SalMarSW160190MG_FD_203095 | JGI IMG/M metagenome (GOLD analysis project Ga0315541, IMG submission 203095) | Salt marsh sediment microbial communities from the Plum Island Ecosystem LTER, Massachusetts, United States - Salt Marsh Sediment SW1601-190 ...
TTCTTTGTTGATAATTGGAAGAATCCATCTTAATCTCTCCTCTTTAATTGTTTTAGACATATTTATACACATATCCAAGATAGTAATCTATCTTGGTAAAAACCGCCATATGTCCTTGCACATTACCGTTAGAACTTGATTTTTTTGAGAAATAATGTAAAATATGCTATTCAAGATAAGCACTTTTAAAATTGAATTGAGATGTAAAATCTGTTAATCTTAAGAAAATGAAACCTGAAAAGAAAGGAGAAAAAATAATGAGAGTAATTGGATTAGATTTAGGGAAGACAAGCTTCAAGGCTGTTTGGTTGGAAAACCAGGATGGAAAATGGCAGATTAGAGACACTTTTTGGAAAGCTCATCAGCAGGAAATAGATAAAATTTGGCAGGATCTTAAAACTGAATGGCGGATTGAAGAGAAAGACCGAGTGATAACGACCGGCCGGCTTCGTCGAATGTTGCCTTTTCCTTCAGTTGTGGAAAAAGTAGCCCAAGAAGAGGCAGCTTATTTTCTTTATCCCGATCAGGATTTAACCTTAATTAGATTGGGCGGCGGAGGCTTTTCAGTTTTAAAAATCAGAAATGACGGGCCAAACGAGTTTAAGCAAAATCCTCGTTGCGCAGCCGGAGTAGGTAGTTTTTTAGACCAGATTATGGCGCGGGTCGGACTGAATGTTTTAGAAGCCGACAAATTAGTTGGCGAAGTTAAGGGTATAGAAATTACTTCTCGCTGTGGCGTAACCATGAAAACCGATTTTACCCACTTGCTGAATAGCGGCTATCAATTAGAAGAAGTGGCGGCGGGCTTGCTGGATTCTTCAGCAAAGAATGCAGCGATGTTAGCTCTAAAAAGCGAGGTTTCTTCCCGAGTTTTGATTATTGGCGGACTTTCGGTTTTGAAACGAATTGTCAGTACTATTAGAAAAAAGTTGCCAAAAGAGACTAAAGTGGAAGTACCTCCCCAATCTTTATATTTTGAGGCCCTGGGAGCAGCTTTGATTGGCAGAAAGGCGATAGAAAAGGAAGATAAGAAAGACATTTTTAAATTTAATTTAAATAATTCTGAACAAGCAGGTTCAGGATTGGTTTTTCTTCCCAGTTTGAAGGATTATTTATCTTCAGTAAAAAAGGTAAAAATCTCAGAGCAGGAAAAGTCTTTCTTATTTAACTCGCCAATTGTTGGGTTAGATATTGGTTCAACGGGATCAAAAATGGTGCTTTTTGATCAAGAATTGATTTTTGAGGCCTATACGCCAACCGAGGGCCAGCCAGTTGAAGCGGCCAAGAACTTAGTTCGGAAGATTCCTCAAAATCTTTTAGGCCAAGTTAAAGCTGTTGGTTGTACAGGCTCTGGCCGGGAAATTGTCGCTAATCTCTTAAAAGCTTCCTTACCTAGAGAAGATCGAGATCGTATTTTTGTTCTTAATGAAATCGCAGCCCATGCTGAAGGCGCTCACTACTATGATGAGAACGTGGATACAGTTGTTGATATCGGCGGGCAGGATGCTAAGTTTACCAGATTAGAATCTGGCCGGGTTATTGATTCTTGTATGAATACTGTTTGTTCGGCAGGCACCGGTTCTTTTTTAGCAGAGCAGGTTGAGCTTTTAGGAATTAAAAACGTGGAGGAGTTAGGAAGAATTGCTTTAGAGTCTCCTCGGGCCGTTGATTTAGGGCAGCATTGCGCAGTTTTTATTTCCGAACAGATTGATGAAGCCAAACGAAAAGGCGCTAATCTCCCGGAGATAATTGCCGGTCTCTACTATTCAATCGTTCAGAATTATAACAATCGAGTGAAAGGATTAAGAGATTATGGCAAGAAAATTTTTCTTCAGGGAAAACCAGCTGAAAATATAGCTTTAGCTTGCGCTTTAGCCAAAGTAACCGGTAACCCGATTATAGTTCCTCCTTCACCAGGCACTCCCGGCGCTTTAGGAATTGCTCTGTTGACTGAAAAAGAATTAGATGGTGATTTTAGCCAAAAAAGATCTCTTAATTTAGATCTATTTCTTAATAGCGAAATTTTAGAGAAAAAAGAATTTCGTTGCCAGTCGAAAGATGGATGTTTAGTAGGAAATTTGTGTCCTATTCAAAACATTAAAGTAAAGGTGGGTCAAGAGACAAAGCAGTTTTTCTGGGGCGGAGCTTGTGATAAATATGAAAAAAAGCCGGATAAGAATCCTGCTTTAGCAAAAGCTCCTCGTTCATTTATTGAAAGAGAGAATCTAATTTTGAAATCTCTGAAGAAAAAAGATGATTCAGCTAAAACTGTTGGTATTCCTCGTGGCTTGGAAACTGAAGAGATTTTACCTTTGTCTATTACCTTTTTTCAAGAATTAGGGTTTAGGATTAAATTGCAAAAGCAGCCGTCCTTAAAATCTTTAGAAGAAGGAAGTAAGCTTTGCCAAACAACATTTTGCGCTCCTCTCCAGCTTTTAGCTGGTCAGGCTAAGCTTTTTGAAAGCGAAAATTTTATCTTCTTGCCTAAAATCATTGAGATTGCTGGAGTAGCTGTTAACCCGGACAAAAATCGTTCTTTCGCTTGTCCTTTATCGCAAGCTATGCCCGATCTTTTCTCTCCCAGATTATCGGTTAAAGTGCTCAAACCCTTACTGAATTTTAAGAAAGGCATAGAGCCGAACAAAAAAGCGTTTCTAAAAATGGGGCTTGATCTTGGCTTTTCTAAAAGAAAAACAATATCTGCTTTCGGAAAAGCTGTTAAGGTTCAAAAAGAATTTGAGAATAAATGCCGAGAAATAGGGGAAAAAGCTCTAAGATACGCTAAAGAGAACGGAATGCCGGTAGTTGTGGTTTTAGGCCATCCTTATATTATCAATTCTTCTTTGATATCGGCGGGGATACCGGAAGCGATTCAGGAAAATGGCGCCATAGCTCTTTCAGCTAGTTGCTATCCCTGGGATAAAGAAAGCACTTTATTCAAGGATATTTATTGGGGTTATGGCCAGAGATTGCTTCAATCTGCTTGGCAGATAAGGCGACAGCCGGGAGTTTATCCTCTTTGGCTTTCGGTTTATTCTTGCGGTCCTGATAGTTTTCTGATTCATTTCTTCCAGTATTTAACTAAAGGAAAGCCCTACACGATTTTGGAATCAGATGCTTATACTGGCCAAGCCGGTTTTAAAACGCGGGTTGAATCTTTCTTGTACGGCATTAAGAGTTACCGCGAAAAAGAAGAAAAAACACCCTTTGATTTTTGGCATTTTGAGAGAGATGAAAATATAAGTGAAATCAAAAAAAATGGGCATAAGGTTTTAGTGCCCTGGATGGGTGAATCCGCGATTGCCTTATCGGCTCTCTTTAGGTCTATAGGTATGGAAAGTGAAGCTCTTCCTTTGGGAGATCAGAAAAGTTTAGAATTTGGCCGAAAGTTTACTTCAGGTAAGGAATGTCTTCCTATGATTATTACTTTGGGCAACTTGCTTAAGTATTTAGAATCTCGCCAGGAGAGTTTTTATTACTTTATGCCTCAAGCTTCGGGTCCTTGTCGTTTTGGACAATATCAATTATTGTTCAGGATTGTTTTAGAGAAACTGGGCTTAGACAAAAGAGTAAAAATCCTTTCTCCGACTTCGGAAACCGGCTACCAGTACGAATTGGAAGCGGGATCAGCGGCAATGGCTAAAGCTTGGGCAGCAGTTGTTTTTGTTGATTTTTTGAAAGATGCTCTGCATGATATTAGGCCGGAGGAAAAAATACCTGGTATAACCCAAAAAGTTTTTGATATTTATCTTAAAGAAGCGGAGAAAGTAATCTCCAAGAAAAATAACAGTTGGGCTGGGTTAAGAGATTTATGGGGACTTGAGCCCTTAGCTGAAAAAGCGGCTGGGCATTTTGAAAAAATTCCGCGGGATCAAAGAAAAAAAGGCAAGCCAACAGTGCTGGTAACCGGAGAAATCTATGTTAGATTGAATAGTTTTGCCAACAACGAAGTGATTAAGAAATTAGAGAAATTAGGAGCGAAGGTAAAGCTTTCACCGTTTAGAGAATGGGCAAACTATATTACTTATTTGAGAGCAAAGGGAGAGACGCTGAATAAATCTAGTCGGCTAAAAATGCTTCTAACCCGTTGGCTCCAGAAAAAAATTGAAAAGAGGTTATATCAAATATTTGCTAAACAGTTGGGCTGGAAAGAAGATCATCATATAGAAAAAATTCTTGAAGCAGCCAGACCCTATCTTAGCGATCTCAAGCCCATAGGTGAAGCAGCCCTGACTATTGGATTACCTTTATTGCTTTGGCAAAAAAAGGAAATACAAGGGTCTGTGGTAGTGGGTCCTTTCGAATGTATGCCAACCAGAATTAGCGAAACTCAGTTAAACCTTATCTCCCAAAGAACTAATCTTCCGGTTTTAACATTGTCTTTTTACGGAGAACCTCTGGAAGAGGACACGCTGGAAAGTTTCATCTGGGATTTAAAAAAATAGTTTAAAAATAAAGCCACCAAAAATTGGTGGCTTTTCTTTTTTGTCCAAAATATATAGAATGAAAAGATGACCAAGGAAGAATTTGAAAAAATTGTTGAAGAGGGAATTGAAGCAGTTCCTAAGAAATTTTTAGAAAAATTAAAAAATGTTGATATTTGTATTGAAGATGAGCCCACCCCTTTTCAATTGAAAAAACTGAAAGCTAAAAAAGGCTCTTTAATTTTCGGTTTATATGAGGGTATTCCTCAGACAAAAAGAAGGTATTACGCTCAGGTTTTACCGGATAAAATAACTATTTTTAAAAAATCGATTGAAAAGATTGCTAAGTCAGAAGAAGAAATTAAAAAGAGGGTAAAAAATACAGTTTGGCATGAAATTGCCCATCATTTTGGCATGTCGGAAAGACAAGTTAGGGGTGCTGAGAAAAAAAGAAGAAATTGACAATTATTATTTAATTGATAAACTTGTAGACAGTTCTTAAAAAGGGGCCGTAGCTCAGTAGGGAGAGCGCCCTGTGCGTTCATTATTATTCGCAGGGAGGTCGGAGGTTCAATCCCTCCCGGCTCCAGTATTAAAAACCCCTTGTAAAAAAACAAGGGGTTTTATATTTTATCTCTTTTCAATTCTTCTGACATATTCGCCTTTTTCGGTATTGATTTCAATAATATCTCCTTTTTTAATAAATAGGGGAACTGTTATTTCAGCTCCGGTTTCTAAGACAACAATTTTATTTCCGCCTTGGGTTCTATCGCCCTTAACTCCGGGTGGCGCTTCTTTCACCTTTAACTGGATTTTAATTGGCAGAGAAACGTTAATTACTTTACCCTTGAAGATTATTCCTTCAATAATTTGATTTTCTTTTAAGAACTTTATGGCAGAACTAATTTGCTTTTCACTTAATTCAAATCTTTCAGAAGGAGTATTTTCTTTGCAAAAAATGAATTTGCCCCGGTGAGAATATACAAATTTAACTTTTATTTTAGTAATTTCTGTTTCCTCAAAATTATCTGAAGGATGAAAGGTTTTAGAGGTTATTTCGCCTGTGATTAAATTTTTTAGTTTCACCTGTAAGACTGAATGGCCTCTTCCTTTAAACATTGAAGAGGCCTCAATTATTTCACAGGGGTGGTTGTTGAAAATGATTTGCACTCCCTTTTTTAATTCAGAGTATGATATCATTTTGGAATAAAATTAATAAAATCGGGATGACCTCTTAAAAAATCATTTATTTCTATTGGTTTTTTGCCTTCAGGCTGCAATTTTTTGATAATTAAATAATCTTTTCCGCACTTAATAGCGAGATTGTTTTCAGGAGCAGTTTTAGACGTTTCGGCTTTTAAAATTTTAATTCGCTTGCCTTTCCAAAAAGTAAAAGTTCCCGGCCAAGGATAGAAAGCTCTAATTTGTCTTTCAATTTCTATAGCTGATTTTTTCCAATTAATTTTACCATCTTCTTTTTTTATAATCTTTGTATAAGTAGCTTTTGATTTGTCTTGAGGCCTTGCTTTAATTTCACCATTTATCCATTTTGGGATAATTTCTACTAATAAATCAATACTTAAAACCGCTAACTCTTTTGATAGTTCATCTGTGGTTATTTTAGGATCTGAGATTGGCAATTGGCGATTTGTAATTATTGGCCCGTGGTCCATTTTTTCATCTATCAGAATTATTGTTGTTCCGGTTTCTTTATCACCATTTAAAATAATAGTTTGTATCGGCGAAGGTCCTCGATATTTTGGCAAGAGAGAAGGGTGAACGTTTAAACATCCATGTTTGGGAATTTCTAAAATTTCTTTTGGTATAATTTCTCCGTAAGCTGCAATAATTATTAAATCCGGCTTCATTCTTGTAGCTTGTAGCTTGTAGTTTAAAACTTTCTTTGGTTGCTCAACTGGAATTTCATATTTTTGGGCAATGATTTTTACGAGCGGGGGAGTTAAAATTTGTTTTCTGCCGACCGGCTTATCGGGCGCGGTAATAACTAAAGCAGGCTTATAATTATTTTTTATAAGCCCCTCTAAAATAATTGCCCCGAATCCGGGTGTTCCCATAAAGATAATTTTAAGTTCTGTTCTTTGTTCTTTATTCATTGTTCTTTGTTTTTACTTCATTGTTCGCCATTCAACATCAGATTCTTTTCCGGCAAATTCTAACCATTCGCCGTATTTGTTAATTACATACCATTTCTTTTTAGTTTCCGACCAGACCATCGGGTTTTCTCGGTAAAAAGGTTTCTTTACAATTTCTTTCGGTTTTAATCTGTCTAATTCCAGCCATTTTTTAAAGACAGTTTCAATAGCGTAGTCCAGATTTCTTGATTTTGCCCATTTGGCAACTTTATCAATTGCATCCTCAGCTTTTTTTATGGAACCAGCTAATTCTAAAAGTTGTTTAGCCGGTTTAGTAAATCTGGAGTAAATTATTTTTTTCTTTTTAGCATCTTTTTTTAATTGCTCCAAAGATATTCCTTTAGTTTTGAAATAATGAGTAACTATTTGGCGGATAGCAGTTTCCTCTTTCAGTTTCTCATAATAGCTGATTTTACCCTTTTTTAAATATTCTTCAGTCTTTTCCGCAATACTTTTGCCTATACCTTGAATTTTTTTAAGACCCTTGAAACCTTCTTCTTTATAGATTAAAAGGATGTCTGTTTTTAAATTATCTAAAGCTTGAGCTGCTTTTCGGTATGCCTTTGGCTTGAAAGCAGTTCCTTCTATTTCTAAAAGATTTGCTATCTCATAAAATATTTTGGAGAGTTTTTTGTTAACCATATTATTTTAAAGCTTGCCTAATTCTCTCTGCTTCGTTTTCTACAACTTTTCCTTCATATTCTGCTGCATGATCGTGAGCTCCTTTATATACCGGTCTTTTTTGGTCTAGATGCAAGTTAAAAGTTAATTCATTATTATTTTTTTCAATATACAGATGAAATCTTGGATAACCGCTTCTCTCCAAGGGTCGAACGAAACTCTCATTTTGAAAATAATAGCCAATTTTCCTGGCTAAGTTTATGATATTATCTCCCGAAGTATTTTTTATAGTGAATTTCATATATTTATTACGCTTTAATTTTAGCTTTTTTTATGATAAAATTCAATTATATGAAACAAAGACGTCGTGTTTTTATTGCTATAAATTTGCCAGAGAACATAAGGAGAAAATTAACGGATTATCAAAAAAAATGGCCGGAACTGCCGATTAAATGGACAAAACCAGAGAATATTCACATTACTTTGGTTTTTTTGGGCTATATTATGGATGAAGAGCTTTTGGAAGTTTTTAAAACCAGCAAAGAGACAATTTCTAAGCACCCGCCGTTTTCACTTGTTTTGAATAAAATTTATTATGGTCCTCCTAAAAAAATACCACCCAGAATGATTTGGGTGGTAGGAGAAAAATCATCAGAGTTTACGAATTTAAAAAATGATTTAGACAAATCCTTATCAGGCTCGGAGAATGCCAGTTTTTCTGCTGAAAATAGAACGTTTTCTCCCCATATCACTTTGGGAAGAATTAGGCAGTGGGAGTGGAAGCGAATTGAGCCTGAAGAAAGACCGGAAGTAGATGAAGATATTAATTTAAGTTTTTCCGTTAATTCTATTGAAATAATGGAGAGCGTCTTAAAAAAAGCCGGTCCGGAATACACAATTTTGGAATCTTACGATTTAAGATCTGAGATATGAAAATACATTTTATTGGTATTGGCGGGATAGGCGTATCTGCGCTTGCCCGATATTATTTAGCAAAAGGCCACAAAGTTAGCGGTTCTGATTTGGTATCTTCGGAAATTACTGATTCTTTGAAAAAATCGGGAGCTAAGATTTCTATTATGCGACATTTAGCTAAAAATCTGCCGGAGGATGTTGGTTTGGTAATTTATAGTCCGGCAGTTCAATCTGACAATCCAGAAATTAAAAAAGCAAAAAAGTTACAGGTTACGGGCTATAAGTTACAAGTGTTAAGTTATCCTCAGGCATTGGGGGAGTTAACCAAAAAGTATTTTACTATTGCGGTTTCCGGAACTCATGGCAAAAGCACAACAGTAGCAATGACAGCTTCTATTTTAATAAAAGCCGGGCTTGATCCAACAGTAATTGTGGGCACGAAATTAAAAGAGTTTAATGGAAGCAATTTCAGGGCAGGGGAGAGTAAATATCTTGTTATTGAAGCAGATGAATGGCAGGCCTCTTTTTTAAATTATTGGCCCAAAATTATTGTTTTAACCAATATTGAAAGAGAACATCTTGATTATTATAAGGATTTGAAGCATATTCTAAGAACTTACAAAGAATATGTAAGCCATCTTCCGAGAGGTGGATTATTGGTGGTAAACGAGGATGATAAAAATATATCAAGAATCAAGAAGCAAGAAGCAACCCTACGGGGAGTCCGCCTGAAGGCGTCCAGAAGAATTAAGAAATTTTCTTTAGCGCAGAAAGAAGTAAAAAAACTTAGAGAAATCTTGAAAGTGCCGGGAGAACACAATATTTATAATGCCCTATCTGCTTTAACAGTGGCTCGGGCTTTGAAAATTTCAGACAAAATTTCATTTAAAGCACTGTCAGAATATAAAGGATGTTGGCGGCGCTTCGAAGTGAAGAAGGGAAGAATTGATAGCAGAAATTTTATAATCATTAGCGATTATGCCCATCATCCAACCGAAGTTAAAGCAGCGTTGGAAGCTGCTCGGGAGAAGTTTCCAAGTAAAGAAATTTGGTGCATTTTTCAACCTCACCAATATCAGAGAACTTTTTACTTGTTTAATGATTTTATCAGAGTTTTTTTAGGAGTTCTTCGACGGGATCAGGGTAAGCCTACGTTAGACAGATTGATAATTACTGATATTTACGATGTGGCCGGCAGGGAAGAGGGGGAAATAAAGAAGAAGGTTAGCTCAAAAAAATTAATTAAGAAACTCAACAAGCCTTGGGCAATTCATTTAGCGAAAGAAAAAGTGAAAAATTACTTAAAAAGAGAATTAAAGGGTGGAGAAATAATAATAATCATGGGAGCCGGAGATGTGTATAATCTTACAGATGAGTTTTCCACAGGGTAATATTTTTAAAGCGTGGTATAATATCGTAAAATAAGCAAAGGTCGAAGATTATAGGTTAAGTTTATTTTATTAAATAAAAATAAAACAATATGTTAGGAGATTGGATTGATATAACAGTTGATTCTTTGAAGAATCTTTGGTTGGGATTTATTGATTTTATTCCCAGGCTTGTTGGGGCGCTTATTGTTTTTTTAATAGGTTGGATTATCGCGGTAGCAGTAGGGAAGTTAGTTGCTGAGATTTTGAGAAAAATAAAGTTTAATCGAGTTTTTGAAAAAGGAGGTTGGAAAAATGCCCTAGAAAAAGCAGAAATTAAGGTAGATGCTTCAGCCTTTATTGGAGCTATTATTAAATGGGTTTTGATGATCGTTATCTTAGCGGCTTCAATAGAGATTTTAGGATTTGACCAATTAACCGTTTTCTTGACAGCCAGAGTTCTGCCTTTCTTACCGAATGTGATCGTTGCTGCCTTTATTTTTGTGGTAGCGGTAATTATTGCCGATGTTTTAGAGAAAATAGTTCGAGCGGCAGTAGAAGGAGCGGAATTGGGATATGGACAGATAGTAGGGGCAATTGTGAAATGGTCAATTTGGGTTTTTGCAATTTTAGCAATTCTATATCAGCTCGGAATTGGACAACCCTTCATGGCAGATTTATTCAGGGGAGTTGTAGCAATGATAGTTATTTCAGTTGGTTTGGCTTTTGGCTTGGGAGGAAAAGAAGTAGCAGCTGAAACTATTCGGAATGTAAAGAACAAACTCAGGGGTTAGTATTTTAGGTAAGGTTTGCCTTTCGGGCAAGCCATTGTCTGAGTTTTTTAAGAAAGAAGGTTATAACTTGCCTAAGTTTTGGGTTTATGTAAAATTGGTCTTGCAGATACGACAAGGCCAATTTTTTTATTAACACGAGCGAGGGAAAAATGAAAGTTTACTTTCATTTTAACCGAGCGACGTGTTAATAAAATAAAGAGGGTGTAGCCCTCCTCCTACTCTATTGCATTTGTTCACAGGGTTGACAACCCTTTTTATTCTGCTAAAATTAAAATCAGATATGAAAAATTTGATGATTAATGAGGATAATATTTTGATATCTGATACAAGACAAGAAAAAAATAAAGGAAGCGGCTAATTTCTAAATTTTTAGATATGCTTGACAATGCCGCTTTCCGAAGCGGTTTTTTTGTTCTTTGAAAATATAGCCTGCGAATTTCGTAGGCTTAAATAAACGAAAGCAGTTATAATTATTAATTGCTAGCCAACAAAATCCTCGTACCTCAATATTAGAGGTAAAAATTATATTTTAAGGGCAAATGGTGGATGCCTTGGGATATCGAGACGATGAAGGACGTGGCGTGGCTGCGATAAGCCTCGGGGAGGTGCTTAGCACCCTTTGATCCGGGGATTTCCGAATGGGGAAACCCAATCGCGTCAAACGCGATTATCCCGCCGATGGCGGGAAGTGAACCCGCTGAAGTGAAACATCTTAGTAAGCGGAGGAAAAGAGAAAAATTTTTAATTTCCTTAGTAGCGGCGAGTGAAAAGGAAAGAGCCCAAACCAGATATTCAATTTTATTGAGTATTTGGGGTTGTAAGAAGATGATGTCGGGAGTCCCGCTTTTAGCGGGACTTATCGAGGGAGAACATTTAGACGGAGGTTAGTTAAAAGAATGACCCTGGAAAGGGCAGCCATAGAAGGTAATAGCCCTGTAATTGAAAACTTCTTCGTGCTCCTTATTGTCTATCTTGAGTACTGCGGGGCGAAAACCCTGTAGGAAGCAGGCCGAACTAATCGGCCAAGGCTAAATACTTTGATATCCCCGATAGCGAACTAGTACCGTGAGGGAAAGGTGAAAAGCAGGGGGGTGACCCCGGTGAAATAGAACCTGAAACCATTTTGCCCACAAGGAGTCAGAGCTCCGCTTCGGCGGGGTGATGGCGTGCCTATTGAAGAATGAGCCAACGAGTGTCCGTATAACCTTTGTTTAATCCCTTCTGGGGAGAAAGCATAGCGAAAGCGAGTCTTAATAGGGCGTTTATAGGTTTTGCGGACGACCCGAAGCCAAGCGAGCTTGCCATGGCCAGGGTGAACCCCGCCGAAAGGTGGGGGAAGGCCCGAACCCGTGAGCCGTGCAATACTCTGGGATGAGCTGTGGTAAGAAGTGAAAAGCTAATCGAGCTTGGTAATAGCTGGTTCTCCCCGAAATATCTTTAGGGTTAGCGTTCGTCTAAAATTTCTGGAGGTAGAGCACTGAATGGAATCTCTTGGATTTTTTCCGGATTTTCCAATCAAACTCCGAATGCCGGAAAAACTTTGACGGGCAGTCAGACTGTGGGGGCTAAGCTCCATGGTCAAAAGGGAAACAGCCCAGATCTTAATCTAAGGTCCCTAAACTAGGCTAAGTGTAAAAAGGAGGTAGAATTTCTTAGATAGCTAGGAGGTTAGCTTAGAAGCAGCTATCCTTTAAAAAGTGCGTAATAGCTTACTAGTTAAGAGATTTTGCGCCGAAGATTTACGGGGCTTAAGCTTAGTACCGAAGATAAGGCGTTCCGCTTTTGGCGGAACGGGTAGGGGAGCGTTCTTAATGCTGTGAAGTCAAACTGTGAGGTTTGGTGGAGCGTTAAGAAGTGAGAATGTTGGCATGAGTAACCGCAATGCGGGTGAAAGCCCCGCACACCGAAAACCTAAGGTTTCCTTGGCAATGTTAGTCATCCAAGGGTTAGGCGGGCCTAACCCCTTTTCCGAAAGGAAACGGGGGATGGACAGCCGGTTAATATTCCGGCCCCTCGGTTTATTATTAAGGAAGTGACGCAATCTAGTAGCTTAAGCTAATTATTGGATTTTAGTTTTTGCCTTGAGATTTTTTCAAGAGGTGAAAAAATATCTGGTTTCGGCTGGATAAATTTAAGTGAGCAGGTTGCCAGGAAAAACTTCTAAGAGTTAAATAAACTGAGTCCGTACCGCAAACCAACACAGGTAGGTTGGCGTAAGAGTGCTAAGGTGAACGAGTGAAAGCTCCTGAAGGAACTCGGCAAAAAAGCAGGCGTAACTTCGGAATATGCCTTTCCCGCCTATGGCGGGACGCAGCTAAAGTCTCTCAAGCGACTGTTTATCAAAAACACAGGTCCCTGCTCAACTCGCAAGAGGATGTATAGGGGCTGAGGCCTGACCAGTGCTGGAACGTTAACGGTAGCGGTTCTCCGCTTTTAGCGGAGAGCTGACTGCTCGAAGCGCCAGTGAACGTCGGCCGTAACTATAACGGTCCAAAGGTAGCGTAGTCCCTTGCCAGGTAAGTTCTGGCCCGCATGAAAGGCTTCACGACTTGAGAACTGTCTCCAGGAGCAGCTCGGTGAAAATGCAGTACCGGTAAAGATGCCGGTTACCTGCGGCTAGACGGAAAGACCCCGGGAGCTTTACTATAGCTAGATATTGGGTTTTGGTCTTAGATGCGTAGTGTAGGTGGGAGACTTTGAATCCGCCATTTCGGTGGCGGGGGAGTCGTCAATGAAACACCACCCTTTTAAAACCTTAACTCTAATCTCCCGCTAAGCGGGGGAAACAGTGTCTGGTGGGTAGTTTAAGTGGGGCACTTTTCTCCTAAAAGGTAATGGAGAAGTTTAAAGGTCGGCTAACTCCGGATGGAAATCGGAGTGATCGGACAAAGCCAAAAGCCGGCTTTACAGCGAGACGGATATGTCGAGCTGTTGGGAAACCAGAACTTAGTGAACCGACGGATTTTAATAGAAAATCCGAAGATTATCAGCTAAAAGCTACCCCGGGGATAACAGGCTAGTAGGGCCCGAGAGTTCACATCAACGGCTCTGTTCGGCACCTCGATGTCGGCTCAACGCATCCTGGGGGTGGAGCCGCTCCCAAGGGTTTGGCTGTTCGCCAATTAAAGCGTTACGCGAGCTGGGTTCAAACCGTCGTGAGACAGGTTGGTCCCTATCTACCGCAGGCGTCGAATCTTGAGGGGAGTTCGGGATAGTACGAGAGGACCTCCCGGAACTGACCTCTGGTCTACCAGCTGTTCTGCCAAGAGCATTGCTGGGTAGCTAAGTCGGGAAAGGATAAGCGCTGAAAGCATCTAAGCGCGAAGCCCAACCCAAGATTAAGATTCTTAGATTCCTCGAAGATTACGAGGTTAATAGGCTGTAGGTGTAAGCCCGGCAACGGGTTCAGCCAAGCAGTACTAATAAATCATACTTAATTTTTACCAATTTCGTATTTGAATAAAAATTAGGTGCGAGGATTTGGCTAGCAATTAATGATTATAACTTAGAGTGTGGGATTCGAATTATCATCAATTTAGCGGAGCGTATTTTATCTATCTTCAAGGCGTGAGGAGTGAAATGTATCCTCTGTGATACATAAGCGACGAACAACGCAGAAGATGGATAAAATAGGCCCGCCCAGAGGGAAGAGAAAGAATAGGTCAATTTCTGCGTTCTTCCTCCTCGGTGTGTCTTGAGGACACACCTTCGATCGGAACGCCTTGAACTTAATTTATTCTTTCTCTTCTAAAGCTGATTTTGGTTCTAATCTCGCGCTCTTTGAGATATTTGAATATAAATATGGGGGCAATACCGAGGTTGTCCCACCCGATCTCATACCGAACTCGGAAGTGAAATACCTCAGGGCCGATGATAGTCCTTTTGGGCGAAAGTAGGTTACCCCCATATTTGTATTCAAATTAAAAAACTATGTTTAACCCGACGGGTTAAACATAGTTTTTTTTGAAAGGAAACAAAGTTTGAATTTACACCTTTAATAAGGTAAGATAGGATAAAATAGAGTATTAAAATTATTATGAACCTTCTTTTTAAGAAGAAAAAGTATTTAGTTGGGATTTTATTGGCAGTTTTGGCTGTTTGCCTATTGAATTTTTTTCAGAAAGAAGTTAGAAGTTTTTTTTATTCGTTTTCCTCTCCGATTCAGAAAGTTCTTTGGAGGGCGGGGGATAGGACATCTGATTTTTTTGAGTCAATTATTAAAACAGGAAGTTTGAAGAGTGAAATAGAGGGACTTCGAAATGAAAATCAAGAGTTGCTTGCTCAAAACGCTGCTTTGAAGAATTTAAAAGAAGAAAATGAGATTTTAAGAGAAGCGTTAGGAATTGGGCTCCAAAAAGATTTTAGACTAGTCTTATCTCAGATAATCAGCAAGGATGTTTCTCGGGATTTTATCTTAATCAACAAGGGGTCTGAAGATGGTATTTTGAAAGATATGCCGGTTATTACCCAAAAGAAAGTTTTAGTCGGTAGAATTAGTGAGGTTTATGAAAATTTTTCAAAAGTGATGCTTATTTCTGACAAAAAAAGTTCTTTTAATGCTGAAATTCTTGCTCTGGACGGAGGAGAGCAAAGAGAAGATATTTCCGGGGTGATAAAAGGAAAAGGAAATTTCGGTGTTCTATTTGATCTTGTTCCCATGGAAAAAAAATTGTTTCAGGGAGATGTGGTTATAACTATTGTTCTTGGCGGGATTTTTCCCCAGGGGCTTTTAGTCGGGGAAGTTAGAGAAATTAAAAAAGTTGATGTTGAACCGTTTCAGCAAGCAGAAATTGTCCCATTTTTTGATCTTTCCCAAGCAGAAACTCTTTTTGTTATTTTAGAGTTCTGACTTTTATTATGCGACAAATATATTTATATCAAATAACGGGAGAAAAAATAATCTTTAATCGTATTAATGATTAAGAAAATTTTAATTTCGATTGTTATTTTTTACATCTTAGTTTTATTGCAAACTAGTTTTTTGGTTCATTTTAGTGTTTGGGGGATTGTTCCTAATCTTATTTTAATTGCTATAATCTTTTGGAATTTTTTTGAAAAGAAAAAAAGTTATCTTGGTTTATATAACGCTCTCATTGGAGGATTTTTTTTAGATATTTTTTCTAACAAGTTTATCAGTTTTTATATTTTAATTTCGCTGACTTTAGCAATTATTATAAAATTAATTTTTCGGAAGCATGTTCAAATTCCATTTAGCAAAAAAGCTTAAAGGCAGGAAAGTGAAGGTACGATTTAAGAACGATATTGAGCCCCAAGAGATTTTTTTAGATAGCCTTGCTGAAAAAAAAGAAGCAGAGTCGGGAATTTCAGAAAGAAAGTTTGAAGTCCCTCTTTCAAAAAAAGTTCTTAAAGGAGTTTTATTTTGTATTATATTTTTAACTCTAATTATTTTAGCAAAAACCTTTCAGTTTCAGGTTTTAGAAAACAAAAAATTTTCAGCTTTGGCTAGCGGAAATAAATTTATAATTCACTCAATCAGCGCGGCTCGGGGAGTAATTTATGACAGCCAGGGCAATCAGTTGGTATTTAATAAACCAAGTTTTGACTTAATTTTAAATAAAAAAGAACTTCCATCCTCGGACCCTGAAAAAAAAGAAACTCTAAAAGAAGTTTCGGAGATTATTAAGGAAAATCTCGAAAGTTTAGAAAAAAGAATTAATGAAGCCAAAGATCAAGAGATGCTAATTTTAGGAAATCTTGACCATCAAACTATAATTCTAATTGAGACAAAAATAGATCAGCTCCCGGGTTTCGAAATTAAACAAAATGAAATTAGAGAGTATAAAGAAGGGCCTAGTTTTGCTCACTTGATTGGTTATACCGGAAAAATAAACGCCGAGGAGTTAAAGGAAAATCCTGAAGTTTATTCAAATTTTGATTATCTGGGCAAAGACGGCCTTGAGAAATCTTATGAAGATGTTTTAAGAAAAAATCCTGGGGAAATCCGAGTTGAAAAAGATGTTTACGGGAATTTTTTATCAAAAGAAACAGTTTCTTTGCCAGAATCCGGGAAAAGCCTAGTATTATGGCTGGATTCTGATTTGCAGAAAAAAATTGAAGAAGAGTTAAGAAAAGCTCTTGAAGACACCGGAGCCGATAAAGCGGTAGGAGTGGCTTTAAATCCTAAAACTGGCGGAGTAATAGCTTTGATTAGTATTCCCAGTTACGATAATAATTTGTTTAGCAAGGGAGCTGACCAAACGGCTCTGGAGAAAATGCTGTCAAGCGCCGATAATCCTCTTTTTAATCGAGTTTTTTCAGGTTTGTATGCTACAGGGTCTACCATCAAACCCTTGATTGCTTCAGCCGCCTTAGAAGAAGAGATAATTTCACCGACAAAAAAAATTCATTGCCTGGGAGAAATTACTATACCTCATAAATATGACCCTGAAATTATTTACAAGTATAAAGATTGGATGATTCATGGGTGGACTGATATGAGAAAGGCGATTGCCGAATCTTGTAATGTTTATTTTTATATAATCGGGGGCGGTTATGAAAACCAAGAGGGGTTGGGGCCAACAAGGATTAAAAAATATCTTGAACTTTTTGGCTGGGGAGATAAAACGCATATTGATTTGCCGGGAGAGGTGGGGGGACTGATTCCTTCTCCTGCCTGGAAAGAAGAGGTTAAAAAAGAAAGCTGGTGGGATGGTGATACTTATCATTTCTCAATTGGCCAGGGCGATATTTTAGTTACTCCTCTCCAAGTGGTTAATGCTTTTGGGGCTATAGCTAACGGGGGAACGCTCTATCAGCCTAGGGTTGTTAAAAAGATTATAGATAGCGAGAAAAATCTGATTAAGGAAATTGAGCCAGAAATTATAAGAGAAAATTTTATTGATTCAGAAAATCTTAAAATTGTTAGAGAGGGAATGAGAAAAGCGGTTACTGGTGAAGGGGCTCCTCATGCCTCCTCGGTTTTACTTAATTCATTACCGGTAGAAGCGGCTGCTAAAACAGGAACTGCTCAAACTTCCAAAGAAAACTATTACCATCAATGGATAACTGTTTTCGCTCCCTATGAAGATCCCCAAATAGTTCTGACTATTATGATTGAAAATGTTGAGGGTCTTCGGATAAACACCTTGTTAGCGGCCAGAGAAATTTTAAATTGGTATTTTACCCGGTAGAAGAAATTTGAATACTTCGTAAATTGACAGCGGAGCTGCCTTTCAAATTTTCTCTACTGGGGTTACGAAGTAAAACCGTACTTGTTTTAGGCAAGGACATTTGTCGGTTTGATTAGTTTGTAGTTCGTTGCTTTGGATAGCTTGTAATCAGAAAGAAATTCAAAAGGAGTTTTGCCATT
>Ga0315541_1002021_pt1 | contig 17602 bp, 13 predicted proteins | sample SalMarSW160190MG_FD_203095 | JGI IMG/M metagenome (GOLD analysis project Ga0315541, IMG submission 203095) | Salt marsh sediment microbial communities from the Plum Island Ecosystem LTER, Massachusetts, United States - Salt Marsh Sediment SW1601-190 ...
CAAAATTGCGAGCCAGGCGGCCCACGTCCAACCGCGAGGACTCCCGCTCCCAGCCGCAGACCTCACTGAACTGGCGTGCCCACTGGCGAAAAAGGGTCTGGGCCTTGGGACTGTCGGTACCGCTCAACGCCCGGTAGAACGTCCCCACGCACAGGCGGGAGACGACCTTGTTCTCGCCAAAGTCGCGCAGCAGGTTCTCCGGCGTCAGGGCCAGTTCGGTGGACAGCGAAGTCAGGTAGCGCAGAAAGCGCTCGGTAGAGGCAGGTGTGACTGGAACCGGTTCGTCCACGTGCCAGTGGCCGTCGCGGAAGCGGACGAAGATAAAGTAGACACCGTCCAGGGCCACACCGGCGATGCGCTCCTTGCGGCGGCGCTCCAGGCGGCTCAGTTCCTCGACATACTGCCTTACCTGGGCGATGGCGTGGCGGTTGCTGGCGTAGCCGTTGCTTTTGTGCAACGAACGGGGCGGCTCATACTCGATGACGAAGCGATTGTAGACCGCATCGGCCCGGCCATTGATGAGCGTGTACTCCTGCCGCAGGTGCAGCGTCACGTCCAGTTGGCAGGCAAACTCCTCAATGAGGCGGGTGACCGGCGTGACCAGTTCAGCCTCGCTGCGGGCCTCCCTGCCCGCTTGACGAATGGCCTGGGCAATGTGGGGAGCCTGCTGACGGATAATCTCCTCGAAACTGACAGCGCCGGTCGTCACGAGACACCTCCTCCGTAGCTAGAACTCTGGCTGGCGGTAGGCTGGCCAGGGGAAGATTACCTTCACCGGCTGGCGGTAGACGGCGTGGTTGACCAGCAACTCTCCTTTAGCCAGGCGGGTCATCGCCATCTTGAGGTCCTGGTCCAGGAAACGATAGTCCGGTTGCATTACCTCGGAAGAACCAGTGCGACCCAGGATCTTGGTGGCCGAGTTGCCTGTCACCCGGTCGTGGACGGCGCTCATAAACTGCTGGGCTGAGATGAGGATCACCCCCAGGCTGCGGCCCCGCTCGGCGATATCTAGCACTTGCTGGGTGATGGGGGATTCGCGAGCGCCACCGGGTGCGTACTTGTTGAGTTCGTCCACGAAAAAGACGATCCTGTCGGGCACGGGGCTTGACTCCGTGCGATCCTCCACTTCCTCGGCCTTGATGGCATAGATGCTGCGCAACAGGTCACCGAAAACCAACGCTTGCTCGTCGTCAGATAACTTGGCGATGTCCACCACGTAGGTGTGACCGCCCTTGATATTGGTAATGACCTCGCTCAGCACCTGCTCACCGCTGGCACGAGAGTCCACAAAGATGCCCGTTTGACGGGTATGCACCAGGCGACGCAGGTGGCGGCGGAACTTGCCAATAGAAGAGGCCATGAATAGTCCCCGCCAGCGGCCTCGCTGTCCCTGGATTTGACGCAGGAATCCCAGCAGTTGGCTCCAGCTCTGCACGTCGCGGAACTCGGCGTCGCCGCCCAGGATGCCAGCCATAATCTCGCCGATGATCCCCTCCATCGTCCCACTGGGGTCGGAGACACTGGGCATCAGCAACATGTCCAGCTTATCGGCCGTGCTCTCCAGATCATAGGCGAACATCCGATAAACGTCTAGATCAAGGAAGCTGTTGGGCCGGCCGGTGCGGGGCGTGTCGTTGCCCCGGGGCAGCAGGTAGACCACGTGGTCAAAGGGTTTCGGCTCCAGCCCCAGCGCCTCCCACTTCTCCATCTCCTCGGGAGGCAAGTCCTGCTCGGGGCGTTGATCAATCTGCAGCAGGTCAGCCTGCTTGACGTTGAGGATGATGACGGCAGTCTTCTCAGGATGTGGGGCGGTTTGCAGAATGGCCTGGATAAGGAACATAGCGTAGGACGTCTTGGTCGCCAGACCACTGATGCCGGAGATGTTGACGTGGGCCGATTCGGGTCCCAGCACATAGCGGCGATCAATGTAGGCCACCGTAGAGGCCCCGTTGCTCATCTTGATCAACCCGGCCGGGATACGGTCGGCCGGCTTCATCTGGTCAATCCCCAGCGCCTTCTCAATCCCCTCTGGCGGGGCGAAGCACACCAGCCGCTCGCTGGGCACCGGCATATAGATGTCGGCATCGTTGCTCAGGACGTTCACAGAGGCCACCGTCGTCCCCTGGCGCGGGGTGTTGGGCTCCTCGTCCACTTCGCCAAAGTTGCTGGAGATAAAGTTAGCCAGGTGGTTGGGGGCATCGGTGCGGTGCTCCAGCATCGTCACCAGCCCGTAGGTCTTGCTGGGCCCCTGCTCTGGCTGTCCCACCTGATCCACTTCCACAATGTCAAATGGATTGACGATCACCCGGTCGGGCAACCAGAAACTGAACTTGTCCGAGGTACTGGGATCGCGCTCGGTGGCCGAGGTACGGCCTATCACAGTCGGCGTGGCCTGTTCTTCCAGTTCTTGCTCGACCAGTTCTTCGGTCACAATATCTGGGGACATAGAAATACCTCCTTGATAACGATAACTACGGCTTAGGCCAGCGAATGGCCCCCATCAGAACCTGCTGCGAGAAGAAACGATTCTTGATAACCTGCTCAGCGATGAATATGGGATACAGGTGACAATGCCAGCGCCGGTCGAGTCCATAGGGGGTCACGTTGCGCTCGGCAACCAGGGCGCGGGAGAGCAAATCGGCCAACTCGGCCTCCACGGGCGTCCGGTCGGGCCGGGGCAGTTCGATCTTGACCACACCCATCAGCGGATAGTCTAACTCCTTCTGTTCTCGCAACCGCACGTACCAGAAGGCTACCTGACCGTTGTGGGCACTGAAAGCGACCGTGCGGTGGGCGTGGGGCAGACCAGCCAGGATAGCCGTCACATCCTTCCGCTGTCGCCGCCGATGGCCAAAATAGAACTGAGGGTCTTTGCGGAAGGACTTCGCTACGCCGATCAGGAAAGGGGTCTTGATGAACTCGTCCAGTTTCACCGCGCCGTCGAGGATCAGCCAGTGATTCTTGTCCCGCAGCCCATCGGTGGCCCGGATTATATCAATCTCCAATTTATGCATCCGGTGACGGGCTTTTCCCCCCGCCTTATTACGCAGGTCCACCGGTCGGTCTGGCCGATCCTGACCGCTGATCACGTCGGAGGTAGTGACGTCCACCGGCTCAAAGAAACCATCGGACGTGCGCAATCGTTCCAGTTGTATCCATAGTGTATCCGAGACTCCTCGACTGCCCCTGGGCACAAGCAGCAGTATTTTGTGCTGGCTGTCAAGCACACTGAGGTGGCCATCATCGTCCCGCTGCACCACGGCTGCGCCGATTTGAGCCATCTCAATGGGAAAAGAACGCGTGCTCTCTATTCCGGTCGCCAGGAAATAGGTGCGCAGGCTGCCGTCAATGAAAAAGCGAAAGAGGTGTTTCTCCCGACGAGATAACGGTGGCGTGGGCCGATAGAGACTGCTGGTGGAAGGCTGCGGCGTTTCAGCAAAAGCCGTCACCTCACCAACCTCACGGTTGATGAGAACGTCCTCAATCTCGTCGGCGTCTGGGTGCTGCAGGTCCTCAACGGCGCTACCGGTGGCCGGTAGGATGTTCAGGTTGTTGCCCAGCAAATCAAGAGCCGGGGTAAGGCAATCAACTGGATTGGGCATTGATATACCTCTGCTTTATAGGTGCGTGTCTGCTACAGCAAGTCACCGCTGGATAGGAACGTTTGCTATAACGGAATCTGGGAAAGGTCAATCCGCCCGCTCCGTTCCATCAGCGCGAGCGCTCACCGATGATTGTAGCCCAAGTCGGGTTTGCGGTCAACCCGGCGCGGCAACGAAGCGAGGATTGCCGTCGAGGATTGCGCCCTGCACAGAATGGGGCCCGGGTCCGGCACTTGCCCAACCCGGGCTCTCCCCACTGAGCATCCTGCTACTCCACCGGGTCGTCGGGATGCTCCTCGTCCCAGCGGGCGACGATCTCGTCGCCCGCTGTCCTACCGATCACATCCTGGTTCTTGGTCTCACTGTGGAAGGCGCTGGGGGTGTTGAGCCGGTTCTTGAGCGCCTTTCACGCTACGGACTTCCACATTCCGGTCATCATCTCTTCTTGCAGGGAGGTTATTCTCTATGGGCGATAGGCAGGAAAGAAAAGAAAGGGAGGTGGTCACCCCCTTGAGGATCACGTACATCTCCGCCGCTTCGGTCAGGGAAAACGGGTCCTCGAACTCCTCTTTCAACTCCAGGTCAGAGATTTGAAAATCGGGGGAGAGGCTTATCTTCAATAGTTCGTTTTCGAAGTCCACCTCGCCGGTGCCGCTTTCCACAGACAGCCGCGATTCTCTCCCGCCTTCCCGCCTCCTGATAGTCCATCCCCGCTCGCTTCTTTCGACGTAGAAGGCGTTGTCGTCTTCCTGCTCAAAATCGCTTTCCTTCAGGAAGAGCCTGGGCTTGTCCAGGTAGGGTTTGCCGTCGTGGACGCAGAAGGTGGCGCAGTTGCCGCACTCGTTGCAGAAGTCATCCACGTGGATGATCTGCCGGGCCTGCTCGATGCTGAAGACCTCTTCTCCTGTCACCGCCAAGCGGCCCTGCTGGCAGGAGACCAGGGGCAGCGTCAGGCTCACGGGTGAGACAAAGAAAGTGTAGTTGGCCCGGTTGGGGCATACCTCCACACACTTGTCGCAGAAGGTGGAGCACTGCATACACCTGGCCGCCTCGGCCAGCGCCGCTTCCTCCGTCAGCGTCGCTTCGACCAGGTCAAAGCCCCCGCGCTGCTCAAGCGGGAGCACTTCTCCCTGATTTTGAGATACTTTTCTGGCGCGAACTCGTTTCAACCGCACGATCTCTTCCTCGGAGAGCACAGGAAGTTGGACGGCTGGCAGGTCGAAGCCTACGCCTAACTGCTGACAAATCGCCTCGGCAGCCCGCCTCCCGTCGGCGCACGCCTCGATGATGGTGGCGGGTCCCCGGACTGCATCCCCTCCTGCATAGACCCGCTCCTCTCCCGCAAGTCCGGTTTGGGGATCGGCGGCGATGGTCCCATTCTTGCGCAGGGAGACACCGCTTCCGTCGAGAAAGGAGACGTCCGGGGTCTGGCCAATAGCAACGATGATAGAGTCCGCCTCGATCTCAAACTCGCTCCCCTCGATGGGGACCGGCCTTCTCCTCCCGTCCGCGCCGGCCTCTCCCAACTCATTCCGCACGCACTCCAGGGCGGTGACCCGGCCATCCTTCAAGATGATCCTGGTGGGAGAGAGCAGTTCTTTCAGAACGACGCCTTCCGCGAGGAGCCCCTCGATCTCTTCCTCGGTGGCCGGCATCTCCCGGCGGGTGCGGCGATAGACGACCGTCACCCTTCCCCCCCCTTGGGGGGGACTGAGGGGGGGCGTGAGCCGCCTGGCAGTTCTGGCCGCATCCATGGCGGAGTTGCCGCCACCGATCACCAGCACCCTACCGCCCAGGTCAATCCTGTCACCCCGCGCCACTCGTTCGAGAAAATCGAGGGCCTGGAAGACGCCGTCCCCATCCTCTCCTTCAATGCCCAGGCGTGCGCCCTTCTGGAATCCCGAAGCGACGTAGACGGCGTCGAAACCCTCGTTCAGCAGTGCCTCCGGAGGAGCCGTGATGGGATGGGAAAGTTCGATCTTCACCCCCAGGTTCTCGATCCGCTCGATGTCCTCCTGGACGATGGCCTCGGGCAGCCTGAAGGCAGGAGCCAGGGCCAACATTCCGCCCGCCCTGTCTTTGGCCTCGTAAATAGTCACCTGGACGCTGTTCAGGGCCAGGAAATAGGCCGCGGCCAGTCCTGAGGGGCCGCTGCCGATGACCGCCACCGCCCCCACCCCCAGCCCCTCCCCGCCCCCCCTCAGTCCCCCCCAACTTTGGGGGGGAAGCGGGGGAGGGGAGTCCCTTTGAGGTCCGTTCCCCCTTTCGGTGGCGAACCGCTTGAGAGCGCGGATGGCAACCGGTTCGTCGTAGTTATTGCGGGTACAGCGGGTCTGGCACAGGTGGGTACAGACGTAACCGGTCACGCCGGGGAGGGGATTGCGGGAGAGAATGACCTCCAGCGCCCGGTCGTACTCCCCCTGGGAGATCAACCAGGCATACTCCGGCACGTCCTGAAGGACCGCGCACTGCTGCACGCATGGGGCGGTGACGCAGTCGAAAAGTTCCAGGCCAGATTCGACCTTGGGAAGACCGTAGGGGTGATAACTCTTTTTGTACCGTGGATCCTCCAGAGCCCGCGCGGCCTCTCGTTCCAGATTGGTCAACCTATCCTGGGCCAGTTCCTCCAGGCTCGTCACCCCCAGGTCGTGCATGTCTCTCTCCAGGTTCTCCAGATACTGAAGGAACCTGGAGTAGCCGCCCGGTTTCAGGAGATCCGAGACTGCGGTGACGGGCCGGGCACCGGCAGCCAGGATGGACGTCAGATTGAGGGCATCGGCTCCGGCCGAGAAAGAGACGTTCAGAGCCTGCCCTGAGCTTGACGCTTGCACTGAGCCCAGTCGAAGTGAAGGGTCGCCGCCGAATTCCTGGGAAAGTTTGTGGAACAGGTTGATGGTAATTGGATAGAGGGCGCGTCCCGACATGTACATTTCGTCGCCGGGGAGGGTGCCCTTGTGGTTGGCCAAGGCCAGGGTGTTGCTCAACTTCACCCCAAAGGTCAGGCCTCGCCCTGCGGCCACCCGCTTCAGCGATCTGATCAACTCCACCGCCTGGCCGTACTGCAGGTCGTGCTCGAACACAGCAGCGGGGATGTGGATCTCCCTGAAACCGAGGCAGTCGTGGAGGATATGCATCACCACCTCCTGGCCCAGCAAAGTGGGGTTCAGTTTGACCGTGGTGTGCAAGCCCCTTTCCTCCAGCAGATACCGGCCGATGCGTTCGATCTCGTCGGGGGGACAACCGTGCATGGTCGAAAGGGTGACGTTGTTTGTGACACGAGCCGGAATTTCGATGCCGGCGAACTGAGGGAAGTCCTTTCTCAGGACTGCCTGGATTTCGGCGATCTCCTCGGAGGCATCCTCCAGCCTATCCATGAAACGGGTCATGGGGGGGCTCTGTATCCCCTCCAGGTTGTAGCCGATGCTCATATTGAAAACCGTTCCGCAGGGGACGCTGCCTTCGAAGCCCAGGAGTCTACGCAGGACGTGGATCAACACCCAGGCCTTGACGTACTCGCTGGCGGACTGACCCAGCCTGAGTTCCTGGGACCATTCGACGTTATACCCCTCGTCCTCCATGTCAATGCACGGCCTGGGAATCTCCAGTTCGTCCATGATCTGCACGGTTTTCAGTTCGATGAACCGGCCCCCGGAGAGCCAGGCGCAGACGATATTCTGCGCCAACTGGGTATGGGGGCCCGCCCCCGGCCCGATGGGGGTGGCCAGGTAGTGCCCAAAGAGGTCCTTGATGACGTAAGGACTGTCTTCCTGGGGAATGTAGAAAAGAGAGCGGTGGATGCCAAAGATGGACTGGTTCTCTTCGAGTTCTGTCAGAATCCAGTTAAGAAGGCCCTCGAAGGATTGGACGTTCATGGTATCAGACATTCTGCTTCCTCCTGCAAGGGATCAAGCGGGATAAGTCACTCCTGCACAAACGGCTTTCCCAGTCCCCCTGGCGACCGGCCGCGGATGATCCGGTCTATTGTGCGGGCCAGGCGAGTGGGCAGGAGAGCCAGCAGCCGGTCCACCCCCTCGCTGCTCACCAACAGCAGCGCGAAGATCATCAACGCGAACGGGGCGGAGGAGAAAATTTGGGTGGGGACAGCAGCGAAGGCCGGGTTCCGCTGCAGGATGCTGCCGAGGGCTTTGAGGAGACCGAAGAGATAGGAGCCCGCCGCCACGCGCCAGGGGCTCCAGCCACCGAAGATGACGATGGCCAAAGCGATCCAACCGATGCCGAAGGTATGGCGGTGACTCCAGCCCAGTTTGATGCTCAGCGAGTAGGATGCCCCGGCCAGCCCCACCAGCGCGCCACCGATCACGGTGTAGACGTACCGCAGGCGGTTGACATTCACCCCCCGGGCGAAGGCCGACTCCGGCCGCTCCCCCACTCCCTGTAGTTTCAGCCCCGGCTGGGTCCTGGAAATCCACCACCAGGTGACAACGATAGAGAGCAGGCTCAGGTAGACGATCAGGTTGTGGTCGAAGAAAACCGGGCCTAAGATGGGAATCTTGGCCAAGTATGGGATGGGCATGTGGGGTACCGAGGGGCCAGGCTTGCGGACGAAGGGGTTGCCCAGGAAATCGGCCAGTTCCAGGCCCAGCATCGTCAGCACGAAACCAACGGCCACCTGCTCCTGGCGCAAAGTGATGCTGGCAAAGGCGATGGTCAGGGCGATCAGGGCCCCCACCGCCATCGCGGCCAGGAACCCCAGCGCCACGCTGCCAGTGGTAAACGCGACGGCGAAGCCCATCATAGCCGAAAGGGCAATGGAGCCATCCAGCGATAGATTGATGACGCCGCTCTTCTCCGAGATCGTCTCTCCGATGGAGGCCAGGATCACCGGCGTGGAGGCGGCCACGACTGAGGAGAGGGTTCGAACCAGGAAGTTGGTGTCCATCAGGCCACCTCCTCCTCTGGGGCAGGCACAAGACCTGCCCCTACGTCCTGCCGGGCCTGTCGCCGGGCCAGCAGCGCCCGCCAGCCGTTCACCAGCATCACCGCCAGCACCACCGACGCCTCCAACACACCGCCCAGGGAGGAATCCAGATGCATATTCAGTTCCAGCCGGGGGCTCCCCACCCCCACGGCGGCGAAGAAGAGCGCGATGAGGGGCACCCATTGGGGCCGATAGCCAGCCAGGAGGGCGACCAGAAGAGCAAGGTAGCCCTGCCCGCCGGAGATCTCCGGAATCATGCGCCCGTATCTGGCGGAGCAGCGGATGGCGCCAGCCAACCCGGCCAGCCCCCCGCAGGCGGCGAAAGCGGTCAGCAGGCGTGGCGTGGACGGGACTCCCAGCATGAAGGCGGAGCGGAAGTGCTTCCCCATCGCCTTCAACTCCAGTCCCCAGCGGGTCCCCCGCAGGAGGAAACAGGCGATGGCAACCACTGCCAGGGCCAGGATCACCGCCAGCGGCGCGACGCGCAGATTGCCCAGCCGGGGCATCCAGGCCGGATCGGGGAAGGGATCGGTGCCGCTCATCGTCGCCCCGTCCGCCGGTTTCCAGGGGTTAAAGATGAGCCAGATGGCCAACCCCTGCGCCACGTAGTTGAGGCCCAACCCGCCGAAGATCTCGTGCACTTTGCCGTAGACCTTCAGGAGGCCTGCCAGTGCTCCCCAGAGCGCGCCGCCCAGCGTCCCAGCCAGGAGCATCAGCGCCAGCACCGGCACCTGCGGCCAGAGGAGGTTGCGGGCCACCCAGGTGGCGAAGATGGCGCCCAGGATGATCTGCCCCTCCACGCCGACGTTCCACTGGCCGGCGGTGAAGGTGATGCTCATCCCCACGCCGCAGAGGATGAGCGGCACGCAGGCGGCGACGACGTCGGCGATCTTCTCCGGGCTCTCGAAAGCGCCGGACAGGATGTTGAGATACGCCTCCCCCGGGGGCGCGCCGACGGCGACCAGGATCAAAGTAGTGAACAGGAGCGCCAGGAGAATCGGCGCCAGGCTCAGGAGGACGTTCTTCAGCTTAGATGTGATCTTCATGGCCTACGTCTCAAGTTCCAGGTTTCACGTCTCACGTTTCACGCTTCACGTCTTTCCCCGCGATCAGGTACCCCAGTTGCTCCACCGTCGTGTCGCATGCCTCCACCGGTGCCGACATCCGGCCGCCGAAGAAGATGACGATGCGGTCTGACCGCTCCAACAGTTCGTCCAGGTCGGCGGAGATGAACACGATGGCGGTTCCCTCCTCCCGCCGGGCCAGTAACTGCTGCCAGATCCAGTTGGCCGACTCCACATCCAGCCCACGGGTTGGATGCTCCATCAGCAGCAGCCGCAACTCTGGCGGAAGCAGAGCCAGCAGTACCCGCTGCTGGTTGCCGCCGGAGAGGGCCTCTACCCGGCTCTCAGGCACACCGACGACGTTGAAGTGGCGGATGCGCCCGGCGGCCCGCTCCCGGGCGGCCGCCCAGTCAATGAAGAAAGGGCCATTGCGCTCGGCCAGGGCGAAGTGCTCGGTGAGGGTGAGGCCACCGACCAGTCCCTCTTCCAGCCGTCCGGCAGGCATATAGGCGACGCCGGCCTCCTCCAGGAAGCGCCGATAGGGGGCACTGGTCAGGTCCCGCCCGTCCACCACGATATGGCCCGAGGCGACCCGCTCCAGCCCCGCGCAGGCCCGCAGGAACAACCGCTGCCCGCTCCCCTCCAGCCCGGCCAGCCCGATCACCTCGCCCGCGCGCACCTGGAGGCCAGCGTCCTCCACGGTGAGGCGGTAGGAGGGGATGGTCACTCCTTCCAGTTGCAGGACCACCGGCCCTGGTTCCACCGGGACGCGCTGGGTTGGCGGGAGGCTGCGCCCGAACATCATCTCCACCAGCCGGTCCACCGGACAGGGCATCTCGGCCTCACCAGCCACTTTGCCCCGCCGCAGAACTGTCACCTGGTGGCAGAGTTCGCCCACCTCCTCCAGTTTATGGGAGACGAAGATCACCGAACGGCCTTCTTCCTCGGCCAGGCGGCGGAGAGTCGCAAAGAGTCGCGCCTTCTGGGGGGCAGAGATGCCGGTGGTAGGCTCGTCCAGGATGATGACCTGCGCACCCAGGGCCAGGAGGCGCAGGATCTCCAGTTGCTGCCGCTCGCCGATGGTCAGGCTGGTCACCTCAGCCTCGGGATCCAGGTCAAACTGGAAGCGAGTACCCAGTTCCCGCAGCGTCGCCCGCCCCCGCCGCCGGTCTGGGAGCAGGCGGCGGTCTGAGGCGAGCAGGAAGTTATCCAGGACTCGCATCTGGGGGAAGTCCAGGGGATCCTGATGGAGCATACCAATGCCGTGCAGGACGGCCTCGGCAGGAGAAGTGAAAGACACCGCCTGCCCGTCCACCAGGATCGTGCCGCCGTCGGGAGCCTGGTAGCCGGAGAGGCACTTCATCAGGGTGGTCTTACCAGCACCGTTCTCGCCCAGCAGGCCGTGGATGGCGCCGGACTCCAGTGTTAAGGAGACACCATCATTGGCCCGGATGGGGCCAAAGTATTTGCGGATGTCGAGGAGTTCGACTTTCATACTGGATGCTGGATGGTGAGCAGAAGGGGCGGAATCCTGAACCCTTTACAGTTCCAAAGCACGGCGCAATCGTCGGAACCAGAACGACATCACCGCGCTGGAACACCATACAACTCTCTCCAGTTGTCGTATGCGGCATCCTCTCCGTTGTCCCAAACGCGCTGCAACGAGGCTTCGGAGAGAAACGACCAGATGGGCCGCTCTCTATGCTCAGCGAATAACTCGGCCAGGCTGAAAAGGATGTCCAGCGATCTTTCGATAACCCGGTCTTCGTTGATCCCTTGAACCTGGGCCAGGCGGCTTAGACGCTCCGCGCGGTCGGCGGAAAGCCATATACGCTTCTCAACAGCGGTCAGCGGTTCATTCATCATACCTCCAGTCTCATCGTGAGGAGGTGCCAGGCACACAGAAGGTGCCTGGCACCTGTTTTGGCTTACCCGCTGGGGCCTTCCATGCCCTCCAGTAGTTGCTCCATGTACCAGATTTGCTCGTCGGTGGCCACTTCGCCGTCGGCCAGGAACGGACTTCCATCCTGGTAATTGAGCGGCCCAACGAAGAGGCTGATGGAGCCATCCGCCAGCCCGGCGATGAACTCATCCACGTGACCAGCCCACTCGTCGGCGAGGGCGGGGCCCTCCAGAAAGCCTACAGCGCTGGTGTCGCGGTTGTTGATGTCGCTCCAGTCCGGCCCGGACCAGACGAACTGCTGCTTCCAGGTCCCATCCATTACCTCCCCAACGCGCTTCAGGTAGCCAGGACCCCAGTTGAAGTAGGGCACGCCCAGGCAGACCTGGGGGGCCTCGTCGCAGGCACCCTCGTAGTCATAAGGGATAGCGAAAACCCGTTCCCCCTGGCCCGCCCGCTGCCCGGCGACCACGATGGCCTCGGTGGTGTCAATGCCGGAGAGCAGCACGTCCGCCCCCGCGTTGATCAGGTCGTTGGAGACTTCAGTGGGATCAAGGGTGACGCCCGGGATGTTGAACCAGAACCCGATCCAGGTGACGATGAAGCGCAGGTCGTCTGGATCCATCCCCCGGTAGTTCTCGTAGCAATAACGAGCGCCCAGGTAGACGGACGAGGCCAGGCGACGGGTCTCATCGTTGATGAGCGGCCCCACGTAACCGATAGTCCCGCTCTCCGTCGCCAGGGCGGCGGCGCAGCCAGCGATCATCTTGCCGTACTCCATCCGGCCCATGTAGTTATCCACGTTGGCGGGGGCCTCGCCGATCCAGACGTGGTCACCGGAGATGTGGATGAAGGTGATGTCCGGGTACTTCTCCGCCGCCAGGTCGGTATCCTCCATGAAGTCGTCGGAGGTCGTGAAGACCATCGCCGCCCCCTGGGAGACCATGTCGTCTACCACCTGCTCCAGGGTAGTCTCCGGCCGGTCGGCGGGGTTCAACTTGTCCAGATAGACGAAGCGTGTATTGGGGAGTTTCTCGGTGACGTACTCGGCGGCAGTGTAGTGAGCCTCGCTCCAGCCGTGGTCGTTGTACGGGCCGACCAGGATCACGCCGAAGACAAACTCCTCTGGCGCTTCGGTAGGGACCTCAGTGGGAGCCTCAGTCGGAGTCGGCTTTGGCGCGCAGGCGGCCAGCACCAGGGCCGTGATGACCAGGATACCCATCATATTCCACAGACGCTTATACATTCTTCACCTCCTTTGGGGATATCACTAACAGAGAGTTGCTGCCAGTCAAAGATGAAAGCGATTCACCGATGCACACCACCTCCTCTCAGTGTAGAAACGCTCAGATGATAGCACAATACACGCGCTTTAGCAATCCGTTACATCTCCTTCCTAATACCCATCTACTCCCTCACAAACAGCGGCACAAAGTCGAACTTCTCCACGTCCACCAACCCCTGGTCGGTCAGTTTGAGGGTGGGGATGACCTCCAGCGCCAGGAAGCCCAGGGTCATGAAGGGGTCGTGCAGGGAAGAGCCCAGGTCCTTGGCGACCTCCACCAGCCGGTCCATCTTGCGGCGGACGGTCTCCACCGGCTGGTCGGACATCAGGCCGGCGATGGGCAGCGGCACGGAGCCCAGCACTTCCTCCCCGGCGGCGGCGACCAGCCCCCCGCCCAGGTCGCCCACGGCACGGGCGGCGGTCATCATTGATGAGTCGTCGCATCCGGCGACGATCAGGTTGTGAGCGTCGTGGCCCACACTCCCAGCCAGCGCGCCGCGCCTGAGCCCCAGCCCGCGCACAAACCCTAACCCCACGTTGCCCGTGCCCCGGTGACGTTCGATCACCGCCATCTTGAGCAGGTCCCGCTCCGGGTCGGATACCGCCAGGCCGTCCACCACCTTCGCCGGTTCGATCAGGTGCTCGGTGACAACCTGATCGGGCACGACGCCGATGACCCGCACGCGCCTTCCCCCCCAAGGTTGGGGGGGACTGAGGGGGGGCGCCTTCCCCCCCAGGGTTGGGGGGGACTGAGGGGGGGCGGGGATAGTGAAGTCCAGGCGCTCCCACTCCACGTGCACGGTATCGCGCACGTGGAAATCCTCCACGGCGGGGACGGGCCAGTCGCTGACGGGGACTCCGTCCTGCGCGACCAGCACCCCGCCAGCGAAGACCATCTCGGCGCGGAAGTCCTTCAGGTTGGAGAAGACGACCAGATCAGCCCGCTTGCCCGGCCCGATTCCCCCCCGGTCGCGGAGGCGGAACCACTCGGCTGCGTTGAGTGTCGCCATTCGAATGGCCGTGATAGGGTCCAGCCCCTCGGCGACGGCCAGGCGGATCAAATAGTCAATGTGACCTTCGTCCAGGAGGTCCGCCGGATGGCGGTCGTCGGTGCAGAAGGCACAGCGGCGGGCGTTGCTGGGGGTGACGGCAGGCACGAGCGCGTGCAGGTTCCTGGCAGCGGTGGACTCACGGATGAAGACGACCATCCCCAGCCGGAGTTTCTCCAGCATCTCGTCAGCGGTCATACACTCATGGTCGGAGCCAGGGCCAGCGCCGACATAGGCCTGGAGCCACTTACCGCTGGTGCCGGGGGAATGGCCGTCAATGACGCGGCCCTGGAAGGCGACGAGTTTTTCCAGCGCTCCCGGCAGCCCCAGGACCGCCCCCGGCACGTTCATAAACTCGGCCAGCCCCACCACACGGGGCAAGTCGGCCAGGGCGACCAGGTCATCGGCGGTCAGTTCCGCCCCGGAGGTACCCATGTGCGTGGCGGGGACGCAGGAGGGAAGGTTGACGTATACGGTCAGCGGCAGCCCCTCAGAGGCCGCCAGCATGTAGCGGATGCCGTCGGCCCCGGCGACGTTGGCAATCTCGTGGGGGTCGGTGACGACGGTGGTGGTGCCGCGCGGCACGATGGCGCGGGCGAACTGCGGGGGGGTGACCATCGAGGACTCGATGTGGACGTGGGCGTCAATCAGGCCGGGGCAGACGTACCTCCCGCCCAGGTCAATCTCCTCCTTAGCCTGGTACTCTAGCCCCAGCCCCACGATGCAGTCCCCGGCGATAGCGACGTCGGTGCTGATGATCTCGCCGGTGAAGACGTTGATCACGCGCCCGTTGCGCAGCGCCAGGTCGGCGGGCTCGTCGCCACGGGCGATGGGGAGAAAGTGGGTGAGTTCCATTGAATGCCTCCTTGTACACCAGATTGGTCAGTCGGTTAATTGGTTGGGCCTCCCTGGAGCCGTGCCAGGAATTGGCGGACAGAGAGGATGGGAATCCGGCCGACCTGCTCCAGGTCCAGCAGGTCTCGGTCGCCGCTAACAATGAAGTCGGCTTCCCCGGCAACAGCACAGGCAATGACCCAGTCGTCGTCCGGATCGCGGCAGATGCGGGGCACCTCATCAGGCAAATCCACGATCTGGCCCAGGGCGGCGATGAGGGCCACAAAGCGGATGCGGGTCTCGGCGTCGTAGTACCGGTGAAGTCTGGGATACTGCAACACCCTGTTTAGTTCCTCCAACAGCACTGGGGAAGTCAGCAACACAAAATCACCGCATGCCAGGCGAACATCTACCAGATCGGCTATCGGAGGGTGATGGGTAATCAGATAACTGACCAGGATGTTGGTGTCCACCACGGCGCGCATCAGGTCTCCCGCGTTGCCCGGATTGCCTCAGCCACCAGAGTAGATGCCTCACCTTCGGAAAGAGCAGCGCGGGCACTCACCTCCTCAGCGATGTATCGCAGTTCGGCTAGCCAGGCTGCTCGCTTCTCCTTAGCCGCCCGCCATTCCCTGTAGTCCTCGAATTCTTCGTAAGGAATAATGACAGCCTGAGGCGTATCGTAACTGCGGACGATCACCGGCTCCCGTTTCAACCGAACGCGGTCTAGAATCTCCCGCCCCCGCCGCCGCAAGTCTGTGGTCTGTACAGTCCAGGTCATTTTCCACCTCCAATATGACACAAATTGTGCTATATTACTGTGCTATTGTATCACATCCAATGATACGAGTCAAGGAAAGGGATGAAGACAATTGACGGCGGTGTTCGACATTGCGGCCAGCACAATGGCCCATGTAGCCCGTGTTGAGGATGGTCACTAATAAAGCAACGTTGTAGTCCTAGGATCTGTACGGCAACGGCAGGGCTTTCAGACCGGGGACCGCATCGTACTTCGGATCCTTGTGCACCAATTCCGCATCCAACAGGCGGGCTAGGCTGCAGATCCAGGCATCGGCTACAGACACCAGACCCCTCGCCTTGACCTGCGCCGCCTCGTGGCACCATTCCTCCGTCGAATGCTCGATCTCCACAGGCCAGGCTTCTACCAGGTTTAGCACCCGCTGTGTTTCTTCCTGGCTGTGCCTGCGCAGATTCAAGTACTCCAACTCCATCAATGTCATAAAGGGCAGGTAGACCAGCGCCCCTCCAGAGTGAGCGGCCTTCAGGAGATCCAGTACAGTTTCGATGCCTTCCTCGTCATTCAAGACGGTAAGCACAGCCGAAGTGTCCAAGACGTAGCGCGACATTCAGTTTTTCTCCCGATCTTGTTCCCGCTGACGCTCCTGCCGTCGTTCCGCCAGCAGGTCATCTACTGTCGGCCCTCGACCCTTAAGTATACCCACCGCAGCCTGGACAGGGTCAGGAGGAATAGGATGTACAACGATCACCCCATCTCTGATTTGCCATTTCAGCCTGGTCTGTGGCACAATACCCATCTGCTCACGGATTTCCCGTGGCACCACCGTCTGACCGCGCACTGACACTGTCGTCTTCATATCCCCCCTCTCTACAAGACGATTGAGTATTTACAAGATGAATTATACTATCGTTTTACTATGCAGTCAACAGTACTACAGGAGGGTAGTTCTCAAATCCGCCGTGCCACGAACCGCCCTCGTCCCTTGCACCCCGCGAAGCGCCCCTCGCGGTAGATGACCTGCCCTCGCGAGATGGTCGCCCTGACCCGCCCCTGCACCCGCAATCCCTCGTAGGGGGTATATCCGGCCAGGTAGTGGAGGTCCTCGGCACGGATGACGCCTTCCGGCTGCGGGTCGTAGACGACGACGTCGGCGTCGGAGCCGGGCAGGAGCGCCCCCTTGCGCGGCCACAGACCCCACACGCGGGCCGGGTTGGCGGAGAGCAGCCCGACCAGTTGGGGAAGCGTCAGCCGCCCCTCCACAACGCCGTAGGTGTACGTCAAGGGCAGCAACGTCTCCATCCCCGGCAGCCCCCCCGGCGTCTGGGTGAAGTCATCGGTGGCGGTCTTCTGTGCCAGCGTGTAGTCACAGTGATCGGTGGCGATCAAATCTACCGCCCCGCCCTCTACCAACGCCCACAGCCGGTCGGGCTCGTCGGGGTCACGCAGGGGCGGCTGGAGGATGTAACGCCAGGGCTCCGGCCCCTCGTAGACAGTGTTATCCAGCAGCAGATATTGGGGGCAGGTCTCGCAGGAGACGGCCTGCCCGTTATCGCGCGCCTCGACCACCAGCGCGACGGAGCGTCCGGTGGAGCAGTGGACGATGTGGACCGGGGAGTTAGCGGCCTCGGCCAGGAAGAGAATCCGCTGGACCGCTTCCTGCTCGGCCAAAGCGGGGCGGGAGCGACCATGGTGCCGCCAGCCGGTCTCCCCGGCGGCGACCAGCGCCTCGGTCTGCGCCGTCACCAGCGCGTCGTTCTCGCAGTGAACCAGAGGCAGAAGCCCCAGGTCAGCGCAGGCCGACATCAGGCGCAGGATGGTGGCGTCGTCGGCGCAGTAGTTGGGCCGGTAGGTGGTATAGAGTTTGACGCTGGTCGTGCCCAGTTCCACCAGGTCGGCCAGTTCCCCCTCCCGGCCCGGCGGCAGGTCGGTGACCATCACATGAAGAGCGTAGTCAATGACCGCCTCCCGCGCCTCCTCCAGCCGCGCTCCCACCGCCTCCCGCAGGGTCCGGCCTGGGAACTGGGTGGCGAAGTCCACCACGGTGGTGACGCCCCCGCAGGCGGCGGCCCGCGTGCCGACGAACCAATCGTCGGGGGTCTGGTAGATGCCGGTGTCGAGCGCGATGTGGGTGTGGGCGTCAATGACGCCGGGAAGGACGTAGCACCCCTC
>Ga0315541_1002026_pt1 | contig 17566 bp, 16 predicted proteins | sample SalMarSW160190MG_FD_203095 | JGI IMG/M metagenome (GOLD analysis project Ga0315541, IMG submission 203095) | Salt marsh sediment microbial communities from the Plum Island Ecosystem LTER, Massachusetts, United States - Salt Marsh Sediment SW1601-190 ...
GACAGAGTCAGTAACAGAGGTTCTATGAATTATTGCATAACAAACACCATTATTATTGTCAATTTCTGAATTTAATAAATTTCCAAAGAAGCCCTGACAAGAATGATTTATAAAATCTATTCCATAATTTTCACTATGTTTCATAATGCTACTATATATATAACATTCCGTAACACCACTATTAATCAGGTATGAAATATCAGCGCTTCTAAATATCCAATTTCCCTGTTGTCCATAACTGTATGAGATATATAAATTTTCAGGCATTGTATAACCATATAGAACACCTGGAGTTAAATCTGCACATATACATAGAAAATATAAATTTGTATGTAAAGTGCTATCCACACAAACTGCAGTTTCTCCAAAGTCTGTGGAATGGTAAATACCTTCTCCGGTAGCGGTGGGACCTATAAAATATATTTCTCCAATATCAGGTCCTCTGGTAATGCGGTAGTCGGCAAAAGTAATGGTATTTATAAATAATCCAATTAATAAAAGTAAAATAATCTTTCTCCCCGATACCTGCCCGCCGCTTTGCCTGTCCACCGAACAAGTTCTTTGGAAGGCGGGCTTTGGTAGGCGGGAATCGGGATTAAAACTTCGTTTAAACATCTTATTATCCTTTTTTGTTTACAATTTAAAATTAACCTTCATTTGAATGTCAAATAAAATTTTATTCATCCCAATTATCAAACGCTTTCACATTCTGGAATAGCAACTAAATAGGAAATAACTGGTACCTCAGGGAAGCCTGTTGAATCCATCTTAGTATGTTCGGGAATATAAACCCGGTTATAGTTATCAATATTTTTGAACCTTGTTATTTATTCGTAATTTGTGCATTCTGGAATTTAATTGATGGAAACCCATCTGCATATTTGGGAGATATTTCTGAAGTAGACATAAAGAGTCGAAAAAAACACTTATTGATTATTACTGAAAATTCCGATAAACAAGGAATTGCTATAAATAAAATTATTTCGGCAATAAAGGAACTTGATAGGAAGGTAAATTCCGGTGAGTTTCATTATACGATATTAGAGCGTGATAAAGCACATTGCAATTCCTGTGAGTTTAGAAGGATTTGCAGGTATGATGAAGAGAAGGTAGGATTATTGAAAAATATGAAAGTATAAATTACAAATAAAATATTCACAATTTTTATAGATTATTTAATATAGAATAGCACTACTATTTATCTTTCACCTTAATTGGCTACAAAAATTTTTAAAATTTTTTTAATTTTTTTCACAAATTTCTTGACACCTCATATTACCTGATTTTTTAAACATTTGATTCAATTAACTTTTTAATTTCATACATTCAATAAAAAATTTCCGTAGGAGAATTATATCAAAAATTTACAAATTTTAAAATAATTCATTTAATAAAATTTATTATTATGAATAACGACCAAAAACCATATCAAATATTACTCCATTTAGGTTCTATTATTAACAAACAACTACCCGAAAAACACAACTATCAGGAATCAAAGAAAAATCATACATTAGATTTTAATTCAGAAAAATACAAAAGATTAATAACAAGATTTAATAATCTCAAACAATTTAAAAATCTTCAACTAACAAATGAAGATACTTTGATTATCGCTTTTGCCTGGTATAAATATATAGTTGATAGAGAGTTTCAAATTGACCCTCTTAAACTTTTGGAAGCAATATATCCAAATCCTTCTGAAAGAATAAAACAGCTGGATCGTATAATTAAACTTTTAAAACATAATATATTATATACAAAGAAAAAGGAAGTTAAATTCCAAAGAAAGAGGAAAAGTGATGGTGCATCCCATATAAACTTTCAAAAGTTTTATTTACTCGAAAATGATGTATCTATTCATTACTCATTTTCCAGACAGATATTAGGAGAAAATATTGAAGTAAATAATGATATAGATAAACCTTATCAATCAAATAAAGAATTTCTTTCAGATTGGTTTACCTATATTGATAAACTCTATAGATTCAGTTTATGGGACTTTTCAATAAGAAAAACAAATTCTGCTCTTGATGAAATGCCGGCAAATGAAATGTTAGAAGCAATACAATGGAAAGAACGGATAGAACAAAGGCTAAATAGGACTAATATAACATTCCCGTTAATGGATATAGTATCTGAATATAAATTAGATGAAAATGAATCAATTATACTTATGTTTCTTGTTAAAGAAGATATGGAAGGAAATGATGGTGCAGATGTTGATGATGTTCTAAAACTCATAAGCTGTGACCAACAGGAGATGTATCGCAATAGAGAATATGTTTCAATTGACTCAAAACTTGTAAAAAATTGTATTATTGAGATTTCGGAAAATGTTTTTTTCAGAACCAAAAGCAGTGATATACGAATTTCTTCAGACATTACCAGAAGAATAATTATGAAAACCCCTGTTAATGACGATGAAAAATTATTTCAAATTTTAAAAGGAAATAATTTCTATACTTTATTTGAACCTGCTCAAACATTAAATGATTTAATCTTACCAACTGAAATGAAAAACACAATAAGAACATCTCTAAACCAGTATATCAGTAATGTTTATAATGTGCTTTCTCAATGGGGGCTTTATGAAGCAGGAATGCATGAAGTTGGAAAGACTGATAAGAAAATTGAACCCGGAATGCTAATGTTATTCTATGGACCTCCCGGAACAGGCAAAACTTTTGCTGCAGGAGCTATTGCAAACTATTTGGGCAAAAAATTACTTGTTACCGATATGAGTCGTATTCAATCAAAATGGGTTGGTGATAGTGAAAAGAATATTCAACGAATGTTTTCATTATTTGAAAGGATTGTAAGAAGGACAGATAATCCTCCTGTGCTACTGCTGAATGAAGCTGACCAATTTCTAAATAAAAGGTTAAATAATACCAATACATCCGTAGATATTATGTTTAATACACTTCAAAATCTTTTCCTAACAGCATTTGAAAGATTACGAGGAATTTTGATTGCTACAACCAACCTAAGAGAAAATATTGATACAGCCTTTAGTCGCAGATTTCACTTGAAACTTGAGTTTCCTTTTCCTGATTTTGAGGAAAGAATTAAATTGTGGAAATTACATATAACAAAATCAATTCCGATTTCTAATGATATAGATATTCCGGTTCTGGCTAATTCTTATCAACTTACAGGAGGACAGATAAAGATTATTGTAAAAAATGCTTGCATTGAAGCAGCATCAAGAGAAGGTGAAGGAAGAAAGTTGAAACAAAAGGACTTAATAAAATATTGTGATATTGAAGTTGAATCTTCCTTTTGTATGAAAAAGAATCCTATTGGTTTTATAAGGAAAATAAAAAATACATAATAAGTTCTGGAAAATAGGATTTTTTGACCTCACCTCAATCCTCTCCTAAAAGGAGAGGAAGTATAGTTCTCCTTCTCCTTGTAGGAGAAGGGGTTAGGGGTTGAGGTTACGAAAGCAATTTCTGTAAAATTAATTGAAAAAACTCAAAATTATCTATTTTACAGAACTCCTGAAAAATACATAATAAGAGAAGGAAAACTAATGGCAAAATTTATTGACAATAGTGGTGAAACAATTGAAGAAGCAATTATAATTTTAGCTAAAGATGAACACTAAAAGGAGTAAACTCTGAATATGAATATCTTGAAAAAAGTATGGAAAGCAACCAAATAATTTGATATTACTAATTTTTGTGAAAATTAAGAATTTTATTTTAATTGATTAAATATCCAAAAGATTGACAATAGATCCGAGATGTTAGGTAATTAGTTTTAATAAATCATCAAGATGACATATAAAAAAATATTTTGTTAAAAATATGTGCACAAAACAAAAAAAATTATGGAGGATATAATGAAAGACCAAAAAAAAATCAAAAATTTATGTAGGATTCCTGGTATTGAAGAGAAAAATGCAAAATTGTTAATTGATGCAGGTATTAATTCTATAGATGAGTTAGGGCTTGAATTAAACAAAAAAGATTTTGATAAAAAGAAATTTCATAGCAGACTACTTGCAGTTAAAAAAGATTATAATCATGATAGTTGTCCTAGTATAAAGTCTATAATGAAATGGCGAAAAAGTATAAATGAAGAAGAACATCTTTATACTATAGCTAAAGAACGTTATAATTCACTAATGGAAAGAAGTTTTGACAAAGCACTTAGGATTTATTTATATAAATTTAAACTTCCAGTTGATTGGTATCATACTAATATTAAAGAAGAATATAAACTTATTTGTGATGATTTTAGTAAAAATTTAAAAGAAAATGAGTTAAATTTATTTCCTGATGAATATAAGAAAGATTATGAAGATATGAAAAAAATAAGAAAACGAAACGAGTATTTTGATATCTGGTCAGGAAATAATAAAAAAATTAAAGCAGAAAAAAATATAAGCTCAGACATCATAAACAATAATAAAGAAATTGTAAAAAAGATGAAAATCAAATTTAAAAATTACTTTGAAAACGAACTGATTTTTGATGAATTTAAAAAGGAAATATTCTTTAAAGATAACGAGAAAGATAAAAGAATATGTTATTACTGCGGAATCAGTGAAGCACAAATTAAAAAGCTAACAGATAAATCAAAAATAAAAACAAAAAGATTTTATTCACGTGGTAAAACTATGGAAATAGACCAATTGGACCCAGAAGGTGGTTACAATAAAGATAACATTGTTTTAGCCTGTTACTGGTGTAACAATGCAAAATCGGATGAATTTAATAAAAAAGAATTTAAACCAATTGCTAATGGAATTAGAGAAACTTGGAATAAAAGGCTGAAATTAATAGGTGAAAAAGAGATAAAAAAGAAAATTTACAGAAAAAATAATAGGAGCATAAAATGAAAGAATCACCATTTTTAAAAACTTTTCTTGGAATTGCCAAAGAACAATTTGGAGATGAAAGAGTTAGTAATAAAGCTAACTTATTTTATCAGATAACATTAAATGAAAACTGTAAACCTACAGTTGATTTTGAAGATCCCAAAAGAGGTAATTCCGCATTTCAAACAGATCTTTGCATTTTTCATGAAAAAGACACAAATCGACCTATGGTTGTAATTGAATTCAAAACGAAAATAACAACTCACGATATTTTAACATATTCAAATAAAGCCGGAAAACATAAGAAGATTTATCCCGCTCTGCGTTATGGATTATTGGTAAGTGATATGAGTTCAATTCCCAAACGATTCTTTCTACATAATGAAAATCTGGATTTCTTTTACTGTGCAAAAGATTTTAAAGATAATAACGAAAAAATGAGAAGTTTTGTAAAAGTTTTGATTAATAGAGAAATTAATGAATCTAAGAAATTAGAAAAAGTACATTTTGAAAATAAGAAATATGATACATTCAGTACTAAAATGGAGTTAAAATATGGAAGAGATTTCAATAGATAAAATTATTACTGATGAAAAAAAGATAAAATCTAATTCAGAAGAATTAAAAAAAGATTATCATTTAAGTTATAAAGAGTTTATAAAGTATTTTTCAAACCTAAAAAAAATAACAAAGCATAATTACATAATTGGAATAAATTTTACTTATGGCTGGATGCCTACAATTTTCCATTTCAAAAATTGTGTTTCAAAAAATAAGATAGATGAAATCGTTAAAATACTTAATAATGTAAAAGACGGAATAACTATATCAAAACAAGATATTGAATACTTAGTTAAAGTTAATAATAATTCTTTAGTTGGTACATCAAAATTACTACATTTTATTAATCCAAATAATTACATAATTTTGGATAGCAGAGTATATTATTATGTTAACAATGGGAAGGTAAATTATTATCAGTTAAATAAAGTTGAGAATTATCTACAATTCCTTAATAATTGTAAACAAATAATAAACGATAATAGATTTAAAGAAGTATATGAATCTATGATTAAGAAGGTTGGCTATAAAATTTCTTCATATCGTGCATTAGAATTAATTATGTTTATTAATTCAAAACTAAATAAATAATAAGGCAGCCATGAAGATAAAAAAAATATGCCAAGACCTTTTAGAAATGGCTAAAAATATCTATTCTGAACTTGGAGGAGGATTTAACGAAACTGTAAATCAAAATGCTCTGGCAATAGAATTAAGGGAAAATAAAATTAATTATCTCAAAGAGGTAAATATTGAAATTTTCTATAAAGGTAATTCAATTGGAACTGACCGTCCCGATTTCGTTTTATTGGCTTCAAAAAAGAAAGATTGGAATTTAACAGAACCAATTGTTCTTGAAACGAAGGTTTCTTCAAAACTTACTAATGACAATCGGCAGCAGTTGAAGAGTTATCTAAAATCATTTCCTCATAATAAAAATTCTTTACTAAAAAGCATTAATAAGGGAATACTTTTAAATTTCTTAAAAACTGAAGATTTTAAGAATAAAGATGAAGAAAGTGAGAAACCAAAAATTGAAATAGAATTTTGGAGTTATGTCAGGGATAGTAATGAAATGGAGATAAAATTCAAATTACCAAATTCTGATGATTAGAATATTTTTTTAAAATGTAATAAAATATTTATTTCGATTAACTTAATACACCTTTACAAATATCTCTCCGAGCAAGTTATCTTACAAGCGGGAACTTGCATTAAGTATAGTGACCCCTACGATTTTTCCTTTTTCATATCTAACAATTATATCATCGTCAGTAAGTTCAGAATCATCAGCATGGCTTGGCTTTTTGAAGTTAATATACAAAACATCAGCTCCTTTATCGTATGTTGTCCAAATCCTTGAATATGGTATATTTAAAACCTGTGGTACAAAGCTCAATATATTTTTTACCTTTATTTCTTCCATATTATCTTCCTTCTTTCAAGTTGTTTTTTTCGTCTTGTTAAAAATGCAGTAATAACAAATCCATCTTCCTTATTTAACTCACGATATATAACAACTAAATACTTTCCGTTTTCAATTTCTCTTAATGCTATACATTCTCCTGCGTTACCTTCATATATTATCTCAGGCTCCTCCACTGTTTCAAGAACATCAAAATAATATCCTGCCATCTCTGAATGCTCTTCAGTAATATGGAACCATCTTTCCTCGGTTAATCTTATAGGTATATTTTTTATTGATTTTACAACTTCCATACTTTATCCATTTTATATTAATACACCTTCACAAATATCTCTTTTCTCAAATCCTGAAGCCATTTTTCAAGAGCATTTTGTCGTTTCTGCTCTAATGCTAGATTTTCTATCTGCTGAGAAATCTCATCATATTCATAAGGTCTTGGTTCAACATATCCAAAATTTTTGAAAATATAATAACCACCATCAATTTCAACAACTTCTGAATATTCATTCTCTTTTAGGGCTTTTATCACATCTCCAAAAGAAGGTATCTTTTCTAACTGACTAACTGGATATTCCTGAATGATTTTAAATTTTTTCCCAACCCCTGTGGTATCTGAATATTGTTCTGCAAGTTTGATAAAATCAGCACCATTTTTCAGCTTTTTATAAATATCATTAATTTTCTGTTTTGCTTCTATCGTATCCTGCTTAGTTGCTTCCGCTCTAATCAAAATATGATGAGCATGCACTTCACCATCCCGTTTGTCATCAACACGAATTAGGTGGTAGCCGAATTCAGTTTCTACTGGGTCATTAATCTCCCCGATACTTAAAGAAAATGCTGACTCTTCAAAAGGTTTAACCATATCTCCGCGAGCAAAGTATCCCAAATCTCCTCCATTATCAGCAGTGGGACATTCGGAATATTTTTTTGCCAGCTCTTCAAAATCACCGTTCATATCTAACTGTGATTTAATATCTTGAATCTTTTTTAATGCTTCGTCTAAACCCTTCTGGCTTACCTTTGGTTTGATAATAATCTGACCAATTTTTACCATTTCTGGACGAAGAGGAAGACTATCAATATGTGTCTGATAAAAATTTCTTTTTTCATATTCTGAAATAGAGATTTTAGAGTAAACCGCTTGATTTAAAATTGTTTCTTTTACAATCTGTTTAGAAATCTCTTCTCTATATTGTTCCTTTAGTTTTTCCAATGTCAAACCTTCATTTTGTAAAGCTAAAAAGAACTGTTCGGGTGAACTAAATTGTGCCTGAAGGTTATTAATAACCTGTTCTAATCGCATCTTAATTTCTGCATCTTGAGCAACGATTCCTTCTTGTTTTGCCTTTTCTAAAATCAGCTTTTCGCCAATTAGCATTTGCAGGACATCATCTTCCGTTATGTTAGAAGGTTGTTGAGATGCGGACATCCATTGCTCATAGAATCCTTTCACCTCTGATTTGAGAATAGTCTCATTTCCTACAACTGCGGCAATCTCATCCACTTCTTCGGCTAATAAAGTGGTGCATAAAAGCACTATTAAAAGTGCAATATAGATTTTTTTCATCTTTCTCCTTTTAGTTTGGTTGAACTGGTTAAACTGGTTGAACTGGTTGAATTTGTTGAACTGTTTCAACTGATTTTTAACCGATTCAACTGATTTAACCGATTCAACTAGTTGAACCTGGTTTACTATTCATACAATTCTTAATATAATTAATGTATGCATTAAGTTGTTTTACAAAAGGGATTAAAAAATTTTCAATATTATCTTTTTCTTTCCCAATTATTAAATTTCTTGTATATGCTTTTCTTAACCAATCTTTTGTTTCTTCAAATGATCCCCTTGAGTAATAGCAAAATTTAAGATTTTCCTTATAATGAAACCGTCCATATCCCTCTGCAATATTTGCTGAGATTGAATCTGCTGCTTGTACTAACTGAATTCCAACTGTTCTTTTAGAAAAACTGTCCCATCCTTTGCATATTTCCCATATAAGATTGGAAAAGTTTAATGCTTCTACATATACTTTCAAATCTCGTATGTCTTCCATAATACCTCCGATCTGGTTGAAATAGTTGAACTGACTGATTCAACTGATTCAACCGATTTAACTGATTCAACCGATTCAACCGATTCAACTAAAATATCTTTGCTTTATACTTTATTTTTAGACTATCTAAGGCATTATCCAAAAAAGTCTTTCTTTTATTTTCAATTAATATAGTTTTCAATGAATCTTTAATGTTTTGAAATGGAAAGGGAACATTCTTTTTTTCTATATCTAACAATTGAACAATATTTAATTCTCCCTTATCCTTGATAATCCGAATATTCCATTTTTCCATACCCGAAAGGAAATTCCAAAATTTTTCATTGATATCTTCTTTCCCTACAAACCTTACAACATAATCTTTGCCAAGATTCTTCGCTACAGTATAGAATGCCTCACCGCCGTTAAATAATTTTATTGCAGAATCAGCAATAGTCCAGCTTTCTACAATAAATTTTTGAATTTTAAATATAGTAATCGGTTCAATAAACTGAGCTCTATTCAGATTGTAATATGTGAAGATTTCATCATCATTAACATGAATTTTATCTAACTCATCAGATAAGATTTTATTTGCCAGAATAGTCTTTTTGCTGTATTTGATATTAAATTTTACATTAACTTCTTTATCTAATCCTCTTTTTTCGGCTTCATGAGAGAGAAGAGTAATCTCAATCCAATCTTTTATAATCTCATTCTTTTCATCAAGAGATGTATTTTGCCACTCCTGTTCAGTAAAAAGCGAACGAAATTCATCTTCATACAACTTTTCTCCACTCACCTCTGCAACGATTTTACCTTCTCTTTTACTACATTGGATACAAAGACTAACAAAAATAACTAAAAATAGTAATGCTAAAACTTTATAGATATTTTTCATATTTCACAACCTCTATATTATAATCTTGCCTTACTTTTTCTATCCACTTATCTTGTTTTTCTCGCCTTAATTTCATATTTATTTCGTTACGCATCCTGGGTAGAGATTTCAATTTTCCATCTTGGTAAAATTCGTCCTGATTACTTTGATAATAATTCTGAATTTCCTCATCTGAGACCTCAATTTCCTGGCTAATCACATCTTTGTATATCTCACCAAGAACAAAATCTTCCCATTTACTTTCAAACTCCTGCTCTTGAGCCTTCCACTGACTTATAAATGTTGATGTAGTGTCAGAATGTTCTTCAATTGCAATATTGTTCAGGAATTCTTGTAGAGCAATTTGTTTTATAATCTCTTTGGTGCTTACAAATTCCATCTTATCCCTCTGTTCTTTTGTTAAGAAGTTATCAAGATACTTTTTAACAACATTATATTTTAATTTATAATCACCATAAGTTGCAATTAAAATATCAGATTCGGTTGATGGTTTATCTTCTGAAAGTACTTCCTTTAGATTTTTGTCATAAATGGTAATTCCTGACTTAACTTTATCAAGATAATCTGTTAGGAATGCACCCCCTTTTTGGCCTCTAACCTCATTTTCAATATCTTTTTTTATCTCCTCAAATTCTGAGTCCTCATATCTTTTTATAATATAATATCCATAAGACGATGCAATTGGTTTTGTGTATTCTCCAATTGAAAGGTCTATTGACTCGTTAGGAAACATTCGTCTTAAAGTCTCGGATTTCACAATTTCAGGTTCATTATTTGCGCCTCTATAAATCTTATCAACGAATTTGTTTCTCACATTTTCAAACTCAGCACCGGATTTCAACTTATCATACGCTTTATATATCTTTTTCATTGCTTTTGTAGAATCCTCATCTTTTATCGGAATAAAGATAGTATTTATTTTCACAAGGGGATGTTCATGGATATATTTTTCATAATCTTCATCAGAAATTTGGACATTGCGTTTTGATTTTTCCTCAAGCACTGTTTTTAATAGTAATTCAGTTTTTGCCATACTCTTTTGCCAGTTAAAATTTTCTCTTATTTCTGGATTTTCAAAGAAGTTATTTTTCTCTGCATAGACTTTTAGTATTTCTTTATTAATTAATTCTTGTAGTAAAAGCCTTTTATCATTCTTTGACAAATCAGAACCATATTTTTCTGCCTCGGCTTGAAGGTCTGAAATATATATGCCCTCATCATTAACCATTGCTAAAATTTTATTAGAATCAGTTTTCATAAAATTATTTCTAATAATTAGAAATGCACAAATCACTACTAATACTACAGTAAAAATTTTGGTAGATTTTTTCATTTTCATCTAATTGCTCCTAAATCACAACAAAAAACCTTATGAAAGTTTTAAGTTTATGTGAAGAAATAATTATTCTCCTATAATTTTTATAATTTTAATACAAACATCAAAATTTGAATTGAGTCTGTCAATTTTATTATCCAAAGAATGCTTGAGATATGGAATATTCACTATAATAGAAAATCCCTTTATCTGTTTGAAATGGACAGCAAACTCAATTGATTTCATAATCTTTTCAATTTTACTTTTTGAAACCATTGGCTGAAACGGCTCAATAACAACCTTTCTTTTTCCAATAAAGACAGATTTTATTCTGTTTCTTTCTGCCAAAAAACTTACCAGGTAATACTTAAAAACATACTCCGTAACCTGTGGTAATTTCCCAAATCTGTCAACCATTTCATTTTGAAGATTATAGAATTCCTTTTCATTTTCTAAATTGTTAAGTCTGCGATAGAAAACCAAACGAGCTGTTTCATCAGTAATATATTTTTGGGGAAAAAAGAAAGGGATTTCGCACTGGACTTTTGATTTTCTTCTCTCTATTTTAAAAATATCTCTGTCCTCGCCACTTTTGATTTTTTCAATAGCACTTTTTAGAATCTGATTGTAGAAACTTATACCAATAGTATTCATCAGTCCGTGCTGTTTTACGCCAAGCAGATTGCCAGCACCTCGTATCTCAAGGTCACGCATTGCAATATTAAGTCCAGAGCCAAGAGCTTCATTCTGCTCAATAGTATTTAACCTTTCTTTAGCTGTATCAGTAATCTTGCCGGGCACGATTAAATAAGCATAAGCCTGGCGGTCAGAACGACCAACTCGTCCCCGCAGTTGATAAAGCTGCGCCAATCCGCATTTATCAGCACGATTGATTATAATTGTATTAACATTTGGAATATCAATTCCAGATTCAATTATTGTGGTACATATGAGAACATCAAATTTATTATGATAGAAGTCCAGCATAACTCTTTCCAGTTCTCTTTCTGGCATTTGAGCATGTGCAACGGCAAAAGAGATATCAGGCATCTGCTTTGCCAGTTTCTCTCGCACTATATAGATGGTTTCAACCCTATTATGCAGAAAGTAAACCTGTCCCTGCCTGTCAATCTCTCTCTTTATTGCTAATTCAACTATGTCGTCTCTGCCCGAGGCGGATCCGCCTTTGGCGGAATTATATGGTAGAATAGCTGTACGAATCGGTAAGCGATTTTCCGGTGGGATATTCATAATTGTCATATCTTTAACACCTGAAAGAGTCATATTAAGGGTTCGCGGAATAGGAGTTGCAGAAAGAACAAGAATATCTGCGGATGTCTTTAACGCTTTCAGTTTCTCTTTGTGCTTCACTCCAAATCTTTGCTCCTCATCAATGATAATCAAACCCAAATCTTTAAATTTTACATCATCAGAAAGCAATCTGTGCGTGCCGATTACAATATCAACCTCGCCAAATTGCAGACCGTCTATGATTCGCTTCTGATTTTTGGGTGTGATAAATCTACTAAGCATCTCAACTCTTATCGGATAATCCTTCAGTCTTTCTGAGAATGTGAGATAATGCTGTTCTGTAAGAATGGTCGTTGGAGCAAGAAAGGCAACCTGTTTGCTGTCCATAACAGATTTGAAAGCAGCACGGATTGCCACTTCTGTTTTTCCAAATCCAACATCACCACAAATCAATCGTTCCATTGGGATTGCAGATTCCATATCATCTTTGATATCTTCGGTAGCTTTTATCTGGTCAGCCGTATCCTCATAGATAAATGATGATTCCAGCTCCTTTTGCCATTCTGAATCCGGGGAGAATGCAAAACCTTTTACGAGTGTTCTTTGTGCATAAAGATATACAAGGTCAGCAGCAATTCTTTCTATTTCTTTCCTTACATTTCTTTTAACTCTTTCCCACTTTCTTCCACCAATTCTATAAATCTCTGGCGTAACGCCCTCCTGAGCCACAAATTTAGAAATAAGATTCAATTGCTCTGTTGGTACATAAATTTTGTCCGCATCTGCATACTGAATGGCAAGACAATCCATCTCACTGCCCTTTATTCTTAACTTTTCTAATCCTTGATAAATCCCAATGCCGTAATCTATATGCGCCACATAATCGCCGTTTTGCAAACTTTCATAATCTACTAGAGCCTCTGCACGACTAAAGTGGGCAATCCTTCTTTTTTGTCTGTAACGATTAAAAATTTCATGGTCTGTGAAAATTGCAAGACGAGCATCGTCAAAAATAAAACCATTTTGAAAGACACCCATCTGCCCTCCAGAGGAGTCAAAACGATTCGCCTTTGGCGGGGAGCCCTGGAAAAATCTTACTTTATCCTGAAATTCTGGCAGCATCTCTTGAAGCCTATTGCTTTGACTTTTATTATCAGATTGGATGAAAATGGTATAACCCTTTTGCAAAAGAGAGTCTATTTCAGTATTTAAAAGAGTAAAGTTGCTATTAAAATTTACCCCGTTAGATAGCATCCCATCGGAAGGTGGGTATCTAACAGGACAAGAGCATCTAACGAGGTGAATCTGGGATTTGAATGGAATATAAAATGAATATTCTGAAAGATGATAATTACTATGATTAAAATAGAATATAGAAAAATTTTCAAGATTCAAATTATTAAATTTTGAAAACAGCTTATATGGTTTAACAACAATATTTTCTAAAATAGTAATAATCTTATCTTTGTAATTTTTCTTTACTTCATCAAAAAGTAATTCTTCAATATTTGAAAAATTTTGAAATTCATCAAATACCAAAAATGTATTTTCTGAATTAAAATACTCAGAGAAGGTGGCAGTTCTATCTAAAAGTATCGCAAAATCTTGCTCAATTCCATCATAAAAGCCTTTTGAAGTGATTCTATTAACGAGACTTTTATCTAACGACTTTGAAATATGATTAAGTGAAAGCTCGCGCATTGGTTGAATTAAAATCTTTTCATCCGCCAGCTGGCGGATTGAGCATTGAGTTTTAACAGAGAATTCTCTAATTGAAACAATCTCATCGCCAAAGAATTCAAGTCTGAAAGGATTTTCAAATTGTGGCGAGAATATATCTAAAATTCCACCTCGCTTGCTTATCTCTCCTATTTGCGAAACCTGACTCGTATGATTGTATCCGCAAGCAATTAAATCTGAAACAAGCCTTTCTAAATCATATTCCTTTCCTTTTGATAGAGAAATAATATTCGTTTTGTAATACTCAGGATGATTAATATTACGAAGAAGTTCTTTAATAGAAACAATAAAAATTCCTCCCGATTCACCCAGGACAGCTTTGCTCAGGGTATTGCTTCGCTCAATCTGGCAACTCAATCTTGGTGAGAATTCTTCATAAGGCAGAAGTTCATACTCTGGTAGATAATGAACATTATCATTTCCGAGCAAAATTCTTAGGTCATCACAAGTGTTTCTTGCTATTACATCATTAGTGGTAACGAACAGCACATTTTTCTTTGTAGTATGAAAAAGATGAGCAAGTAAGAGAGATTTTGCTGAAGCATTTAAACCGAAAACCTGCTTTGGTTCTCTTGTCTCAACAAAATGATTGAACTGAATTATTAAGTCAGATTTTGCTAAAAATGGTTTTACGGTTTTGTAGAACATAAGTTATCAATCAAGAGGACTTTTAACACCCAGACCGCCTTTGTGTAGGACATGAGTGTAAATCATAGTAGTTCTAATGTCTTTATGACCCAGTAGTTCCTGTATCGTACGAATGTCGTAACCATTTTCTAACAAATGAGTAGCGAAACTATGTCTCAATGTATGACATCCTGCTTCTTTATTTATTCCTGCTTTTCTTACTGCCTGTTTAACTGCTCGTTGTACAGCACTTTCGTGGAGGTGATGACGATACTCTTTTCGCTTTTTTTTGTCAAAAACTCTGCGGTTTGCTGGAAAAACATATTGCCAATTGAACTGCTTCTCAGCATTTATATATTTTTTTGCAATTGCATTAGGTAGATATACATATCCAGCACTTTCTTCTAAATCCTCCTGATGTAGTATTTTTCTTTTTTGTATTTGCCTTTTCAAAGGTTTTATTAGTTTTTCTGGAAGCATAGTTCTTCTATCTTTTGCACCTTTTGCATTCCTTATAAGAATTTGTTTATATGCAAAATCTATATCTTTGACTCTAAGGCGGAGTGCTTCCATCAATCTCAATCCAGAGCCATAAAGCAAGTTTCCAATGAGCCAATAAACCCCTTTCAGGTTGGAAAGTACTTTTACAACTTCTTCTTTACTCAAAACAACCGGGATTCTTTCAGGCATTTTTGCCCTAACAAAATTTTCTATTTGCAAATCACCTCTATGTAAAATTTCCTTATAGAGAAATATCAGACCATTTAAGGCTTGATTTTGAGTAGAAGCTGAGACACTTTCAATATTAGCAAGATATGAAAGGAATTCGGTAATCTCTTTTTCTCCCATCTCTTTGGGATGTTTCTTATTATGAAAGAAATAGAATTTCTTCATCCAGTAGGTATAGGATTTTTCTGTGCGAATACTATAATGTTTCATTTTCATAAGTTCGCTTACCTGTTCTAATAACTTTTTATTATTCATATAACCTCTCTTATATTGAATATACTGCAATTAACATTAATATATTTATATCCTGCAGGATACTAGCATATTGATTATTTCGTTAATTCTATTGCAAGTTTTTTAGAAAAAATTTGACAAGTATTTTTTGAAATTTCTATTTTGTTTATGAATTATGAAGCATTTTAAAAAGTTAATGTCTTAGATAGGTGTTTGTTATTAGAGTACAAACTTAAAAGATAGTGTATTATTTGCTGATTGTTTCAGTCTAATATATGTTATATTTCTGAGAATAATCGCAGCTAATAGGGGTTCTTATGTTTACATGGGAAAATACATGGAAAGATCTTGAGGACAACAGTGTTACTGTGGCAGTTGTTCCAATGGGTTCGACAGAACAACATGGAACCAACTTGCCTTTGTGCTCAGATTCTATTTCTGTAGAAAAGGTCGCGGCTGAAATAGCAAAGGAACTTGGAGCATATCTTGTGCCGGTGATTCCCATTGGAGAATCTAAAGGTTTTCTTGGATTTCGGGGTACTATATCCTTATCACCGGATACAATGAAATCTGTCATTGCTGATATCGCAGATTCACTGGTTATAACTGGTTTCAAGGTGATTATTTTTCTTTCAATTCATGGTGGAAATTCTGTCCTTTGGTCAGGGTATCTTGACACATTGGAAGAAAAATACAACGGAATAAGAATATTTGATGCCGGTCTAGATCCAGCATGGGATCAAGCAAGCAAAGTCTCAGGATTGCCGGATGCAATACATGCGGATGAATGTGAAGCTTCAATGATAGCTTCAATTCGACCAGACTTGGTTGGACAAAATCCTATCGACTGTCTTACACCAAAAGGTGGATACCCCAAAGGCAAAGAATTTCGCGAGGTATATCCTTCTGGTTCAATTGGTGAGCCTTCAAAAGCCTCAAAGAGTAAGGGCGATCAATTCTGGAAGACTTTCATACAGCTTGCGATAGAAGGTGTGAAAAAACGTATTAATGAGTAAGCTAAAATATAACCAATTAATGAAGGTAGGAAATATAACATCGCGCTGCTCACACTTATCGTTAGACGCCGTATTTATCTCAAAAAAAGTTAAAATATAATAATGAAAATGATTGAATTGAAAAAAGAGGATTACAAGAATGTAAAGCTTCATTATCGCTATTTCTGTGATAAATACTATAAGGTAATTTATTCCCAAACCAAAGATGGTTGGAACATTCGATTTAAACTAACTCAAGCTGAAAAAAAGATTATAAAGAATTATGAAGAACCCTTACTTGAGGATTGGATGGAAGAAGAAAGTGAAGGAGGTTGTCAAATATTCGGAATTGAAGATAATGGCAATATTGTTGGCTGGCTTACAATTGGAAAGGAAAGTTGGAGTGATAGACTAAGGATATACGAGTTGCTTGTTCTTGAAGATTATAGAAACAAAGGTTATGGAAAATTACTTGTTCAAAAAACAAAAGAAGTTGCTAAAGAAAAAAGATGCTATTGTGTGATTTTAGAAACACAGACCAACAATTACAATGCTATTGGATTTTATAAAAATTGTGGTTTTAAATTATTTGGATGTGACTTAAACTGTTATCAATATAATGACATTGAACTTAACGAGGTTAGGATTGATATGGTTTGTTATTTGAAAAATTGATAGATACAGCGTCTAACACTCGCTTCACCCTGTTAAATAGGAAGAAATTTAACCCCGGTGAAATAACAAATAAAAAAGATTTCATGGGACAGGCGGGGTGAACCTGAGCCCGTGAAATAGCGGCTGTTTTTGGGGGTTTAGGCCGCAAGTTTGCCTATTTATCGTTATTTTGAGGTCTAATAGAAAAAAAGTGGTTGCTATTTTGATAATAATTCATTGATAATTTTTATTTTTCTATGCTGTTT
>Ga0315541_1002027_pt1 | contig 17565 bp, 25 predicted proteins | sample SalMarSW160190MG_FD_203095 | JGI IMG/M metagenome (GOLD analysis project Ga0315541, IMG submission 203095) | Salt marsh sediment microbial communities from the Plum Island Ecosystem LTER, Massachusetts, United States - Salt Marsh Sediment SW1601-190 ...
ATCAGTAAATGTATAAATAGAAGCAGGTAAAATCTCCACTTCTATGGTTCCTGTTTCAACATATTCTATAACTATTATAGAATTTGGAACTATATTTAAATCTATATCTCCAGTATATAAAAACAGATTTACAAAACTATATATAGAATTTGAAAGTAAAGTTACCAAACTATTACCAATATAACTATATGTTCTTGTATAAGAAGAATTTGGAATAATAGATAAAGTTATATTACCTATATATACTGAAACATCTTGAGGAACAAGTAATGTTTCTGAGTTTGGTACTAATACTAAAGTATTTGTTCCAACATAAATTATTTCTCTAATGTACTCTGATTCTAGAGATAATGTAATAGATATATCTCCACTATAAACATAACCAATAACTTGTTCGTATGTTGAATTTGGTAATAAAGAAACTATAATAGAACCAACTAAACTTTGTTCTTCTTGGTATATAGAAGTTGGTAACAACTGGGCAATTATTGTTTCAACATATACATAATCAATACTATCAATAGAATTTGGTATCAATACAAGTGGTATATTACCAGAATACTCACTTATAAATATATATGTATAATCAGACGTTAAATTTAATGTTATACTTTGGTCAGTTATATAAGACCAAATTTGTAAATAATTTGTTACAGATGTAACGTCTAATGTTATTGTACTCGTACCAGTATAGATAAACTCATAAATTGTTATACTAGTAGGTGTTAGAGAAACTATTACGTCTCCATCATATAAATATAACTGTCCTTCTAATGTTTCTGATAATAAATTTAACTGTACAGTAACATCTCCAATATATTCCCAAATTTGATGATAACTTGTAAGAGATAATAGAGATAATGCGACTGTTATATCTCCAGAATATAAAAATTCAGTAAAATCTACAGCTGCTTCACTAAATACTGCTAAACCTGCTCCCCATTGTGAAAATCCTCCTAAATCCCATCTATCCTGTTGGTCTCCTGTTGTAATTTTATAATCAACTGCCAACGGAGCTTCTCCAATATTAGATACCAAAACAGTTGAATCTGCCCAAGTAGAAGTCATTGAGTTAGCATCAGTCATACCTAACACACCAAGATACAAAGCACCCGTTTCTGCTGTTGTTGCCACTCCCGTTTGAGCTACATTATCAAATCCAGTATGAATTTCAGTACTTGTATCTAATAATGAATTTGATGTCGCAACTCCTGTAAAAGAATGAGCCCATACTTGAGTATCTGTATTTGTATTAACTGTAACAGTTATAGTGAACGTTCCACTTGAACTTACATTTTCAGCATAATACAAAGCAGTTCTTCCATATATCGAACTATGGGTTACACTAAAAGCTGAGCTGTATGAATTTCCTTGATTATCCACCATACTTGTTATTCCAGTTCCAACATTATCCCATTGAGAAATTTCAACAACAACTAAAGAACCGGGAGCTGGTGCGGTTGTAAAAGTTAAGACTATTTCTGTTCCAGTGGTTATTTCAACTGGGCCAACTGATTGATCTAGCGCGATCATTTACAATCTCCTCGCAAATCTTTGTTACTGGATTTAAAAATTTATCACAACAATGTGTATCAAACGTATTTACAAAACCACCACCAAAATATTTAACCACTCCCTGGTGAGCTATACCGGAAAATCCTAAACTCTTTAGGATCGGTTCTGTCTTACAGGTGACTTGAAATCCTGGCGCTCTGTATAGATATTCTTCCGGTAAAAACGGCCTGAGTATATCCAGGGCTTTCTCTATAAGCTCGCCTTGATTATCTCTCTCGCAATCAGGCGGATATAGATGGTCGTACCCATGAACTCCTGTTCCCCTGTTTGTTTCTAGGGCAAGATAAACTATATTATTTTTAACTGTGGCATAACCATTTAAAGAATCATTAGACCTTCGTATGCCAATAACAGAAGTGTTGGTATTAGTAGGATTAGAGACGATTATATTTTTATCTAAGGTTACAAGTTGTCCTATAACTATTGCACTTGCATTTTCATTATAATCATAACCATTCTTATGCTCTATCTGAATACCAGTAAGTGTCACATACCCACCTGAAATAGAGTTCTGTCCAACAGTCTGTATATAATAGTAAGAAGTTGAAAAAACCCCATCATGCCTTGCCGTTCCCGACGTGAATATATTAATATACCTAGTTGCGTCTGTAGTATAATTACTATTTATATTGAGTTCTGTAGTATCAGGAATAGCATAAGCAAAGGTTGCATCCATGTCATCTATGATTAGAGAGGTAGCTGATGTATTCCCAGAGGATGCTCCATTTGGTATGCCTGTCCCAACAAAATAATAAACAAATTCATCCCCGGTCAATAAAGTATCAATTCCGGTTTGACTGAATTGTTCAACGCTGTCTCGCAATAAAGTTATATATCCAGTTGTATCATTTATTTTTGCTCTGATTTCTATTTCATAAGTTACCCCTGTGGTTAAGGCGGTAGAAGACTCTCCGATAAATCCATATGTGGTATGATATATCCCTAACTTTAAATCAGAATTTATATACATTACACAATAAAAATCGTCATTGTTATCAAATAGAACAGCTAAATTCATATGGCTTTCACTATTATCAACAACGAATCCAGAATTTAATTCCAATTTAAACTTAATAACAACCTCATCACTAATTAAACCAGAAAATAAAATAGCGTAATCAGATACTCCTGTATCTATTGTAAATAGCCCAGACTGGCTTCCATTCAAAGGATTTGATGTTTCTAAAGTAACAGTTCCAGCACCACCTTCTTCTACATCGCCAGGGTCAATACCATCTTCAAAATCCATTAACCATCTATTCCATTGGCCGTCTATTTCAACATCCAACCATTGGTCTGCTGTAACAAGGTCTTGTTCATTATCGCTAATACAAGCCGCTAATGACGTATAATCTCCACCTTGTAATTTTACTGTTTTAAGTAACTGAGTAGCCACTGTTTTTATCCACCAATTCTATAGTACTTACAGTTATTTTATCTTTCCCATCCGAAATTCTAGAAATAAGAGAATCCGATATACGTCATCTTCTCTCTTTTAATATGGCTCTAGTTTTAATAGTCCCTTTAATAATTAAAGTATTTCCTTTATCTTCTACAATAACTGGTTCTTCTTTATATCCTTTAGTTTCTCTATCTTTTAATTTTCCATCTATATAATCTTTTTTATCAACTTCTTCTTGATTCTCAAATTCAATTTCCTTACATAAAGGTTCTTGATATTGGAGTGCCTCTTTATAAAGTAAATTCTCACATCTTATAACCATAAAATTAGGTTTTCTTTCAGCTTTACCCCATCGCCACCCCGCCGGTTTTACGCAGACTACATCCCCAATTTGAAAACGACTTTCGTATTCAATCTTTTCTTTAGCCGACATTTCATCTATATCTTTTTTAGAAAGATTATCACCATGGTGAGGCTTTACCCGAATTAATAATTCAGCTTTCCTAAAGCGCCTTTTAGGTATTGAGGTTAGTTCCATTTTGATAATTAGCCCCTTTTCTAAAATTAAGCTACTGTAATTTTTGGTGTAATTTTAATAGAATCGCCATCAGTAACATTATAAGGTCCATCACTAAAAGTCTCTACACATAACAATACACCGCTACCATCAGTAGAAGTTGCGATATAATATCCATAGATATTACCCCAATCTCCTCCAGAAGCAGTAAATGTTTGTTGTGCAAATTGAGCATAATCATCAGTAATGCCCCAAGAACCTCTAGCCAAAGTTTTCATGCTATATCCAGTACCGGAATCATCTGGTACTTCAATATCTGCTAATGTATCAGATTCTCCAGGTTCAGCAGAATTAACATAAAGACCTAAATAAAGATTAGCGTCTACCGCTTGAGTTCCAAAAAGAATATCTGCAACTCTATTTTCTCCTTCATCAACCCATTTAGCCATTTTTATATTCCTCCAATTTATTCATTGTAATTAATTATTTCAATTATTCCCGTATTTTTCTTAAATCTTCCTATAATCTTACTAATCTTTACCGGTAACGGGTCATCCGGTGGTGCAATAACAGATATATCTGGTAATTTATAAGACACATTATCTGGGTCTAAAATAACAGAAGCTATAACAGCAATAAGATTTTGTTCATTTATTTCAGGTTCAGGATAAATTCCATCATCTGCATAAACTTGCCAATCATTATATTTATTTATACTAATATGAGCCAAGGCACCTTTTATAGCGGCCTCAACTTCATTAGTTGAGTAATTATCGTAGTATGTATATGTAATTGTTACGATATCTCCGTAGGTGAGGCTTGATGTTACAGTAACTTGTCCTGTAGTAGAATCGAAAGTATAGGTAACTCCACTATCTTCTTCGTTTACTTCTACAGATGTAACTGATACAACATTAGATTCGGTGAGGGTAAAGACAGAGCTATTATCGTAGTCAAAAGGGTCTCTAATAGTCTTGACTATATCTCCCATCAGATTTCTTACTATCGTCTCTATATTTGTCAGCGTTATTGCCATAATTCGGTCTCCTCATTAATATTTGTTGGCCTCTTCCTTTATGAAAACGAAAACCTTTCTTTCTAAAAGTAGGTATAAATGGAGAGTCCTTATCAATCTTAATAAACAACTCCGAGGTAGTATTCCACAACAATATGGTCAATAAATCATGGGCAATTTTTTCATTGACAGCGCTAAATTTCACATACTTTCTCTTAACTTGTCCGTAATTGGACTTCCATACCAATATTACTCCTTGTACATCTCCTCTTTCTTTTTGGATATAACATAAAGTAGTATCTTTAAGAAGAGTCTTTAAGGATTTCTTATCTCTAATGGGCAATCTCTCATTATTAACTGTAAGATACAGTCCGTCTGAGTTATTTCTAGATAAGTAATCCAAAAAATTTGTTTGTTCTTTTTCTTTTTTGTATAGTTCTATCATTTAGAAACAGTTCTTTTGTAAGAGAGGGCCCTAAATTAATAGAACCCTCCCTGGTTAAACTATATATTATCGGTTATACCTTATTACGTAGCAGAAAAATATGCAATAGCATAAGGATTGGTAACGGCAGCAGCGAACTGTTCATAACCGGTGATACCCACAGCTAAGTATCTCTTAGAAGTGGAAAGAACAGAAACAGGGTTAGGCGACGCAAAGATAATTCTTTGTGGTCTTTCACCATCTTGTTCTTTGATAATACCACCAAGCAACTCGATTTCGTCTAATTGCTTACGAACAAACATAACAGGTTTTCCCATTTCAGTATTTCTAGCAACTAAATAAACATCAGTCGCAGCTAATACGTCGGTGGCAGAACCATCAATCGTTACACTTTCTTTAACACGAATAATTTCTACATTTAAATCAGCTAAAGCGTCCTTTAAGGAATGATACTTGTTGTCAGTCCAATCCCAAAGGTCAATTTGTTTATCAATAGTAGAACCAACTAACAGTACAAAACTATTTCCATAATCTTTAACAGAGTGAAGCATATCAATTAAATGAGAATAATCGAAGTGGTCTTCACTTGAATCAAAACTATCAGAATTAATTCCTAAACCAGTAACCGCAGCCGACAACAGAGCAACTATTTTATAGTTCTCGTAGAAGTTCATAGCACGATTAATAGTTTTAATCTTTCTAGCAATAGTACTCTCTTTAGTACTAGCCAAATCAGTAATCTTCACATAATATTCTGGCGAAGCCAAATCAGTGAAGGACAGAACAGCTGGCGTATCAGGGCTTACATTTTCTTGCGTTACTTCGCCCGTAGCAGTAATCACATATACTTTATCAGTCTCTAACAGAGCGTCGAAATAGTAGTAATAATCCCTAGGTCCAACGGTATCTGTTTCACAAATAGCAGTAACTAAATTAGAGAAACTTTTTCCTTGTCTAGGGTCTCTTGGTTCCCCAAAAATTCTAGACATTTCAAAAGCACTGTAATTTCTTAAAACATGATTGTTATTATCCATTTTTACTTATCTCCTCCTATAGGTTTTTTTTGATTAGTCAACCCAAGCTAATTCAGCAATTTTCTTTTGCTGTTTCAGTGTAGGGTCTTCTTCATCTTTTTTCTTTGAGCCAGCTTCTAATTTCTTTTCAGTTGCCTTTTCAGGGTCCTTCAGCTCGGCGTTCTCTTTCTTCAACTTAGCATTTTCATACTTCAAATCATCCAAAAGGTCTTCATCCTTCATTTCCTTAAAGGTCTCACCAAGTTCATTTCTGCGCTCGGCAATAACTTTAGCTTTTTCTTGTGCGTCTGCAACCTTAGCCGGAATAGAATCTTCTAACTCTTTATATTTCTTATTAGCATCCTCTAAAGACTTCTTAGATTCGTCTAATTGAGTTTTAGTTTCTTCCGAGGCGGTTTTGGCATCCGTTAGTTGTTTTTCTAACTTAGCATATTCCTCTTGTCTGACTTTCAGCGAAGCTTCAAGTTCAGCTACTCTTTTTTCTAATTCCATTTTGTTAATTCCTCCATCATTTGTTTTTTGTTTTTTTTGCCCATTAGTACCAAAATCTACCTCGTTGATACTTAAAATTTCTCTAGATTCTTCTCTAATCTTTCCTAAATCTCTTGTGGTAGGTGTTAGATTAATTTCTACACTGTTTTCCTCTACCCAATCAGTAGCTACTACCTTATTGTTTTTAAAATCAATAACATCAATACCCCAATTACCTATCTTTCCTGTTTTAGGATTTTTAGCTTCCCAAACAAGTCTTAAAATTGTTTCAATGTCATAAATGTAAAATCTTGACTTTTCTAAATCTTTCTCAGAGTTTGTTTCGGTATTATCAATTCCTAAATTCATAACCTTAGCAAATTCTAAGACTCCCGCAGTAGGTTCAGCTGGTTCTTCTTTATCTAACAATGCTCCACCAGCAAAGTGAACATTTGTTAAATTATAACCAGTAGAGTTATTAACTCTATCTCCCCAAGCTTCCATTGAAATATCAACACCCTTACCTTGAGCCATTCTATTCTTAAAATCTTTATATTCTTTAGGGTAATTAGATTTCCAAAATGCCCCATAAGTAATAACTACATCATCTTCTAAATAACCATATAACCAAGTACCTACAGTATAGGCACGTAAGTGGTCAATGTCAATAGCTTTAAATCTTAATGTTTCTAACGCATTTTCAACTTCTTCTTTAGGAAGAGTACATTTATTTCTGTTTTCTTTATCAACTAAAGCATATCTGCCTTTGAAGATAGCAACATCTGGAGTAGGGTAGACAATACCTGATTTTTTAGCAACTTCTATTAATTCAGAATCATCTTTACCGACTTCCAAGAAACGGTACTCTGTACCGAATGTCATATCTTCGAAAAGAATTTTTACTCTGTCCATATTTTTATTCCTCTTCTTCGTTATTATCTATTGTTTTATCTTCGTCAAAAATTGCATTAAATAACTCTTCTGTATCATCATCAAATTCAGAATCAAGTAATTCTTCTATTCTCTCTATTGTGGCTTTAGTTTTTCTTTCTTTTCTAATCCACTTACCGTCTTTTTTCTTAGCAATTTTCTTTACAACGCTCCAAGCGATTTTAAAAGCAGATGTTTCACTTTTACCATCTTTTAACGCTTGATTAACCACTCTCATAAAAACTGATTGTAATTCTGACGACATGTTATTCTTTACAGCATCCGGTAAATCCGAAATCTTTTTATAAGGTGCCATTTCCAGAACAGTTGCTTGACTATATTGTTTCTTCTCAGGTGAGTTTTGTTTGTCTGGAGACAACTCTTTATCGTTAACGTCTTTCTTTTTAACGACTTCTTTCTTTTCTCTAGCCGGAACTAAAGGAGGGTCTTTTTCTGTATTCTGAACAACGTGAGCATACATTAAATCTTCGTCTCCTCTATCTAATTCTTGTTGTCTACGATTTCTTTCAACTTCGTAATCATTTCCAAGAATTTCGGTATAAGTTTGTCTAGAAAGGTCACCACGGTCATATGCACTTCTTAAATGGTCTAAAATTTCATCTGTCAAAAATTGAGTAATAGGACTTCTATGAACTTTTATAATTTGCCCTTTATACTTAACATGACTTGAATTCTTTCTAATTACTACACGCAAAACATCAGCTAAAAGTTGTCCGAAATCGTCCGCACAAGATTCAACTTCTGCAATAAATGCTTTAGGATTAAGAATAGCTTCTCTTCTATCTTTAGTAGTAACAAATTCTACTAATCCTAATCCATTCAAAATTCTTTTTTCTATAGGAGTATATAAAGCGTCTCCTAATGCTTTACTAAAATCTGGTATATAATCTGAAATATCTGTATCAAAGTTAGTTACATAAGAAGGAATACCACGTTCCGTTCTCTGACTATCTATTAAAGAAGTAAATTTATTTTTAATCTCAGTTAAATCTTTTTCATCATAAATAGTATCAGAAGTTCCTTTAAGAGCTAACGATTCTGTACCTTTCTTTATAATTAAAAGATATTCTAATGCTCTACTAGCAATTTTCTGACCACGTGTCGCTAAAATCTTTAAAAATTCTATATTCTCGTAAATTCCTCTTTGTATTAAATAAGGTTCTGGGTATCTAGTAGACCAAGAAGAATAAGGTTTCTGAACAAAATAATACTCATCATCATTATTCTTTAAAAGTTTAACGTCTTTCTCACCTTTACCGGTATTTAAATAATATTTCATATCACCTATAACTACAACATCATCTTTACCGTTATCAACTATAACGTCTTCTCCATCTACAAACCATAATTTATTAGGAACAAAAAAATCATCTTCTTTCTCCCAAAAACTTCTTAATAGACATAAAGAAGAACCTTTTAATCTTTCACGACTATATTCTTTAGATAAAGACTTAACACCTACTGGTATCTGTCCTACTAAAGAAGCATTAATATTATTTAACCAATTATTTAACTTTTCAGTTAAAATTGGATTATTAGTCTCTACTGTATAATTGACTTGAGCCGCTTTCATGGCTAGGTCTAACATTGTATTGGCTAAACCGGATTCGTCATTATGAAGACATTTCTTAACTTTAAGAACTTTGTCTCTATAATTTGAAGGGATAACAATTTCATCCCTAGACAATAAAGAAACTAAATCGAAAACCCAATTTAACATTGGATTGTGTAAAATTCTATTTGATGGATTGGTACCCGCCATTACTAAACTCCCGCTTTACAAAATTTCTTAGTTGATACTGGTTTAATAAGATTAAATAAATTACTCCATTCAGCTATCGCAAAAACTCTAAAAGCCGCAAATAAGTGGTCTTCTTTTTCAGTACATTTATATACCGTTCTGTTTCCCGATTGCATAGCAATAACTGAATTAAATTGAACATCAAATTTATAATCCATCGGTATAATCATTTGTTCACTATATAATAAATCTTTATTTCTCTTTACCGACCACGCAGATACGTATTCTTCCTTTAGAACTTCTTTACCATCTTTATAAACTTGATTTCCGTTCTCATCTTCTTCATAATCAACACCTATTTTTTCATTAAACCCTACCCATACTAAATTCTCTCTTGGTATATCTTTAGATAATCTTCTAAAAATCGCTCGACCTAATTGGTCTGTAGTATCAAGACCTACAAAATTAGCCTTAATAGTTCTTGCAACCCACAACATTAATTTATATTGTTGTTCATCTGTAAGATTATAAGCAGTAATATTGTAAGAATATCTATACTTATCTTTAATCTTGAAGATTATAATAATTTCTGTAGCAGCCGTTTCTCCAACGTCTGAACATTCGTATGTTACTTCTGCATTTGGAGGTCTGTCAATAATTATGAAATTTTTGAAATCATCAAAATTATCCTTAGTTACCTCAAAATGTTTAATCGCTTTATCTTCTAGATAACATTTTCTAACTCTAGTCATATCAAAAACAGAAATACCATCTTCTACTATATGACCTTTAACGTAAATTCTATATGTTATACTTTCTTCTCCACCATGTTCTCTAATAGCGTCCTGTTTTTTAGTGTCATTCCAATTAGGATTAACATATTGAGGAAGATTACAAATTTGAGACCATTTTTGTGGTGTATTCCAAATCTTACCGCAAGGAGTATGTTTTGTAAAATTGGTCATACCTGCGGCTCTTATTACACAACCTAATTCGTCTCTAGAATCTAAGCGTTTCTTATATACTTCATTAGTTTCAAAAGAAGCTTCTTCAATCCATAACTTTGTAAAGTGTTTCTGATAAAATTGACCACCAGGTTTTTTACCGGTGATATTCATATTTACAGAAGTTAATTTCCAACCGTTTTTTGCGGTAATAGTGTATTGAGGACTTCTTTTAACTCTTGCTTCTAAAAAATCTTTTAATATTGGATGTTGTTCAAACGCTAAACAAACGTCTTCTAAAATACCTTCAATGTGAGAAGCGTCGTAAGAACTAAAACCAGCTTTGTCTCCAGGTACACATAAAGCGTCTATAGGTACGTCAACTTTTTCAACACATATTGTTTTACCGTAGTTTCTTCCACCTAAAGCATATACAGTACCAGCGCCTTCACGCAACATCATATTGTATTCTGAATTCTGTCTATCACTTAAATCTGGATTCTTATAATCTAGGTCTACCATATATTCATATGATAACATTGATAACTGACCTAATCTCATTTCTCCAAATTTTTCTTCGTCATATAACGATAAAGCATCCACATCATGGAATAAACACTCAATCTGACAAATAGGGTTATAGAAACATTCCATGAACTCTATTTCTTCATCAGTTATTTGCTTAAGCATTACGTCTCTTCCGCACTAGAAGATTCTTTTCTGCCTTTCCAATCAACCGCTCCTTGAGCTGCAAAGAAAAATCCAGTTACTCCTAAAAAACAAGATTTGAATATGTCTCCATCATATTTTTCAAAATGACATACTCCACCTTTTAACTTAGTATTAACACTAGTTTGAACATTAAATGTGTCTCTGGGCGATATTACATAAAAAAGATGTTTTAACGCACAGTCATGTGTAACATCTGATACAACAGATGTATATGATTTGTCAGACAACCCATTACATTGAGTAGGTGTCCCACCATCAGTTCTTACGTAATGTGTAGTGGCGCTAGCATTACCTGCGAATAAAAGACATGCTACACCTAATATTAAACCGTTTAAGAATTTCTTCATTCTTCTTTGCCTCTTCTTCTTTCGATTACATCATCAATGTAATCTGGGGAAACATCTAACACTTCGGCTATAAATGTTTCATCTATAACCACTTTTTCCCCTGTTTTTTTAAATTTATTATACTCTTTAAATAACTTTTCGTTATATACTAAACGGTCTGAAAAATAAGGATGTTTTTGAGCGTCCCACGCATCCATTTTCATCCTTAACATAGTCATTTTATGACAATGTGGACATACTAAAGTTCTACTTGCTTGATTCTCTGATAACCACTTTCTATATTTCTTTTGTAAACTCTTAATAGAATGAAAACCAGATTCTTGCCCTTTATCTCTAGTTATTCCTAACTTATCTTTTAACGTCATTATTTTATCTAAAGTGAAATGTAATGAAGAAACTACATCTTTTGGAATATTTGCGGCGTTTACTTTTTGAAGATTGTTTAGAATGGTTTGAAATCTTAGAACTAAGACTTCCAAATATACTAATGTTACTACCGTATTTCTTTCAGAAACAGTTTCAATGGAATAGTCTTCACAATAACGGTCATATAAATCTCTTGCTTTTAACTGTTCATCTGAATCATCAAAGTAAGATTCTATATTAGAATCAACTCCAACTACTTCCACTTTCTTTCCTGTATCTTCCGGGAGATTAAGTTTAACTAATACTATTTTCCTTACTTCATCATAGGTCTTTATTTTGAACTGCGGTAAATTCTGATATTTCTTAATCGTGCTTTCAATCAGTTGTTCAGTTTCTTTGGATGTTAGACTAGTCATTCTATACCTTTGATTAGTTAATATTAATTATAAACCTTTTACTTCTCTACTATATAATATACCGGTATTTAGGTCATTTGTTAGCTATTATTCCAAAATAATTGTATTCCCTGTAGGAAACCTATATAAACGTATATCAGATAATAGTTAATAAAGATAAATAATTAAAGGAAATACGGCCGAAAGGAGAATTTCGACAAAAAAAGCGGCTAAATGCCATAAGTCCTTAAGCGTAGCTCAGTTAGGTCATTTTACGCATAACGACCCTACGGGTAGTATATCTTCTTCGAAGAAGATATACTAATTTACCTAAGTCTAATAGCGTAGTTAAGTTAGGCGGATTAACCCGAAGGGAAGTATCGAAATTAGGTAACACCCAAAGATGGGTACAGTCGTATGCTTCTATATAGAACAATATTGTTTACGAAAATTGACCCTACTCATAAAAAAAAGCAAAACTTTTATTATAACATACTAGTAGAATTAAATCAAGTATTATTTAATTTATTATAATTTAAGTATTTATTGACATTCTAAGTTATTGTGTTAGTATGAGATAGATAAAAATTTTAATTTCTTGTTGACGGGAATAAATAGATTTTTTTTTGTTTTTGTTCATTGATTGACTACTGTAATTCTTTTCTTATTTTAGACTGTTACTGTTACAAGTAATTTAGACTAGTTTATACTACTACTTCACGCATTGATTGACTTGTTATTGTATAGAGTAGAATAAACACGCATTGAAAATAGTTAGAAAATAATACTTGATGTTTATTTTAATTATGTTATACTGTAATTAGATAAAGATAGTAGTTATTTGTTCATTGATAATTAGAGTGCTTGATTGATTCAGATAGGAGAAAATCTTATGAAATTAATTAATCAAGAAGAATTCAACGCATTAAACACACGTACACGCACGGGTGTGTATAGTGAATTCAAGAAGAAAGTTCTTGGCGTTATCGAAACTGGCGAATTGAACGGCGAAACAGTCGGAGAAATTTGTCAATTTAATCTCAAAGAAGATTTCCAGATTGAACGGATTCATTATCAATCGGGATTCTTAAAACTGAAACGTGATGATGATGTTAAGAAAACGGGAATTGAGATTTCCGCATTGAAACGCACGGAAGAACAAGACCCCCATTACGTTTATGAAATTGCAGTCAAATTTTAACTAATTAATGAATCAATCAAGTACTCTAATTATTGACATAGATTTCCGGATGTTTAGATTTTTAGACATTTTCGAGCGGTTTTGTTGCGATTTTTAGACATAGTTATTCACAGGTTTTGCACAGGTTATACACAAGTAAGATAGTTATTCACAGGTTTTGCACAGGTTATACACAAGTAAGGAGGAAGTGTACTTATTAGGAAGATGGACAATATGCAGGAGGAAGTGTAGCGAAAAACAAAGTACAATATAGGAAGAACTATATGCGGAGAAGAAAACTAATCCTTATATTCCTGCTCATATTTGGAGCGGGAAACCCAAAGAGTCTATGGGCAAATTCTGCTATATCTAATAAGATAAAAAGCGGAATTGCTACGTTTTATACGGTAGAATCTTGTCAAAAAGAAGGGACTAGTGGCGTATATACTGCTTCTGGTGAGAAGTATAACGAAAGTGGTATGACTTGTGCCATACGTTCTAGGGCATGGGGTACTTATTATAAAGTAACTAATATCAGTAATGGTAAGTCTGTAATATGTAGATTAAATGATTTTGGACCAGGAAAGAAAGCAACAAATAGAGGGGTTATTATTGACTTAACTCCGGCCGCTTTTGATGAATTAGGTGGAAAAAGAGGCAAAACGTGGGGAGAAATCAAAGTAACTGTTGAAGAGGTGAAGAAATGAGAATATTGACTTTGGATGAATGAGAAGGGAAACTAACATGAATATTGATAAAACACAGAAGGTAGTTAGGCAAGCGATCAAAAACGGTTTGTGTGCGGTGCTGTGGGGTAGGCACGGTATTGGAAAAGAAGTTTTGGCAAGCGTCGGCTTCATGGTCGGCTTGTATTTTTTAACGTGTGCGGTTTTCGTACTTTAAAAAGAAAGGGGCGAACAGTGGACAAAATAACGGTTTCAATAGCGGAGTATTACGGCACAGAAAGAATTTATATTACAAGCGAACAAGCGGAAGCAATTAGAGAATTGACAGGAAAAAAGACAATCAGCCGGACAAATATCGACAGCCTCAAAAAATTGGGGTTTTCTTTTGATGTTAAACAAACGGCGACAATTTAACAAACAATAAAAGAGAAAGCGAGGGCGAAAAAATGGAATTTTTAACTAGTATCAACCCCGAAAAACTTTTGATTTTGTCGGTTGCGGTGTGCCTTGTGGCGGTTTTGTTATAGGAACAGTCAAAGACGCATTGAGTTTAATTAGATAAACCGAAAAAAAGAAAGGGGCAAGCGTGGACTATAACAGAATGTTAAGCCGGACAAGGGGCGACAGGAAAAAGCCGGAAAGACAAAGGCACAGATTGACGCACTAAGTTATTGAATAATATGGAGTTATGTAATCGAAGATTTAGGCCAACTATGAAAAGAACTGTTAGAAGAATTGGATACATAAAAAGGAGAACTTTATAAACAAAGAATTATAAAGACTTAAAGAGAGGGGGGAGAATGAAATGGTATAAATATCTCAGCATGATTAGTAGAAACGGGTGCCTAATTTGCCCTGTTTATATTGAGGAAAAGAAAAATCTCGATAAACAGGGTATTTTTACATTCGGCGAAAGGATAACTAGTCATGCCAAAAACAATAACTTTGGAAGAATTTGAAAAGATTCAAAAGGAAGAGATTCATCAAAGAATTTTGGACAATATGCTCAAAAAGAACGAGCAAGCGGCTAAGATTGTCCGAATGAAACGAGCAGTTAAAACTGCAAAAAAGAAGAAACTGCTCACTAATTTAGGATTTGCACAAATTAACTGGTCAGTATTTAAGATATTTAAAAGGAGGTAAGGTGAGAGTAGACCAATTAGAATTATTAAAATGGGCGGACGCTGTATTACATAATGATGAATCGTCCAGTGATGAACAAATGGTAGAAGCGTTTATATCTGAGGGATTCACAGAGGAAGACGCAAAAAGACTTGTAGGACAAAGAACTCAATGTTTGAATGATATGTACTATGCGGCTTGGGTTAAAATTCAGTAAAAGGTAGGTGGTAGAAGTGGATGAGTTTATATGGATATTAGGTATTATCGTTTTAATGGGTCTATTCCTTAAATGTGTGTTTGTTCAGATGGATACTACAAGCGCATATTTATCTCTTATGTTAGGAATAGTCCTTTTTACTAACAAACCAGTATAAAAGGAGAGAGGTAATGGAAAAAGAAACAATAGCAAGGATTCTGGCAGAAGCGTATCATAAGTATTCTACTGTAAATAAGTGGGAAAGTCTAACACAAGAAGAACGTAACAGATGGTTATATGCGGTAGACGTTCTTGAAATCGAGGCAGATAAACTCTAAAAAAAGTATCTAAGATTTGAAAGGAGAGCAAAATGTCGGGAGATAATTTAAGATTCTCGGATTTTGAAAAACAGTGTAAAAAGGATAAATTCAATCTTGATGGTTGTAATCATCAAGAAAAAATGTGGACTGGAGAAGTAATGTTAACCATTTTAGCGGCAGCTATGATGGGTGCCAGAAAGGAGAAAATTATTGAGTTGCTTCGAAAGTTAGCCGATTCTTTCGAAAAGGACTTGGGGTGAACTACTGGATTCCTAGATATAAGTATCAAGTAGTTGATTGGATACATAATCACTACAATGGGAAATACAGTAAAGCAGAGATTAGGAAGTCAAATGTTTGGGGGTGGTATCATTCAATTCGAAGAAAGGAGAGGTGAGAAATGAAGGTGAAAGAATATCATCAAATACCGAAAGGCCATGTAGGTAATCTATTCATCAAGAAAAGAATCTCTAATATACACTTCAATAAGGAGATTGGAGATTTTGAGGGATGTGTAGAACTTAGTGTAGAAACTTTTCACGAACAAAGGCAGCCTTCTTTATTTGAAAGAGCGTTTTTTAAGGCAGGTATTAATCCCTTTGCTTTGGAAAGAAAGTTGAAGAAAGAAAAGAAAGTATTGGTTATGGCATAATCCGAGAGGCTCGACTTCGAAAGAGGTCGAGTTAAGGAACATAATAGGTCTCAAGTCCTATAATACAAGGAGGTAATATGTCAGTTAATAATTATAAGGATTTAAAATCTCATAAAGGACATGAATTTGAATGTGTAACTTATGGAGAAAACATATCTCTGGAATGTTTAACTTGTAATGAGGTAATTATTTCTTTCGATAAAGAAGATTAGAGATTGATTATGAAAGGAGGATAAAGTGGACACAAATGAATTTTATTGTTATTATGCTCTTTACGGTAATTTAGTTTGGTATGTTCCTTATTATGCACAAAAGTATGGTTATGAAGCGATTATGCGTTGTATACAAAAAAGAAAATAAGGAGAGAGTGAGGTGAGAGCCAATTATTTTGAAAGAGTTGTTAAAAATCTAGCGAAAGAAGCTGGAGAAGAAATGGGACAACTTCTTGATAATATAAACAAGGAAGTATGTTCTAAATGTAGAGGAATGATTCCAGGTAATTTAGATGATGAGGAAGAAAAAAACAATAAATTGCATTCCTGTTGTAGATATTGTAAAAACAATAACGGGTTTTTCAAACCTAGAGGGGAACCGTTTAAGAGAGAAGATTTCAAAAAAGCTCTTGGGCACTTTAAAGGATTTACAGACGAGGTTATTAAGGTAATGGGGTGGTAGGGCTAAGGGAGGAGAGATATGAACTGCCCAGATTGTAGAGGACAAGTAGAGTTAGAGAAACATTATGTTTATCATAGCGACCCAGACGACGATGAAGGAGAGTTAGAATCTCCTATCTATTGCTGCCCTAAGTGTCGTGCTAATTTTGACCCAGAAGACTTAGAGGACTAAGGAGGAGAGGGATGAAGTGCAAGAATTGTATAAATGTATATGAACAATCACCTTCGTATGGATATTCATTAAATTGTAAATATGACCCGTATAAATATTTGAGTTGTGGTGGAATGGCAGGGAACGAAATTACTTGCAAATATTTTAAAAAGAAATGGTGGAAGTTTTGGGTTAGGGCTGGAGGAGAGGGATGACTAAAAATAAATTAATATTCGAAATTGAACCAAATCCTTATTCTAGTGAATCTGATTATTTTTTAACCGACAACAGATTTGAAGCTAAGAAAGCTATTTTAGAGGCGGCTGGAGATGCTTGGGATTCATGCGAAGAGGGCGGAGAAAATACTGTAAAAATCAGAGTTAAGAAATCAGAAGACTAAGGAGGAGAGGGATGGATAAGATACAAGCGTTAAACACAATGTGGGAAATAAAAAGCATAGCAGAGCAAACCAATTCGTTACTTCAAGATGAATGTCCACCAAACAGGAATAGGTATGATATGTGTTCTCAAAACAAACATATATTATCAAAGTTTGCCGAAGCATATGAAGTGTTACGTCGAGGACGGGACTAAGGAGGAGAGAGATAATGAAGAAAGAGTTTATATTATTACTTTGTTTACTTTGTGC